>Ga0247727_10016439_pt1 | contig 11945 bp, 11 predicted proteins | sample WisWelCaveWW1625_FD_202498 | JGI IMG/M metagenome (GOLD analysis project Ga0247727, IMG submission 202498) | Biofilm microbial communities from Wishing Well Cave, Virginia, United States - WW16-25 | ecosystem: Environmental > Aquatic > Deep subsurface > Groundwater > Cave microbial mat | place...
GCTCGAGTGGGTGTCCTGGTTCAATACGGTGCGGTTGCTGGAGCCGATCGGCTACCTTCCACCGCTCGAGTTCGAGGAGGCGTATCATCGCAGTCAATCGACTCCCGCCATGGTGGCGGCGGTCAACCAAACGCGTCTCCGGAAAACCCGGGGCGGTTCAGTCCGTGGACGTGCATCAGCCCGAGCGGAACCAGGCCGCGGATCAGCTCCACCTTGGCATCCAGCTCGAGATCCGCGTACTCCTCACGGCGGACCACCGTCACTTCGCCCAGCCGCCGAACCTTCTTGCGCTCCCGAACAGGACGTAGGACACTCCCCATCGCTGGCTCCTTCTCTTGTGTTCGATGCCGTCTCTTCAACGCCATCAAAGCACAGGGGTTGGAGCCGCTTCAATTTCCAACTAGGATTAGCTCACCCTCGCTGAGGCGGGACACGTGACCGACCGGATCTTCGTCGACGGCATCAAGTTCCACGGGTTCCACGGACTCACGCGCATGGAGCGCGAAGTGGGGGTGCGCCTCGCAGTCGACGTTTCCGTCGAGCTCGACCTCGAGCGCTCGGGACGCGCGGACGATGTCTCGTCGACCGTCGACTACCGGCGGTTACACCGCGTCGTCGTCGACCTCGGCCGGAACTCGTCCCACAAGCTGCTCGAGTCGTTCGCCGTCGCCGTGCTCGACGCGCTGTTCCTGGAGTTCGGCCACGTCGACCGGATCACGATCCGTGTGCGCAAGGAGACGCCGGTGCTCGACGGGATCGTCGATTCCGTCGGCGTCGAGCTGAGCCGCAGCCGGGAGGGCCGATCCCGTTGATCGTCCGTCGCGCGTTCGAGTTCGAGTCGGCCCATCGGCTGGCCCATCACCCGGGGAAGTGCCGCGAGCTGCACGGGCACTCCTATCGACTGGTCGTATCGGTGGACCGGGCGGTCGATCCGCGCAGCGGCCTGGCGATCGACTTCTCGGACCTGAAGCAGCTCGTCGTGCGGGACGTGGTGGACATCCTCGACCACCGCAGCCTGAACGACGTCCTCGACAATCCGACCGCCGAGCACATTGCGGTCTGGATCTGGGATCGGCTGGCGCCGGGGCTTCCGGGGCTCGTCGAGATCGAGCTGCACGAGACGCGTAGTTGCTCGGTCGTCTACCGGGGCGTCTGAGGTGGACCGGCGGCGCATGGAGGAGGCGATCCGGGCGTTCCTCGAAGCGGTCGGCGAGCGGTACCCGGGCGACGATCTCGAGCAGACTCCGGCACGTGTCGCCGAGGCGTGGGCCGACGATTTGCTCATGGGCTATGGCGTCGAGCCGGACGCCGAATTGACCTTCTCCCGCGCACCCGACGGCTGCGGTCCGGTCGTCGTGCGCTGCATCGATTTCTCGTCGGTCTGCGTGCATCACCTCCTGCCGTTCTTCGGCTACGCGCATGTCGCGTACTTGCCGGGGGCGCGGCTCGCGGGCCTGAGCAAGATCGGCCGTGTCGTCGATGCCCACGCGCGGCGCATGCAGACGCAGGAGCGGCTCACGGCGGCGATCGTCGCGACACTGGACCGCGTGCTCGCGCCGCGCGGCGTTCTCGCGATGCTCGAAGCGCAGCACACGTGCATGACGCGCCGCGGCGTGCGCAAGGAGCGCAGCCGCATGACGACAGTCGCCACCGCGGGGGCCTGGGCCACCGATCCGGTGGCCCAGGCGTCGGCGCTCGCCCTGGTGCGTGCCGTCGACTCCTTGGACCATGGGTAGGAGCGGCTGCCCGGGCGGACCGGAGCGGATCGGCCCGTCTCGGCGACCGTTGCCCCTCGCCGTTCCGCTCGTGTGGCTCGTCGCCGTGCTCGGCGGACCGTGCCTGGCAGAGACGGACGCTTTCCTGCGGAACCAGGCCCGATCGGTAGGGGAGCCCGAGCCGCTGTTCCGTGTCGGCCTCGAGCCCCAGGGCGCCTACGAGGTGTCGAGCACCGCGCCGTTCCGTGTCGTCGATGCCGTCACCGGGAAGGACCTGTGGCGGTCCCGGTATGACGGGGTCCTGCGGCTGATCGTCCACGGCGCGCCCGCCGAAGGCGTTCCCCGCGTGTTCCGCGTGCAGGTCGTGGCGTTCTCGACGGCAGCCGCGGCCGAGCGAGAGCGAGAGCGGCTCGCGCGCGAGCTCGACGTCGAGGCGATCGTGCATCCCGATCCTGACCGCGGGAACTTCCGCGTGCGCATCGGACGGGCCGCCGACCGAACGGCGCTCCAGCCGCTCGTGGAGCGGGCGAGGTCGAGTGGATTCGGTGACGCCTGGATCGTCGAGGAGCCGGGAGGCCAGGTCGACGGACCGTCGATCCGGCTGGTCGACGCCGTGTACGACAGCCAGCTCTCAGGAGCCGTCCGCGCGGCGATCGTGCCGTCCGACCGGGCCCAGCTCCGGATCGACGGCGTCGAGTACCGCGGCGTGCTCGAGGTGCGAACGACCGCGTTCGGCACGCTGCGGGCGATCAACTGGCTCGGGCTCGAGCACTACCTGCGAGGGGTGGTCCCGCGGGAGCTGGGGCCCGAGGTCTGGCCCGAGGTCGAGGCGCTGAAGGCCCAGGCGGTCGCGGCCCGGACGTACGCCGTGCGCAACCGCGGGCAGTTCGAGCACGAGGGGTTCGACCTGTGCGCGACGCCGCGCTGCCAGGTGTACGGCGGGGCGTCCGCGGAACATCCGTTGTCCGATCGCGCGGTCGGCGCGACACGCGGAGAGATGTTGACGTACGACGATCGGCCGATCGTCGCTTACTACACCGCGACCTGCGGCGGTCACACCGAGAACGTGTCGGCAGTCTTCGCCGGCGAGGCGCAGCCGTACCTGCAGGGCGTCGCCTGCCGCGCGGAAGGGGAGGCCCTCGCGACCTTGCGCGGCGAGGTCGAGGGTCGCGTGCAGGTGCCGCGCACCGATGAGACGGGAGCCGATGCGACGCACGACCTCGCGCTGCTCGAGGTGAGCGGGGTCTTCGACGCCGCAACGGACGCGCTCGAGCGGGTGGCCCCCGAGCGCCTCAGGGACTGGACGGCGCGGCTGGCCCGTCTTGCGGGTCTGCCGGAACCTGCCGGTCCCGCCGGTCCGGCCGGAACCCTCGCCGAGGCCGTGACGACCATCGTCGGCGATCTGGGGTGGCACGATCGGGCGCAGATCCTGCTCGCCGCCGAGGATCTCGCAGCGGTGCTCCGCGATCCCGAGACGGCCGGTCTTCCGGAACGCGACCGCCGCGCCCTCGCGTATCTCGCGCTCACCGGGGCGCTCCGGCCGCATGCCGACGGGATGTTCCGCGCCGGGGAGCCTCCGCGTGCCGGCCGGCTGGCGCCGGTGTTCTCGCGGATCGGTGATGCGTACCAGGCGTTCGACTTGCGGGCGAGCGTCGTCGCCGGCGTCGGCGCCTCGAGCCTGCGACTCGTGCGCGAGCCCGGCGAGGTACGCGTGGAGATCGATGCGGCGCCGATCCTGTTCACGCTCGTCGGCGGGCGCGTGGTTCCCACATCCCGTCTCGAAGTGTGGCCGGGCGACCGTGTCCGCTACCGGACGAGCCGCGCCGGCCGCATCGACTTCCTTGAGGTGTCGCCGCCGATCAAGGGCACGTCGGACGATCGAACGGCTGCCGTGTACTCGTGGGAGGAGCGGCGGACGCGCCGCGAGATCGAAGCGACGATCGGGGACCGCCTGGCGATCGGCCAGCTGCGGGGATTCGAGGTCCTCGAGCGTGGGGTGTCAGGGCGGATCGCGCGGTTGCGGGTCGTCGGGAGCCGCGGGACGGCAGAAATTCGTGGCTTCGACGTCCGACGGACGCTCGGCCTGCGCGAGAGCTTGGTCGTGATCGAGGTGCTGCGGGACGCGCAGGGGGACATCGAGACGGTCGTGTTCGCGGGAAAGGGCTGGGGGCACGGCGTGGGCCTGTGCCAGGTCGGAGCGTACGGCATGGCGCTCCGGGGGGCGTCCTACCGGGAGATCCTGGCGCATTACTACCGGGGGGCCACGCTGGCCAAGGGGGCGGACTAGGCCGTGGCCCCGGCACCGGGCGGGGCCTAGATTGTCACCCGTGGAGCGGAGACTTCGTTACCTGGGGCTGGCGGTCCTGGCGGCCGCCGCGTGGATGTTGCTCGCGGGCGAGTTGCGCTGGGTGCTTCCGTCCACGTCCGACGCGTGGTTCGGACCGCTCTTCGCAACCGGCGGCGCCTGTTTCGTAGCGGGACTCGGCCTGGCGGTTCTCGCGCCCGGGTTGCGCTGGATGCGACGGGGGCGCTGCGTACGTTGTGGTTCCCCGACCGAGCGAGGACAGAGCTATTGCCTCGATCATCTGCGAGCGACGGTGAACGAGGCGCGCGATCATCAGCACGATCGCCCGCCTCCGACGACGCGCCGGCGCTGACCCGCCTCCTCGTCCTCGTCGGCCCGACCGGCACCGGCAAGTCCGATCTGGCAATCGACGTCGCGCACCGGCTGTCCGGCGAGGTCATCGGCTGCGACGCGGTCCAGGTGTACCAGGGCCTCGATGCGGCGACTGCCAAGCCGAGCCCGTCCCGCCGGCGTGAGATTTGCCATCACCTGATCGACGAGTGTGATCCGCGCCAGGACTTCTCGCTCGCCGAGTTCGTCGAGCGGGCCGAACGGGCGATCGCCCGGATCGAGGCAAACGGCCACCTCCCGATCGTGGCCGGGGGGACCGGGCTCTATCTTCGAGGCCTGCTGCGTGGCATCGTCACGGCACCCCCGCGGGACGAGACCCTGCGGGCGAGGCTCTGTGTCGTGGCCGAGCGGCGCGGGCCGGCGTTCTTGCACCGCTGGCTCGGCCGGGTCGATCCCCCCACGGCGGACCGCCTCGCTCCGGGCGACCGCCAGCGGATCGTACGCGCGCTCGAGCTTGCGCTCGGCACCTCGCGGACCTGGAGCGAGCGCCTGCGTGACGAGGGAACGTGGGCCACCGGGACCGAGCGTTATCGGGCGCTCAAGATCGGTCTGAGCCTCGAGCGGGAGGTGCTCTACCGGGCGCTCGATGCGCGGGTCGCGGCATTCTTCGAGGCCGGCCTCGTCGACGAGGTCCGCGGCCTTCTCGCGGCGGGCGTGCCGCCACAGGCGAACGCTCTCAAGGCGATCGGCTATCGGGAGGTCGTTCTCGCGATCCGCGACGGACACGACCCCGCCCTGAGCGTCGGCGCCGTCCAACGAAGCACGCGACGCTACGCGAAGCGGCAGCTCACGTGGTTTCGGCGCGAGCCGGGGGTCGTGTGGCTCGACGCGGCCGACGATCGTGCGCGCCTCGTCGAGCGGATTCTCGCCCTGTGGCAGGCGGACCGCTGATCCGCTGGCGGCGCGGTGGGGGGGGCAGGGAGCTGCGTGGTATACTCGCGCGACGTTCGCGATCGAGGAGGGTCCGCGCATGGAAGTTGAGGCCCGGAACCTTCAGAACGACTTCTTCAACGAGGCGCGCAAGGGACGCAGCGTCGTCACGGTGTTTCTCGGCAACGGAAAGAAGCTGACCGGCCGGATCAAGTCGTTCGACAAGTTCACCGTGCTGCTCGAGAACCAGTACGGCGAGTTGATCCTGTTCAAGCACGCCATCGCCACGGTCACGACGTCCCGGTTTCCTGCCGAGTCGGGGGTCGATCCCGACCGTCGTGCGGCGCAGGTTGGTGCGGCCGAGTCGGGGGACGAGGCGTCGGGCTGAGTCGAGGCGTCAGCGACGGAAAAAGCCACGCCGCTCGGGCTCGCCTGCGGCGACCGCGGCGGGGCGGGCCGCGTTCCCCGAGAGGTCGCGAATCCGTGCGTTGAGCCGCTCGATCTTGCCCTCGTACTCCTGGCGCACGAGCAGGAGCTGCTGGGCCACGCGGTCGTGCGCGGCGCGGAGCTTCGCTACCTCGTCCGAGACGCCGCCGCCCTGCGCCTGCTGCGCGTAGACCTGCCCCTGCAAGCGGGCGATCTCCGCCTCGCGCTCGCTGAGCTCGCCGCGATGCCGCTCTTCCTGCTCCTCGTACGCCTTCTTGATCTCCTGAAGCTCGAGGATCTTCGAGAAATCACTCAACGGTTCCGCCATCTCCGCATCCTCCCCGGGCTCCTTCGCGCCGGCAGCGAACAACAGCTTGCGCAGGATCAGGTCCAGGTCGCCGGGGTTCGAGCTCGCCGCGAGAGCGGTCTCGAGGGTGGTCTGCCCGTTGACCACGAGCGCCGCCAGCGACTGGTTCATCGATTGCATCTTGTGATACGCGACGGAATTCTCGACCTCCTCTTCGAGCGCCTCCAGGTTGCCCTCGAAGATCAGCTTCGACACGCGCGGTGTGCGCAGCAGGATCTCGATCGCCGCGACGAGCCCGTTCCCATCCGCACGCTCGACGAGCTTCATCGACACGACCGCCTGGAGCACCGTCGCGAGCTGCTGGCGAATCTGCCGGTGGTTGCCCTCGGGGAACGAGTCGATGATCCGGTCGATCGTCTGCATCGCACTGTTGGTGTGCACCGTCGAGAACACGAGGTGCCCGGTCTCGGCCGCGGTCAAGACGGTCTGGATCGTCGGCGCGTCGCGCATCTCGCCGACCATGATCACGTCCGGGTCCTGGCGCAGGGCGTTGCGCAGTGCCAGGTCGAAGCTCGGAGTGTCCGTGCCGACCTCGCGCTGCGTGATCGCGCCGACGCCATCGCTCAGCAGGAACTCGATCGGATCCTCGATGGTCACGATGTGCACGAGCCGGGTCGTTGCGATCAACCGGATCAGCGCGGCGAGCGTCGACGACTTTCCGGAGCCAGTGGGCCCCGTGATGAGCACGAGGCCCTGCGGGATCTTTGCGAAATCGGTCAGGACCGCCGGCAGGCCCCACTGGTCGAGCGTCGGGAAGTCGAACGGCACGCGCCGGAACACCGCGGAGCGAGTCCCACGTTGCTGGAATACCGACGCCCGGAATCGCGACACGCCGCCCACGCTGTATCCGAAGTCGATGGCGAGCTGGCTCTGCAGCACGGGTTTCAGGTGGGCCGGCACGATCTCGTCGAGGATCTCCTGGATCAGCTCGGGTTTCAGGGGCTCGACCCGGAGCGGCAGGAGCTTCCCGCCGAGGCGCACGAGCGGCGGGCGCATCGGTTTGATGTGCAGGTCGGAGGCCTGCTGCTGCACCATGAAGCGCAGGAGGTCGTCGATCCGCAGGTTCTGGCTCATCGGCCCCACGGTGCGCCAGAGGCGCCGGTCGGTTCCCACGTCGTCGCGCCCGGGGAGCACCCGGGGCCCGAGACCGTGGCAAATATGGGGAGCGACCCGCTGGCAGTCAAACAGGGTTCACCATGGGGCTCTTGCGACGAGCCGGGCCTCGCCGCCCGGGCCCGTATGCGATACTTCGACCTGCCCCAGGCCCGGCCCCGACGGGGTGGGATTCACGTTGAACGACGATCGCCTCGATCTCGATCCGGGCACCCGCGAGGTTCTGGAATTCGATGCCGTGCTGGCGTGGCTCGCCGAGCACGCCCGCACCGTGCCGGGTCGCGCGTGTCTCGTCGCGACCGTGCCGTGGACCGACCCGCGCCCGATCCGCGAAACCAGCGAGATCGTCCGCGAGGCGCTCGATCACCTCGACGGCGACGGTGCCATCGTCCCGGCCGGCTTGCCGGACCCGGGCCCGGCGCTCGCCGCGCTCGGAGTCGAGGACGTACGTCTCGATGCGCCGAGCCTGCGCGATCTGGCGCGGTTCGCCGTGCAGATCGCCGAGATCGGCGAACACCTGCGGGGCCTGGCCGTCGACCGCTGGCCGAGGCTCCGTGGCACGGCGGTCCCGATTCCAGACCTGAGACGATGGGCCCTCCCGATCCTGCACGCGATCGAGCCCGACGGGACCCTGCGTGACGCGGCGAGCGACGAGCTGAGGGAGGTCCGAGCGGCGCGTCGACGCGGCACCGAGCGCTTGCAGCGTCAGCTTCTCGCCCTTGCCCGCGATCCGGGAAGCGGCGTCGTCGTCCGCGACGACTTCGTGACACAGCGCAACGGGCGGTTCGTCATCCCGGTGCGGACCGACACGCCGCGCCCGGTGCGAGGCATCGTCCACGCGTCGTCGTCGTCGGGCGCCACGCAGTTCGTCGAACCGCTCGACGCGGTCGAGGCCAACAACGAGATCGCCCGGCTGGCCGAGCGGGAAGCGCGGGAGATCGACCGCCTGCTGGGGTCGTGGAGCCGCGAGCTTGGACGGCACCGCGAGGAGCTGGAGCGCGGGGCCGAAATCCTGGGCTGGCTCGACTCGATCCAGGCCCGTGCGCTGTACGCACGAGACGTCGACGGAGTACTCGCCGCCGTCGGTCCGAACGAGCCGATCAAGCTCCGCGAGGCGCGGCATCCGCTGCTCGCGCGGCGCCTACGCGAGCGGGGCGGCCGGTGCGTGCCGCTCGACCTCGGCCTCGATCCGCCGGGCCGGGTGCTGGTGCTGTCGGGCCCGAACGCCGGCGGCAAGACGGTGGCCCTCAAGATGCTTGGTCTCGCCTCGCTCCTCGCACAATCCGCGATCCCGCTGCCCGCGCGGTCGGTCCGCCTGCCGATCTACCGGCAGGTCCGCGCGGACGTGGGGGACCGGCAGTCGATCGCCGCCGACCTGTCGACGTTCACGGCCCACGTCCGGGCGGTGACCGGGTACTTGCACGGCGCCACGCCCCCGTGTCTGTTCCTGTTCGACGAGATCGGCACCGGCACGGAGCCGCGCGAGGGCGCGGCCTTGTCCCTCGCGATCCTGGACGAGCTTCGTCGGCCGGGGTGCACCGTCGTGGCCACGACGCACCAGTCCGAGATCAAGACCTGGGCTCTGACGACGCACGGGGCGGCGAGCGCGGCGCTCGAGTTCGACCCGGTCGAGATGCGGCCGACGTTTCGCGTGCTGCCTGGAGCCGCCGGAGTCTCGGCGGGGCTCGACATCGCGCTGCGCGTCGGTCTCGACTCGCGGATCGTCGAGCGGGCGCGAGCGCTGCTGGGGGAGTCCGCGCGTCAGAGCGAGGAGCTGCTGGCCCGGCTCCGCGAGCGCGCGGCCGAGCTCGAGCGACGGGCCGGGGAGCTCGAGTCGCAGCGCGTCGCGGCGGTCGAGGCTCACGCTCGGCTCGAGCGGGAGCTCGCGGAGGAGGTCGAGCGGTCGAGGCGAGACGCCCGTTCGGCCCTCGATCGTGCGCTCGGGGTGTTCGAGGCCGAGAGCCGCCGGGCGCTCACCACGATCGAGTCGCAGTCCGCCTCGCGGACCGCCACCCGGTCGACCTTGCGAGTCACCGCCCGCGTGCGGGAGCGACACGCCGAGCTGCGCGACGAGCTGGCCCCGGAGACGCCGGTCGGCCGCCGCCCGGCCGGCGAGGTCGTCGAGGGGCAAACCGTCTACGTCCGCTCGCTCGGTCGAGAGGGGCGCGTCGCCGGCGTCCGCGGCGAGCGTGTGGACGTGCTGCTCGGACGGGTCTCGTTCCGCGTCGAACGCTCGGACCTATGGACGTCTGAGCCCGGCGGCGACGCGGCCGTTCGGGGCGGGTCTTCGCCGGCGATCGGAACGACCGTGCGGGCGGAGACGGACGAGCCGCCATCCGAGGTCCAGCTGCTCGGTCAGACCGTGGAGCAGGCGCTCGAGGTCGTGGACAAGTTCCTGGACCGCGCCGCGCTCGCCGGCCTGGCCGAGGTCCGGATCGTGCACGGCCACGGAACGGGGCGTCTGCGCAGGGCGATCCGAGCGTTCCTCGACCGGCACGTGCACGTCAATCGCCACCGTCCCGGGGGCGACCGGGAGGGCGGCGACGGCGCGACGGTGGTGACGCTTCGCTGACCGCCTCGCCGAATTGCGCCAGCCAGCCCTCGAGATCGTCGACGCGGTCCGGCTTCTCCGCGCCGCTCGGGCCGATGAGCCGGCTGCGGAACCGATCGCTCCGCTCGATTCGCGCGCCGAGATGGCGGCAGCGGTCCCCGAGCGGTCGGTCGCTCGTCACGACGATCCACGCGCGGGGATCGGCCTCGCGGGCGAGGAGCGAGTGGATCACATCATCGGCCGTGCGCCCGGCTCCCGAAAAGAGCACGTCCGCGCCGAACGATCCGCAGTCGCTGGCCGCACCGTCGTACACGACGATCGCACGCCGGCCGGGCAGAGCGCGGGCAATCTCCTGCGCGAGCGAGCGACGCTCGCCATCCGTTCGTCGCCGGCCGGGCCAGGTGCCCAGCACGTTGTCCCCGTCGATCAGGAAAGGCATCCGTCGCTCAGCCGCGCCCTCGCTGCAGCTCGCGGAGCGTCGAGGCAGCCTCGGCGTGGTCGGGTTCCCAGCGCAAGACCTCGCGATACATGCGGGCGGCGTCCTCGGGGCGGTCGGTGCGTTGATACAGCTCGCCGAGCACGAGGTAGCCGTCGACGAGCGACGGATCGATCTCCACGGCTCGATTGAGCGCAGCCTCAGCCTCGCCGCGCCGCAGCGGATGGAGCGCCAGCACGCGGCCGAGCTCGAGATGGTACGGCGCCTTCGAGGTGTCGAGCAGGATCGCGTTCTCGAACGACCGGACCGCTTCGGTGTACTGCCGGCGTTCGGCGAGCTGACGCCCACGGCCGTAGTTCTGCTTCGCGAGGTATTGCATGTCCTGCTGCGGGTCCTTTTGAGGTCCCGACGCTCGCGATGCGGCGTCCTCGTCGTAGGCTCGGCGGCGCTCGGCGTCGATCAGGGTGTTGTAGGCCTCGGTGACCTGGCTGAAATAGCGCTCGATGTCCGCGAGCAAGTCCTGAAGATCGCCCGAGCGGAACCGGTCCGGATGGTATCGTCGGGCCAGGAAGTAGTAGGCATTCCGGACCTCCTCCTGCGCGCTGTCCGGCTTGAGCCCGAGCACGGTGTAGTGGTCCGCCCCGATCGCTCGGCCGGTGCGGGCCGAGACCTCGTTGCGCGTGACCGCTTCGACGCGTCCTTGGGTCGTCGTACGCGGCTCGCCGGCCGGCTCGATCGCTCCAATGAGCAGGAGCCCGAACACGATCCGGAGCGCGGCGTCCTCGACGGCCGGATCTCGCGCGACGATCTCGCTCAGGCCGCGAGTGCCGTCGCACAGCGCGAGCACGTCGCGGACGGCCGGGGACAACTCGATTCCCTGGAGTCGCGACTCCGCTTCCTCCGCCGGCGCGGGCCGCAGATTCGGTGGCCCGATCCGAACGCGGACCTCCTCGATCGGCCGGGTCGGCCGCTGCGCGTGGCGGAACAGCAGCGGGAGACAGGCCTGCGGAACGATGAACTCGCCCACCAGATTCGGGGTTCCGCGCTCGAGGCGGAACTCGCCGTCGCGCCCGTCGAGCACCGAGAGGAACAGCTCCCGATTCCGCTCGGCGACGATTCGCTCGAGCTCCGCTCGGTCGGTTCCGGGTCGTGCGGCCAGGAGCGCGCTGACCGTACACCCTTGGCTGCGGGCCTCGGCCAGGAGCGCCGCCCGCGCCGGGTGGGTGAGAAGGCCGGCGCGGACGAGGTACTGGTCGACCTGCTCCTCGATCGCGTTCGAAGCCACGTGAACCAGCGCCCCATCCTGGATGCATGCGAGCCGGCGCTGCTTCCCCCGGATGCGGGTCAGCACGCCCGAGGCTCCCTCGATCGCGACCTCGGCGAGCGCGCGTACGGGATCCTGCCCGACGGCGACCGCGCTGGTCATCGCGCCCGGGCCTCGAGCAGGGCATGGCCGCAGGCGCGGACGATGTCGGCATGGCCGTCACCGTAGACCCGCCGCAGCGCACCGTCGAGATCGAGTCCCTCGGCCAGATGGTCGAGGACGTCGACCAAGGCGTCGAGTCCCTGGCGCTCGATCAACGTCTCCGTCACGGCCAGCGCCACGTCGTAGCGGAACGGGAGCGCGGCCCAGCGGGACTCCGGCACCTGTTCCAGGACACCGCGTACGGCGCGCGCCTCGGCCGTCGACAGCGTTCGCCCCTCGGCGACCTGGGCCAATCCCTCGTGCAGCCAGCGCGGAGCCGCTCCGCGCGACTTCGAGTGCACGATCG
>Ga0247727_10016440_pt1 | contig 11945 bp, 10 predicted proteins | sample WisWelCaveWW1625_FD_202498 | JGI IMG/M metagenome (GOLD analysis project Ga0247727, IMG submission 202498) | Biofilm microbial communities from Wishing Well Cave, Virginia, United States - WW16-25 | ecosystem: Environmental > Aquatic > Deep subsurface > Groundwater > Cave microbial mat | place...
TCGCATAAATGTCTGCAGGTAGTCGTCCTGAGCGCCTGTCCGCCCGGCTAACACATAAAAGTACGGGAGATACTCCAGCGAAATCATGGTGGGCCGCCGCCTCAGCACCCTTCCGAAATAGATCTTCCCTTGCGCGATCAGAGAGTCCTGCAATTCACGGACGATACTCCGATACGGATCCGGCTGCAAATATCGCGGTATTCGTGGTGCGCGTTCACCGGACACGGCATGCCAGAGACATGGAAGTTCGGAATTCTCCGATTTCGAAGTGAAACAGAACCCGGACTCCTTGACAAAGTCATACACCTGCGTGCGGGTCCTGATGGCCAGGCGCGGTTTCCGCCGGTGCACTCGATCGCGCCATCGCTCTACCTCTTCACGTGTGTAGAAAAGCTTCATTGACTATCGCTCAGAACTAATCTTACCACCAAGGCACTAAGACACTAAGAAAGAATCATCAGAATCTGATCTCTCCTAACGGACTTTGTGCCTTTGTGTCTTTGTGGTGAACTTTTCGACCGCACTTCTAGCGTATGGGGAAACCGGTCACTATCCCCTCGTTTTTTAATGCATCAGTGTCCAGATACAGATGATCCCCTTCCTGAACGGAATCCCTCCTGACGATTGCTGTCCCGAACTGACGTGTGTGAATCGGAAATTCCATCAGACTTGTGAGAACTCCAACTTCGGTTGTCTGGTTCATCAACTTCGAGTGGGACCTTGCCCCCTTCACAGCATGAGAAAAGACCAATCCAACCAGTCTCCTCTGGACTTTCTGATATGTGTCCAACCGGGCAATTACCTCTTGACCGATGTAACATCCCTTTGTGAAACTGATGGCATGCTGCAGACCAGCCTCAAACGGGTTAAAAAGATCAGAGATTTCGTGGCCGATCGCCGGAATACCGTGCGAAATACGAAATCCTTCGTAGGCTATGGTTCCCATCTTCACGATACCAGGCTTCTGGCTCTCGATATTATTCCAGAGATCGGTTGCGTGAGCACCATCTGAAATAATATTCACAATTTCAGTGTGAAACTCAGTGCTCACGTTCACGATCAGCTCAATGTCCTTCCATCGAAACTTCGTAACCCGGTGCGGTATCAGATCGAGACCAAACAGATCTGCCGCACATTGTCGTGATTGTGGCCCAAGCAAAGAAAATTGCGAAGTCGAACTGGTTATGACTTCAAGCTTGATGTCCTCCATGATCGTGTATTTGTCAATCCAACCGGTAAATGTGTCTTCATTGCCGGGCGATGCGAGGAGCATGAGCGAATCAAGCAGGGGCAGGATGGTAACGGCGTCGACAATTCTTCCCTTCTCCGTAGTGAATACTGTGCTCGAGATTTCATCGGGCCCTGGTCGGAGAAGATCGTTTGTTGACATTCGATGCAGAAGGTCAAGCCGGTCGCGGCCACTTGCAACTATCCTTCCGAAATAGGATCGATCTGTCAGCGCAACGGAGCGTATCGCCGCGTCGTACTCGTGTTCCGGAGATGTGTAGATGGCAGGCATCTCCCATTCACAATATGAACGAAATTCCTTCGCCTCAGTCTCGTGTATGTCATTCAGGAGGCTTTTTCTCATCGTTTCGTGGCATCACTGTAGAGAAGAGATAACCCCTTGAGTGTGAAGGGGTTGTGAGTGCACCCACCAGGACTCTCCGCCAGATTGTCCGCCGGAGGCGGACGGCGGATGCGCCTATGTTCGGCGCAGAACCTGGAGCTTGTGCACCCAGGAGGACTCTCCGCCAGATTGTCCGCCGGAGGCGGACGGCGGATGCGCCTTCGGCGCAGAACCTGGAGCTAGTGCACCCACCAGGACTCGAACCTGGAACCCACTGATTAAGAGTCAGTTGCTCTACCAATTGAGCCATGGGTGCGATGAAACGCCCGGTGCGTGTTCATTGGCCCGACGGCGGTGTCGCGGGAGGAACTTGCGGGGGGAGCTGAGGAACTGGAACTGTCTGTTGCGTTGCTCCAGCTTTTTGGATTACACTCTCTTCGCTTGCTCCTCGTGGGAGGAAGAAAATATTGATCACCAAACTGAGGACGAGGAATATCGTGGCTAACACCTGAGTTGCACGGATTAAGAAATCAGCTGTTCGCCGAACTCCAAACACCATTCCAACGGATCCACCACCAAACGTTCCAGCCAGCCCACCTCCTTTGCTCGACTGCATGAGCACAACGGCAATAAGGAGAAAACAGACGAATAATTGAACTGCTATCAGGAAACCGTACATAAACGCACCTTTCCTATTATTACTCTTACCTCAGCCTTTAAGAGTAATGAATTTCGTATGATAAATCAAGCAATCGTCGATCACTTTTCCCTATACGTCGTAACCCCAGCTCTTCAGTTTCTCGAAGGAAATTCCCCGTTCGATTTGATCGGGGGTGCCTGAGTGGAGGAGACGTTCGATGTACTTCCCCACCAGATCGAATTCCAGGTTCACACGCATCTCCGTACGAAGATTTGTAAACGTGGTGTTCTCCAAGGTATGCGGTATTAGCGAAACAGTAAGTGCACTTTGCTCCACTGAAGCAACAGTAAGACTCACCCCGTCGATTGCAATTGAACCAACCGGTATCAGGTATCGCGCAAACTCACCGGGGAATTCCACTGTGACGAGCCGGCTACTGAATTGTTTAACGACCTCTGTTACTCTTCCCACGCAGTCAACATGGCCCTGGACCAGGTGGCCACCAAGCCGGTCACTCAGTCGCGCAGCCAGTTCGATGTTTACCCGCCCGGACGGCTTGGTTTCTCCCAAGGTGGTTTTGCGAAGGGTTTCCTCCACCGCTTGAACGATAAAGTTGTCAGTCGTCCGGTCGGTCACGGTCAGGCATACCCCGTTCACTGCGACGCTATCGCTAATGCTGAGATCCGGAGCACATCGTGGGGCGAAGACGCGCAGATGAATGCTACCACCGATTTTGTTGATTTCAACAATTTCGCCGACTTCTTGAATGAGGCCTGTAAACATTGACGCTTACCTTTGGACGTGTTCAACGAGTCCCCGGATGAGGACATCTCTGCCGATGCGTCTTGTTTCGAACCGATCGAGCTCTGCACCTCCATGCGTTGTTCCGAGTGCTAATGGACTGAATGAGGGTACTCCTTCGCCCATGATCCTTGGTGCGACAAAGACGTTGATTTCATCATACATGCCCGCGTTGATAAACTGGGAAAACACGTGGCTCCCTCCTTCCACTAGAATAGATCCGATGTTGTACCTGTACAGTTCAGAAAGCAATTCATCGAGGGAGATCATGTTGTTCGTACTGCGACATGGCAGGACGTGTGCACCAAGCTTCGTAAATGATTGAACCTTTCGCTTCTTGGCTCGAGCCACAGTTCTGTCAACACAAACGAATACGCGGCGGCGGTTCGTTGTACGGAGGATCCGGGCACTCTGCAGAATATTGAAGCCACCGTCAAGGATAATGGCATCGGGGTTGCGCCCTTTAACATTCCTCACCGTCAGAAGAGGATTATCTGCTCGGATAGTTCCGGCGCCCACAAGGACTGCGTCATATTCCCTGCGCCACCGGTGCACGAGTTTGAGTGACTGTGGACCAGAAATCCACCGCAATTTTCCGTTCAGGCTTGCGATCTTCCCATCGAGTGTTTGTGCCAGCTTTATACTGATGTAGGGACGTTGGGCTGCCATCTGTCTGACGAACTTCCGATTGAGTTCACGGGCCTTATCCTCACGCACCCCGCTGAGAACCTCAACGCCATGCCTTCTGAGTGCTCTGATCCCGCGCCCTGACACGCGCGGGTTGGGATCCTTCATTGCAACGACAACTCTTGGAATGCCCAGCTCAAGTATCAGGTCAATGCACGGCGGCGTCTTACCGTAATATGAACAGGGCTCGAGATTGACGTACAGCGTGGTGGATCTCAGATCACCAAGGTATCGTCCTAAACATTCCACTTCAGCATGCGGGCCACCAAATCGCTTGTGATAACCGCGTGCGACGATTGTGTTGTGCCGCACCAGAACCGCCCCGACCAGGGGATTTGGGCTGACAAACCCCTCACCCTTCTTGGCGAGCCTGAGGCACTCGGCCATGAAGTGCTCATCTCGTGTGCTGCGATGTGCTCGAACCACCGTGTAGATCAGAGCCTCCCATTACCGGACAGATTACCCATCGACCTCGATTACCCTGGAGTCAAATGTTCAGAACTTTTGAAGTGTGGGTATTTGCTGAGTGACCTTTTCTTGAAGAGGTATGGCAACTCATCATGTGGGGCCATAAGTGGCAATCAGGTTATGTCAACCTTCACTTCATAGTGCAAGAAAGACATCATAGCCTCCGATTGACTCCTAGCCGGGAGGCCTACGATGTCCCAATTTCTTCAGGCGAGCATCCCAATTCGCATCGTCACGTACGCACGGTCCCGCCTACGATGGACTCGCTACTTTGCAAGCACTTCAATAGGCGCGTGCTGGGCGGTTTTCTTGGCAAACTCTGTCACGACTTGTGCGATACCTATCGGATCAAGGTGTAATTCGTGCTGCAACTCCGCCGGCGTCCCATGGTCGATAAACTGATCGGGCACTCCATGAATCTTGAGTCGGATACTCGTGATCCCTTTCGACGCAAGATGCTCTGCCACTGCGCTCCCAAAACCCCCTGTGACAACATTATCTTCCAGAGTCACCACGATAACAAACCGAGAGGCAAGATTCTCCAACAATTCCCCATCGAGTGGCTTGACAAATCGCATGTTCACAACTTCTGCGGATATCCCCGCGCGTTCTAATTGTTCGGCAGCCTTCACCCCGTTGTGAACCATCGCACCGATGGCCAAAATCGCGACGTCGCTACCTGACCGGACAATTTCACCCTTCCCAATCGGAACGAGATCGAACCCAGATTTCAGGGGAACACCAATGCCATTGCCGCGCGGGTAGCGAAGCACAATCGGACCCTTTTCATAGATCGTGGCAGTATAAAGCATATCCCGCAGTTCGCTCTCATCTTTGGGCGTCATGATCACCATTCCCGGAATAGGTCGAAGGTAAGAAAGATCAAACACCCCGTGATGAGTCGGACCATCGGCTCCCACCAAGCCCGCCCTGTCGAGAACAAAAACCACATGGAGTTGTTGGATGGCGACGTCATGAATGATTTGATCGTACGCCCGCTGCAAGAAGGTGGAATATATGGCTGCGATTGGCGTGCACCCCTGCGTGGCAAGTCCGGCAGCGAACGTCACGGCGTGTTGCTCCGCGATGCCAACGTCATAGAACCGCTCGGGCATTTCCTTCTGCAACTGGTCAAGCCCCGTGCCGTCCGGCATTGCAGCAGTTATACCGACCAACTTCGGGTTCTTCTTGGCAAGTTCGACGACAGCATTTCCAAAAACCTTGGTATACGCTGGAGGTCCGTCTGATTTCTTTGGAGAGATCCCCGTGATCTTGTCAAAAGGTGTGACCCCGTGAAGTCTTTGCCCGTCGTTCTCCGCCGGTTTATACCCTTTTCCTTTCTGGGTCGTGGCGTGGACAAGTATGGGTCCCTTGTAATTCTTGACTTCGCTGAAGATCCTTACGAGTTGCTGAACATTATGCCCATTAATCGGCCCAAAGTACCGGAACCCGAGCGCTTCAAAGAGCATTCCTGGTGTCACAACAACCTTGATGCCCTCCTCAAGGCGAGCAGCGACTTTTCGGATGCGGTCACCCCAGACATCAAGTTTGCCGGTGAGCTGATAAATATTTGCCTTGAACCGATTATACGTAGGATTGGCGATCAACTCGGTAAAATAATTCGATATGGCCCACACGTTTGGCGCAATAGACATGTTGTTGTCATTCAGGACAACGATCATGTCTTTTTTCATGAGGCCTGCATTGTTCATCCCTTCGTATGCCAGACCGCCTGTCATTGCCCCGTCACCGACGACGGCGACGATATTGTAGGACTCCTTCGAGAGTTCCCGTGCGGCCACCATGCCAAGCGCCGCTGAGATGGCCGTGCTCGCATGGCCAGCGCCAAAGGTATCGTACTCGCTCTCGGTCCGCTTGAGAAATCCGCTCAGCCCCTTGTATTGCCGGATAGTGTGCAGTCGATCCTTGCGTCCGGTCAAGATCTTATGCGGATACGCTTGATGCCCGACATCCCAAACGAGCTTGTCACGGGGGGTATCAAACACATAATGGAGTGCGACTGCGAGTTCCACTGCACCGAGTCCTGCACCGAGGTGCCCTCCTGTTTTTGAAACTGTATCGATAAGAAAACTGCGCACGTCGCTGCAAAGACCCTTGAGGTCCGAAACGGAGAACTGGCGGATATCGGCTGGAACGTTGACGCGGTCAAGATAGAGGAATCGCTGATCGCTCATTCTGGTTCACCTTCAATGAGATGAAAGTACCCCTCCATGTCTTTTCCTAGTTTTTTTACCTTCAACTCGGCCTGCGTCAATTTTTCAACACATGCCTTCGAGAGGGTGATGCCTTCTTCATACATCTTGATCGACTCCTCAAGGGAAATGTTACCCTGTTCAAGCTGTTCGACGATTTCCTCAAGCCTTCTGAGGGAGTTTTCAAAGCTGTGATCTGATACGTCTTTCTTGTTTGGGGCCATGATATCTACCCTGTAACAATTGACTTAATTCTCCCATCGTGAAAGCGGACGTCGATCAAGTCATGGACATGCAGTTCCTTGCTGGAGCCGATCATATCATCATCATGGTACACAATCGCGTATCCTCGTCGCAACACCTGTTCTGGATCCAATCCACTTATTCTCTGCTGGAGTGCTTCAATCCTTGCCCTGGTCAACGCCAAGCGATGGCCGATGGACACTGCCATTCCCCTGTGAATTTCATCTAACCGTTGATTGAATTGCCGAAGGAGATCGCGGGGTCTGTTGAATGCGTAGCTTCGGAGGAGGTGTTGGATGTCATCCTTGTGGCGATTGAGCATCTTGAGAATTATATTGTGGGAAGTATACCAACTATTCCGTAGAATATCAAGGAGCACCTCGCGATCTTTCACGACGAGCTCAGCTGCAGCAGACGGTGTTGGGGCACGAAGATCAGCTACGAAATCAGCGATCGTAAAGTCAATTTCATGACCCACCGCACTCACGACCGGAATTACCGACCGATAGATTGCGCGTGCAACACTCTCCTCGTTAAACGCCCAAAGATCTTCAAGCGAGCCACCCCCTCGTGCAAGAATGAGGACATCCACGTCCCCCAACGTATTGAGGTCGTCAATTGCCTGAGCGATTTCGACCGCGGCACCTGGTCCCTGGACCTTCACCGGAACCAGGACGACTTCGATTCCCGGGAAACGTCGTTGCAGAATGTTGAGCATATCCTGAAGAGCCGCCCCCGTCGGTGACGTAACGATCCCGATGCGCTCGGGATACCGCGGTAACTGGACCTTGTGCTCGGCATTGAACAGACCTTCGGCGTGGAGCATCCGTTTGAGTCGCTCAAATTCGACCTGCAGTTCGCCTACGCCAACGGGCCTCATACTCACGACTTCCGCTTGATATATCCCCCTCACCTCGTACACCGCTATACGGCCGGTGACAACTACTTTCATTCCATCTTCGGGGTTGAACGTCAGCGACGCGGCTTTGCTCCTCCACATGACGCCAGCAATCTGCGCAGATTCATCCTTGAGCGTAAAATAGAGATGGCCGGACGTATGACGTTTGAAGTTTGAGAGTTCCCCCATGAGGCAAACTGAGGAGAACCCACCTTCAAGCAATTGCTTGATACGCCTGGTGATTTCTGATACGGAGGCTATTTCCCGTTGTTGGTTCATTTCACACGCAGCCGTCTGTTGTCACGTCAGAAGCGCACGGAGAGCCCGAGGGTCGGAAGAAGCGGGAGCATATAGCTCTTATTCGTCCCGAGCGTCAGGTCGTCTTTGATGTAATAGCGATAGGCGAGCAGGTTATCGTGGTTGTACACGTTAATTACGTCCAGATAAAAACTCCAATCCAGACCCCAATAATCTGCTCCTGCGGTGAGTCGTACGTCAAGGCGATGGTACGCAGTCAGCCGCTGGGAGTACCTGTTCTCCTCGCCTCCACGGTCAATATCAAAGATCACGTTTCCCTTCGCGTCGGTCTGAATTGTAGTCATGCGTTCACCATTCTGCCGGACGGTAACGATTCTCGGCTTTATGCCGATTGGTGCAGTGTAGGGGAAATTACTGCCATACCTCCACCGGACTCCGAGCTCAAGCCAGGAATTGAGTTTGTAATCGACCACAACATTAACGGTATGTCTCTGATCAAACTGGAACGGAGTGATTATGGCGTTTCGCACCCGTTCGGCCTTCGCAAAGGAGTAACTGATCCATCCGAAAAAACGTGCGTTGGCCTGGGTGTTCCTTTTCTCGAGAAGAATTTCACAGCCATATGACCTGCCCGTCGCACCGTTCATGGGATCAGTTGTCAGTGAATCCCCAAGAACAGGAGTGGGTTGAGTCCAGCCTGAGGGCTTTCGAACATCTCCTCCCGGCACCGGAAATACCTCGTATATCGTTCCCTTCCTGATATCCTGCACAATCACATCGTCAAATGCTTTATAATATGTCTCACATCGGAGCTGCCATTGATTGTCGAGCCAGTGATCCACACCCACGACATAGTGAGTCGCTTTCTCAGCTTCAAGCTTTCCGATACCGGCATTTGTGAGATCAATGAAGGTATTTCGGTCGAGGAGCTTCTCGTACCCAGGTGACTGGCGATAGAGTCCCCAGGCCGCTCGTGCTGTTGTGAGGGGATTCACCGCGTACGATATGTTGAAGCGGGGCTGGAGATATGAAGATCGGAGAATCTCATAGTAATCAAAGCGTACACCAGGCTGAACTGTGAGGTGATCGGTGACCTTGATTCTGTCTTGAGCGAACACATGGATGCGGTCATAGCTCTTCGTCTGAACGAAATCGTCCAGAACCGGAACACCACGACTTTCCAGCACCGCACGAAAGGTGGGATCGGGCCGAAAATGCCAGATGAGTGATGTCTCCAGAAAGTCAATCCCGCTGCCGGCTTCGATCGTGTGGTTCTCCGTCACCCATGCCACCTCTTCCTTCAATGAGACCTTTTCGAATACGTAGCGTGAATCAAATTCGACGTTGAAAAATCGGATTCCCGTTGTATCTCCACCATCTTCGAAGAGCTCCCGATTCAACGCGGGATCAATAAACTCCCCACCGAATTCGGAATCGCCGCTGTTCCGGTACCAGGAAAGGCCAAATTTCGAGAAGACGTTTTTTGTCGGCAAGTAGTGCCAGGCCAGCCCAAGAACATCATTCCGTGTATTGTCGTTCACGTTGATACTATCGGGCACTGTCCGATCCGGGCCAGATACAAGATCGACGGCATCGCTGCTTGCGATTCCATTGAGAAGAATCTTGTGCTGCTGGTCCGGTTCAAAAACAAATTTTCCTTGAACATCAGAGAAGTTTGGGAACGCCACATCCCCCTTGACCAAGCCTGAATTCTTCGCAATCGGCCCCAGGATCAGGTCATAATATGTGCGGCGTGCAGAGATCACATATGAACCTTCCATGCCAAATGGTGACCTGCCGTCGAAAACAATGTTTGCATTCGTAATGCTTGCATTGAGGCTACCCTTCAACCCCTTGGACTTGTCCCCTTCCTTATTGGTGATATCCAAGACTGCGGAGAGTCTATCGCCGTATTTCGAGGGAAAACCTCCCGTTATCAGATTGATGTCGCTGACCGTTTCCGGGTTGAACATGCTGATGATCCCATACAATCTGTATGGATTGAATACTTCAATATCATCCATGACAATAAGGTTTTGGTCGGGACCGCTTCCTCGAATGATGAGCTGTGATGTGAAATCACTCCGTGCGAGGACACCGGGCATCGCCTGCAATGTTCGAAGCACGTCCTCGCCAACTCCAGCGAGGGTTTTTGTGCGCACCGGCGCAACAGAAAGCACGCTCGTGCGGATATCTTGTTGGCGTTTCATCTGTTCTGCGGTCACCAGAATCTCGTCAAGAGGAACTGGCGACTCCCGCATCACAAAATGAATGCTGGTAATCTTTCCACCTGTCACGACGACCGATTCAAGGCGAGAATCCTCATACCCGATCAGCCGGGCGAGAACTGTGTAATTTCCCGGGGGAAGCGATGCTATTTCAAATTCTCCATCCTCATTTGATGTTGTGCCCCATTTCGTCCCTTCCACAACAACATTCGCATGAGGTAACGGCTGCTGATCCTTCGAACTTACGGTCATCCCTGATATTCTCCCCTGGACTGATTCTTGGGAAAAGGAAACTCTGAGGGAGAGAATCATTAGGACAAGAATGGAATTCACACAGTATTTGACCACGGATTTCTCGAATAATGAGCAACTGTGAACAGTCACAGCCCAAATATACGCAAAATCCTATCGTTCTTCAAAATGTACTTCACTTCAGATCGATACGAACTCTCAGTGTCTTTGGGCTCTCCTCCGTTCGTGCCAGTATTACGTCTTTCCGTCTTCGTCAATTTATCGATCGGAAAAGCGTTCGTAGTTCTTTGCCTTCCATTGCCTTAATCACTATATTTCTCCACCATTTCCTGAAAAAACCAGATGAGCTTAGACGTACTTGCCATCGGTGCGCATCCTGATGACGTTGAAATCGCATGCGCTGGCACGGTAATCAAGTTAGTGAAACAGGGTTGCAGAGTTGGCCTCGTCGACCTGACTGAAGGCGAGCTGGGCACACGGGGCACGAGGGAGATCAGGGCGCGTGAAGCGCAGCAGGCGGCCAAATTGTTAGGAGTTGAATTTCGGGAAAACCTTGCGATGCCGGATGGAAATATCGAAGTAACTCCGCCCAATCGTCTGAAGGTCATTCAGGTGATCCGAAAATATCGGCCGAGAATCCTGCTGTTTCCACATTGGGTTGAGCGACACCCCGACCATGAGCACGCCCATCGTCTCTGCCGCGAGGCGTGGTTCTTTGCTGGACTCGAAAAGATCCGCACCGTCCTCGACGGCCTCACGCAGGAGCCATATCGTCCCCGAAGTTACTACCATTACATGCAAGCCTATGAATTCGCTCCGTCGTTCATCGTTGATATCAGCGACGTATATGGACAGCGGATGGAGGTCTTGCGTGCGTTCAGTTCTCAATTTTATAATCCGGAGAGCGAAGAGCGAGAGACATTCTTAAGCACTCCGGATTTTCTGGACCTCTTGCGAGCGCGATTTGAATACTTTGGAGACAGAATTGGGACGAAATATGGAGAGCCGTTCCACTCCGTGAATATGGTCGGTCTTTCCGAATTGACTGCATTGACCCTCTGAACCATGCCCAACCTTCACCCATTTGTCGTTCACTTCCCTATCGCTCTCCTTACAGCAAGCTTTCTTTTTGATATTTTTGGAACTCTCGCGAAGAGAGATCAGATCAGGCGAATTGCGTGGTGGTGCCAAGTCGCTGGCACACTGGGGCTTCTTGCAACTGTCCTCAGCGGCTTGCATGCCGAAACAACAATCCAAATACCCGCCGCTGCTCGTCAGTCGTTTCAGACGCATAAGGAGGTGGCCTTCTTCGTTAGCGCCATCTTTGCCATTCTTTTCTTCTGGCGCATCGGTGGCAAATCCAGAATCACGCAAGTGTACCATTTCCTCTTTTGGGGGCTTTACACACTTGGGTTGATTCTTTTGTGGGTTGCGGCGTGGCACGGAGGAGAACTGGTATACCGGTTCGGGGTGGGCGTACAACCTGTGATGCCATAGGTGAAACAATGGGGGCTGACAAAGAGTCGCCGAACTCATCCCCCAGCGACGCGGACTTAAAAGATGGGAAGTATCTGATTTCCGCCTAGGAGTCTGTCCGAGTAATCATCGAACAAGTCCAAAGTGGGGATTCATTGCTTAGTTCTGCCGCTGATTCATCGAACAGGGGAATCGAAGTTCGTGATTCAAG
>Ga0247727_10016441_pt1 | contig 11944 bp, 15 predicted proteins | sample WisWelCaveWW1625_FD_202498 | JGI IMG/M metagenome (GOLD analysis project Ga0247727, IMG submission 202498) | Biofilm microbial communities from Wishing Well Cave, Virginia, United States - WW16-25 | ecosystem: Environmental > Aquatic > Deep subsurface > Groundwater > Cave microbial mat | place...
ACAAGGTCAGCAGTTCAAGGTAACGGAAGGACAAAGTATTTTTGTTCACCGTATGGAGGACGAGGCGGGCAAGAAAATTGAGTTCTCTGATGTGGTGCTCACTGAAAGCGAAGGCAAAGTGAAAGTGGGCGCTCCCAATGTTAAAGGCGCAAAAGTTTCTGCAACTGTGCTTGAGCATTTGAAAGATGACAAGGTTCTCATCTTCAAAAAGAGACGCAGAAAAGGATATGAGAAACTGAATGGTCACCGCCAGTATCTCACCAAAATTCAGATTGAAAAAATCAAAGCATAAAAAATCGTTATACGTTATTGGATATTCGTTATACGGCTTCATGAACGTATAACCCCTTCGTATAACTTATAACATATAACTTATAACTTCTTCAAAAGATGGCACATAAAAAAGGCGTAGGTAGTTCCAAGAACGGACGCGAGAGTCATAGTAAGCGGCTTGGAATAAAAATTTATGGCGGACAATTCGCCAGTTCAGGAAACATCATCGTGCGTCAGCGCGGCACCAAGCATTTTCCGGGAACAAATGTCGGCATCGGCAAAGACCATACGTTATTTGCATTGGCAGACGGAAAAGTTGTTTTCAGAACCAAACACGGAGACCGTTCTTATGTTTCCGTTGAACCGGTTGCTGTTGAGGCAGTGAGCTGAGTTTTTCTAAACAGAGACAAAAAAAATCCTCCTGAGAAATTCGGGAGGATTTTTTATTTAAAGCAGAATTACTATTCAGGAAACCCGCTTGATGCTGCAACCCACAGACCTGGTTTCTTCAGGGTTAATTTTTCTTCCAAGTGATAATTTCTCAATCGCGTTTTTCAAATACAATTCTTTTGGGGCATCTTCTTTTCCTTCGCTGTCATCAATTGCTCCTCTGTATACAAGTTTCAGGTTTTTGTCGAACAGGAAAACGTGAGGGGTTGTTCTCGCTCCGAACGCGTTAGCAAGCACAGAGTTTTCGTCAACCACATAACTGCAGTTGTACTTTTTTTCCTCCGCATGTTTTTTCATTTCGTCCTTAGAATCAACTCCATCCCTGCGCGCTTCATTTGAATTCACCAGCACCATGCCGATATTATTTTTTGTACACAGGTCGCTCAGCCCCGGATAGCGGTCTTCCCATGCCAGCACAAACGGACAGGTGTTGCATGAGAAAATCACAAGCAGTCCCTTTTCTTTTTTGATTTCCGAGAGCGAAAGTTTTGTGCCTGAGATGTCTTCCATCTTCACATCATCCTTTGGTGCTTTACTGCCAATGGAAAGTGTTACATATTTCCCGCCTGAAGAAACAAGCGTGATGATTGCAGCTGCTGCCGCAAACATCAAATAGATTTTTTTGTTTTTCATATAGATAAAATTAGAAGTCAAAAATAGAAATTACTTTATGTTGTTATTGTGAAACCGCTTCATCCAGGAAATCCAGCAACGGTTTCATGATTCGTGCCCCTTTGTCAAGTTCTTTCATAAATGAGGCAGATGTCGTGTCTTTGTCGCTATACTGATGCCACACAATGTAGCTGTTGTACTTCAACAATTCAATATCGGGATGCGTTTTGTCATAACCTTTCGGAGGGCGCGAGAGTTTATATTCCTTGTCAAGCGCCCCATAATATTTTTTGAATGCTTTGTCATCAAGAATTTTGTGAACCTTTTTTCCATTGTAATCAATTTCCTGGCGTATTTTTTTCAGCATCACCGGGTCGGGCTGCCAGATGCCGCCTGCCAAAAATGATTTGCCCGCTTCAATGTGCAGGTAGTATCCAGCCTCATGAACTTTTTTTCCACCGGGTGAAATGCCTGCGCCAAGATGGCATTTGTATGGTGTCTTGTCCGGGGAGAAACGAACATCACGGTAAATGCGGAACACGCAATTCTTTGCGGTGACGGGAGCATACCGTTTATCGAGAGCAGTGAGCCGAACAAGAAATTTTCCAACGAGTGATTCAATATTTTCTTTCGCCTCTAAATATCGCGGCTTGTTCTTTTCGAACCACGGTTTGTTGTTGTTCTTTCTGAGGTCTTTCAGAAATGAAATTGTTGAGCGTTGTATCATTGAGAATTGAAAATTGAAAGTTGAAAATTGAAAATTGTGCAGATGCCTATGACAACATTTGTTTCACTAAACTGGAAACAATTCTGTTATCCGCCTTGCCTGCAAAATGTTTTGAAGCAGCTCCCATCACCTTGCCCATATCAGCAGCAGAAGTTGCACCAACAGATGAAATGATTGTTGCAAGCTGCGCTTTAATTTCATCTTCGCTCATCATCTTGGGAAGGTAGCGATCGATGACAGCGATTTCTTCTTCCTCCGGTTTCACAAGGTCTGCCCTGCCCTGCTGCTGATAAATTTCTGCCGACTCCTTTCTCTGCTTCACCAACTTCTGAAGCATTTTTATTTCATCGGCTTCTGTTGGTGTTGCGCTGCCGGATGTTTTCGCAAGCAATATGGCTGACTTAATTGCGCGCAGTCCCCGCACCGATACTTCGTCTTTGGCGAGCATGGCGGTTTTTAAATCCGAATTTATTTTTTCTTCTAATGTCATGGGAAAAAGTTATTCGTTATATGTTATTAGTTATACGGCTGTGTGAAATAAAATATGAGAGGGTAAAAATATGAAACTCTTTTCCAACACCAATACAGCCCACCGTTTAAACGGTCGGCTGTTAATAGTTGCTTTTCAGCTGCGGAACAATTTCTTTATCTCTCCGTAACATTCTTCAAGAAATTAATTAGCAGCGCTTACACTTCAATTAACCGAAACTGTCGTATAACTAATAACCTATAACATATAACTACCTACACCATGAATGACGCACTCCGCTGGAACAGTATTGCCAATAATTATGACCGTGAAATCTTCAACGTATTTCAGAACGACAAAAAGAAAAAGCTGAAGAAATATCTTGCCCGCTATGCCAACAAAGAACACATCGCCATTGATTTCGGATGCGGTGTGGGCAAGGCGCTGCCGCTGCTCACTCCCCTGTTCAAAGGCATCATAGCCGTGGACGTTTCCAGCAAGTGCATCTCCATTGCCAGGGCAAAGCCCCACAAGAACGTGGAGTTCAAAGTCGTTGACCTGGCAGGAAGAAACATTGACCTCCCTACCGTTGACTTCGCTTTCTGCTGCAACGTAGCCATGTCCGCCAACACCAAACGAAACCTCCGCATCATCAACAACGTGCTCAACAAACTCAACAAAGGCGGAGTCGCACTTTTTGTGCTGCCCTCGCTCGAGTCGGCAACCATATCGGCATTGAGCTTAATCCGCTGGTACGAAAAAGAAGGCACTGCCCTTGCCGACATTCCCCGCGAAGAACTCTCCCTCATTGCCCCGCAGAAAAAGAAACACGTCCGCGATGGCATCGTCAGCATCGCCAATGTTCCCACCAAGCACTACCTCGCCACAGAACTCTATTCCATGTTCAACACCGAAGAGTTTTCCATGCAGCGCCTCGACCGCGTGGAATACGGCTGGGACACCGAGTTCAACTCCCCTCCCTCATGGATGCAGGAACCCTATCCGTGGGATTGGGTGATTGAGGTGAAGCGCGTGAAATAAATTTCATCCCACTGTTTGTCATGCTGAACTCGTTTCAGCATCCCCTCGTATTGAAATAAAAATTTTTGGAAACGAACATCAGTAACTCTCACAACCTCCACGCCCGCTTTCCATTCCGTCCCGATGAAAAATCGGGACTCCATTGCAATCGGGTTTAGTTTAGCAGGTCTCGGAATTCTAATTACCGTTTAAAAAAAGTTCCGTAGGAACGACCTGTTGGTAGAAAAACAATCCACACAAAAAACAAAAGCTCCGTAGGAGCGACCTTTCTCTCAAACCAAAACCCCGACCGCGTTCCAAACGCGGTCGGGGTTAAGTTTCAAAAAAAATACCCCTCACCTTTTCCGGTGAGGGGCAGCTTTCAGTCTACCTGACAAGAATGAAAACAAGTTGCAAATATAATAACATATTCTTACCGCGCCCTCTTAACCCTCACCCGCAACAAGCCCAGGTTCAGTACCCAATGAATTGCAATACACATAAACAGAAAAAACCACCAATCCAAACCCACCCACTCATGCGACATCACATAAAGAAAATAGTAACTGTAAATAACCTGAACCGCTAAATTCAAAATCAACGTCCTTTTCCAATTCCTGCTTCGCCTCACTAAAAAGAAAAGCGTGTTCCAATAAATCAGGAAGCATAGAGTTAAAACAAAGCTGTCATCCATAGTATTTAATCAGGCGCCACTCTGGTAAAGATTAAAATCATAATGCTCCCGCGCATCTTCGTAATCATTAAAGTTATCCTTGGTGTCCGTAATCACAAATCCGTTTCGGTCACGGAAAATGGCATGAACCATAAATAAAATCTTTTCACTATCGGGTTTCTGAATACCCTCAAAACTCAGAGTGATGCTTTTCGTTCCGTCTTGCCTGTGCCAGCCCAGGTAATATTTTGCTCCATTAGCAATGACCCACGGTATATGCTCCGCCTCACTTACCCTTATCGGATTTTGTTTCTCATCCAGAATAAAAAACTGTGTCGTCATCTCCTGTGCCTCTTCTTCCCTGTTGCCCAAAAGCCACCCATCTTTGCAGGAGGAATATAATGCAACACCCTCTGTCTTTGCTTTTCCCTATCAAGTCCTATTTTCATTTTCATCCCTCTCAACTCCTCCTCCGAAAGTTCATTCAGTTCATCTTCAATTTGAGAATCATCAAACTTCAAAATAAAATTTATCAGTTCTGCTTTCTTGGTCATCGCTTAACCGGCTTTTATTTTATGCCGATGCTTTTACTTTCATCGCAATCCAAATCACCATAATCACTATGCACGTCTGTTCAAGCAGCACAGCCATCTTCATCGTAATAAAGCCACCGAACATGACAAGAAAAATAATCTGCGTCAAAATATAGAGCCACAGCGCAGGAGCATAAACAACTTTAGCCCCGCTCAACTTTCGCAGCGCCCAAAATCCCACGACAAGAAAAATTATATGACAGGCAATATAAACGCCCGAAGGAAATGAATCAAGAAATCCGCCAATAGGTGTTTCCATTTTGTTTTGGTTTTAGGTTTGAGTTAAATTTATTTTTTCATTTTCAAATTATCTCATTTTCAAATTTCCAAATTCGTTACACAGGCGCCACCAAATCCAACACCACCGTCACACCGCTCCGCGCCTCACCCTGCACCACAAACGAAGGCACACCATCAATCGTAACCGTAATATTATAAAACCCTGCCTTCAAGCCCTTCAATGCATAAGCACCGCTCGCCACGCTGTACACCGTCTTGCTCCGTCCCCCAAGCACCGGCTTCGCCACCACCTTCCCTTTTCTTCCCGTGCCGCCCGCATCCTTCACAAAGCCGCTTATTATTGTTTTCAATTCCTCAGCCCGTATGCGGTTTATCAACTGCGAGTTCGTGTAATCTTTCACCTTCACTTTATCCGAGCTCTTGTACAAACTCTTTCCGTCAGCCCAAAGCTCTTTCAGCATCTTGGCAAGCTCATTAATAATTCCCATGTTCTGTTGCACAAGCAAAGCCCGTGCGCTCATCTTCGCATTCTGCGCAGCGTTGTCCGTGTTAATATCCGTATGCAAACCCGTCAGTTGCCCCTGCTGCGCAGCGTTGTATCCCACAGCCGTCAGAGCGCCCATGTTATTCGTAATGTTTCCTTCTAAATAACTCAGCGCACCATCCAAACCCTCCTGGTCATCGCTTGCAATTTTTTTTCTCACCTCGCTAATACCAAAGTTCTTTGGTAAAACTGTTAAGCCCACCGCATCCCTCACATAACCCTCCAACCTGTCCATCAGCGGGCGTATCGCAAGAATGTTTGTAGAAAGCCGCAGCGTAATCACAGCCAACTCAGCCGTCAACTGCTTCGGGTTCACCACAGCAGCAACAGCCGCCTTCTTCGCAGTCAAATCAATAAGATAACCCGGCACATACTTAGCCGGCTTGTAAGCCCTGAAGTCCGCCTGGTCGCGCGTGTACGAGTCAATACTGAACTGCGCCAGCGTAGGCAGTTCTTCAATACGAGCAGTAATCACAAGTTTTGTAGTAGCCATAAAAATTTATTTTAAAGTCAGCGATGCAAAGTAAACGAATTAAAATTTAATCCTGCAACTACAGTCCCTCAAATCCCTCCCGTCCCTCCCCGCCCTCCCGCTACAATGCACAGAACATTCACTACAATCTTCAGAACGCGAACCACGATACACAGAACTCTGTCTTTCATGTTCGGAACTCCTACTTTAATATTCGGAACGTGGTCTTTCATATTCCGAACGCCATCTTTGGTCTTCGGAACTCAATCTTTGCTCCTCGGAACGCGAACTTTAATACTCGGAACGCCTTCCCACATCTTAATTTAACTCAATTTCGCTGTTTTCACTACCAATTCCCTTTTCCCTCCCCACCCTCATCCACAAAAAAAGTCCCCCGAAACCCGGGGGACTTTTAAAAGGGACGGGCCTGCCTGCCCTAACGGGGGCCTGCGGGTGGCAGGCAGGCCTGCCTGCCAAGCATAAGCCAAGAGCGTGGCAGGCAGGGGCACTATTCGTCAGTCCACGTTATCGTGGAGGAATGAGTTGGTGGATTTTATTTCGGGTTTGTTATCGGCATCGGTTCCCAGCGTGTAGCGCGACACGTTGCTCTCGCTGGAATGAGGTACAGGATTCATCTGAACGTTCTTGCGGATGAATGCGGGAGTGTTCTCCATGTCATAGACGCTCGCTGAAAATTTCGTACTCACTTCTTTTAGTTTCTCCATGCGCTCGCGGGCTTTGCGCTGCTGTTCTTCGTCTGTTTTTAGTTCGGAGTTCGGAGTTCGGAGTTCGGAGACGGGCTTCTCAACAATCTTCTTGGTCATCTTAATTTCTTCCGGCTTGGCAGTGTCCGTCACTTCACTTTTCTTTTTCAGGTCGAACTCGATGCTGACCGTTTCAGTGGTTTCAGTTTTTTGTTCGACAACTAAAGTGTTATGCACCTGGGTCGGGATTTCCTTTTTCTGATTCTCTTCTTCCTGTTGCTGTGTCTTGTCAAACGGCAGATACACTTTTGTCTTGCGCTCTTCTTCAGCCAGTTCAAGTTTTGTTTTGAAGCCGGTGGCGATGAGCGTAACGCTGAGCTGGTCGCCCAGCATTTCGTCTTTGCAGTTTCCCCAGATGATGTCTGCCGTCATGCCTGCTTCTTTCTGTATGTAGTCGGTGATTTCGCTGATTTCATCCATTGTAACTTCGTCCGTGCCGGAAGCAATGTTCATCAGGATATATTTCGCACCGCGGATGTTGTTGTCATTGAGCAGCGGTGAGTTGAGCGCCTGCTCTACAGCATCGGTGGAGCGTCTTTCACCCGCTGCCATCGCTGAACCCATGATGGCGACTCCGCTGTTGGTCATCACAGTCCTCACATCTTCAAAGTCAACATTGATGTATCCCGTGACTGTAATTATTTCCGCTATTCCTTTTGCAGCTATCGTCAGCACGTTATCCGCCTGCGAAAATGCCTGCGTGATGGTTTGGTTGCCATACATCTCGCGAAGTTTCTCATTGCAAATGACAAGCAGTGTATCCACATTTTTCTTCATGTTTTCGATTCCGTCTTCCGCCTGCTTCTGCCGCTTCACTCCTTCAAAGTTGAATGGCACGGTCACAATTCCAACTGTGAGAATTCCCATCTCGCGCGCTGTTTGTGCTATGACGGGTGCAGCGCCTGTTCCGGTTCCGCCACCCATTCCAGCGGTGATGAAAACCATTTTGGTGTTATGCGAAAGAACTTTGCGTATGTCTTCAATGCTTTCAATCGCTGCGTTGCGACCTACCTCCGCCATCGAACCCGCTCCTCTGCCGTCTGTCAAACTCGTGCCCAACTGAATCTTGTGTGGCACAGGACTGATGTCGAGCGCCTGCGCATCGGTGTTGCACACGATAAATTCAACGCCTTTTATTCCCTGGCGAAACATGTGGTTCACGGCATTGCTGCCTCCACCGCCTACGCCAATAACTTTAATGATTGAGGTTCTGTCTTTCGGCATTTCAAAATGAAGCATAGTATTCGGAGTTTAGAGTTTAGGGTTTAGAGTTTGGTTGATTGATGTGTGTCTTGTTTCTTTATTGAGTGCTTCTGGCTTCATGCTACTTGCTTATTGCCAATTTGTTTTTACAATTCCCTGTCATTATGGTCGCTGCTAATCCAATCCTTGATGGCATCGAAAAATCCGCCACGCTTTTTTTCCGGCTGTTTCACTTTCGGGTCTTCTGTGGGTTCAACAGGTTGACCGGTTTTCTTCTTGTCGTATTCCTGGAAACCTTTCATGACCAATCCAACGCCCGTAGCATACATCGGTCCCATTACATCTTCAATACTCTTGCCGAGATGTTCATTCGGATAGCCAATGCGTGTGTCCATGCCGGTAACATATTCAAATAACTGAACGATGTTGGTTAATTGCGCTCCTCCTCCAGTGATTACAATTCCGGCAATCAGGTTTTTCTGATAACCCGAAATAATTATCTGGTGGTGAACCATGTTTATGATTTCTTCCATGCGCGCCTGAATGATGTTCGCCAGGTTTTTTACTGATATTTCCTTTGACTCGCGTCCTTTCAGACCGGGAATTGTCACCACTTCATTGTCAGGGGTAAGGTTTGTCATGGCGGAGCCGAAATTTATTTTCAGCAGTTCCGCATGCGCTTTCATGATGCTGCAACCGAGCTTTATATCTTCGGTAATAACATTACCGCCAAAGGGAATCACAGCAGAGTGACGAATGATGTTATCCTGGAAAATGGCGATGTCCGTGGTTCCGCCTCCTATATCAACAAGCACTACGCCTGCTTCTTTTTCTTCGTTGGTGAGGACTGCATCGGCAGAGGCAAGCGGCTCAAGGAAAAGGTCAACTGAATTCAGCCCTGAGCGCTCAACACACTTTGAAATATTTCTTACCGCGGCTATGTGTCCCGTAATCACGTGGCAGTTGGCTTCAAGCCGAACACCGCTCACACCGACAGGATTCTTGCACGCTTCATTGTTATCAATAAAATATTCCTGCGGAATAACGTGGATGATTTCTTCCCCGGGCGGCATGGCAAGGCGGTACATCTCTTCCACGATGTCTTCAATATCCTGCTGGCTGATTTCGCTCTCAAGATTTTCGCGCATCTTCATTCCGCGGTGCTGCAAACTTTTTATGTGCTGCCCCGCAATGCCTACATATACATTATGTATTCCCACGCCCGCTTTCGCTTCCGCTTCAGCAATAGCCGATTTGATGGAACTGGTTGTATCTAAAATGTTCGTAACCATTCCGCGCTGCACTCCGCGCGACTCGGCTTTACCCATCCCCATGATTTCAAGTTTTCCGTGCTCATTTCGTTTGCCGACTATGGCGCAGATTTTTGTTGTGCCGATGTCAAGTCCTACGATGTATTCGTTTTTTTCCATTGGTGATTTTAGTTTTTAGTGCAGACCACCTGTCCGCTGAACTTCAGGTTTATTGTATTGTAATTGTTCCAGCCCGTTGCGCCCAAACCCTTGTGGTAGAACTGCTGCAGTTTGCTGAATTTTTCTTCCATGTTTTGCGTGTCGCCCAAAATGATGCGGTGATTTCCAACGCGCGGTATCAACTCAATGTCGCCCTCATCATTCACATACACCTGCACAATCTGCGCCTCCCACAGTTCATCGTTGCGGATGAACGTTGCGAGGTCGTAGAGTTGCTCCATCAGTGTTTTATTAAATGTCGTATCCGTTGCCTCACCAGCATTCTGCTTCACACTTCCGCTCACATACCTATCGGGGATGTTTCCCGAAGCAACCGGGACATAGGAAGAGTGCTTGTCAGACAATGGCATGAACATCCCCTTTACGTCAATGTAATAACTTTGGTTCTCTTTGTTAATAATTCTCAGCACCGGCTCCCGCTGCCTGATGTCAATATTCAACTCCCCGTCAATGGTTGAAAATACCTCGGCTCTAAGGATGTAGGGGTTATTGCCAATCAGAGTTTCCAACAAGTTCATGTTAATTGCCGCAACCGGCTTGCCCACAAGGGTTCCCCACTTGTCGTGAATCGTGCTGAGCACATCACTTTGCTCCACGAAAAAGTTTCCTTCCGATTCGTCAATGGATATGTTCACCGACTTGCACATCACTGCCTTCTGCCTGCTCTGCACCATTCCTGCCGAGGCAATGAACACTGCAATCAGGAAAACCGTGAACGTGATGCGGAAAATCTTCTTCCAGGAAATCTTGAATTTCTTTTTGGGTTTGTTTTCTGTTGTCATGGGTGATGATTTATGATTTTAATAGAACACGGATTGCACGGATGCGACAGATTTTCACTGATAAAAAATCCGCTCTTTCCGTTTAATCCGCGTCATTAGTGTTCTATTTATTTTTTAACATTTCAGCAATCGGTTTCACAATCTGGTCAATATCCCCCGCGCCAAGCGTGAGAAGGATTTCTGTGTCTGATTTTTCAAGCATCAGGATTACATCTTCTTTCTTCGCTATCACCTTATCTTTTATACTCACGTTTTTAAAGATGAGTTCCGAAGTCACGCCAGCAATCGGTTCTTCGCGCGCGGGGTATATGTCAAGCAGGATTAAGCGGTCAAGCAGGGAAAGAGATTGGGAAAACCCGTCCGCGAAGTCGCGCGTGCGGGAGAACAGATGCGGTTGAAATATTCCCGTAATCCTTTTCCCGGGATAAAGCTCCCGCACCGACTGAATACAGGCCCTCAGTTCCTCGGGATGATGGGCATAGTCGTCAATGTAAACTGTCTGCTTGCCTTTGAACCTGTAATCAAACCGCCTGATGACGCCTGTAAATTTTTTTATCGCTTCTTTAATCACTTCCGGTTCTACACCCGATAGATGCGCGCAGGCAAAAGCTGCAATAGTATTCTCCACGTTGTGTCTCCCAGGCATTTGTGACGAAACGGAATTTATTTCTCCCCCCTTCCATTTTATGTCAAAAACATTTTCATGGTTGACGATGCGGATGTTTGAAGCATAATAGTCAGCGGTCTCACCGACTGAATAATTTATTGCGCGTGAAGAAGATTTTAAACCAAGTTTCCTTTTGCAGATAAAAATTCCCTGCGGCTTCACCTGGGAAACAAACTGGCTGTAGGACTCTTTCATCTTTTCATTGCTTCCGTAAATATCGAGGTGGTCGGCATCGAGGGAAGTGACGATGGCAATGTCAGGATGCAGATTCAGGAATGAACGGTCGTATTCATCCGCTTCTACAATCATAACCTGACCCGATTTATATTTTCCTTCCGCAACTACAAGATTTGAATTGAAATTTTTTGCAATGCCGCCCAGAAAAGCGGAACAGTTTTTTCCTGCATACTTAAATATGTGCGCGATGAGTGAAGAGGTAGTTGTTTTCCCGTGTGTGCCTGCCACAGCTATCGTTGTGTGGTTTTGCGTGAGCATGCCCAGCAGTTCCGCACGCTTAATTATATTGAATTTATTCTCACGGAAATATTTTAACTCTATGTGAGATGGAGGAACTGCTGGTGTGTAAACAACAAGCGTTTCTTCCTTTGCAGAGTTTTTTACCTCACCAGGGATTTCGCTCACGTTTTCTCTGTAATGAATTTTCATTCCTTCTTTCTCTAATTCTTCCGTAAGCGAAGTTGAAGTTCTGTCATATCCCGAAACTGAAACACCGCCAGAGTTGAAATACCTCGCCAGCGCGCTCATCCCGATTCCTCCTATGCCGATGAAGTACATTATGCGGATTTTATTCAGGTCAATCATTTTTATCAGTCAGTGAGTAAATAATCTCTGCTATCTTTTTGGCAGCATCTAGCTTTGCAAATGCCGATATATTTTCTCCCAGCAGCAAACACTTCCTTTCATTTTTCAGCAGGGTGAGTGTTTCGTCAATCAGCTTTTTTCTT
>Ga0247727_10016442_pt1 | contig 11943 bp, 7 predicted proteins | sample WisWelCaveWW1625_FD_202498 | JGI IMG/M metagenome (GOLD analysis project Ga0247727, IMG submission 202498) | Biofilm microbial communities from Wishing Well Cave, Virginia, United States - WW16-25 | ecosystem: Environmental > Aquatic > Deep subsurface > Groundwater > Cave microbial mat | place...
ATATTATCAACTACCGTGCGCGCGGCGTCCTTAAACGCACTCCTAGAAACTTCGCGTGCCGCGCGTTCCCATTCCTCGAACTGCTTTCTTTCTTCATCGTTGAGCGCCTGAAGCGCCGTTTCGAATAGCGACATTGACTTTTGCCCCGGTCAAGAAGTTGTTTGGGTTCAATAACGATTGTTACGAGGCGTCAAGATTTTACGTAGCCTTACGCCGGCAAGACTTTCTTAATCTGCCCCGTCTTCTCATCAACGGCAATCACTTTGACTTGCACCTTATCGCCGGGACGATACGGATAATAAGGTTGATCAAAACTTACCACGGCGTTGGGTGGATCGAGTAATCGCACAGTAATTTTGCCGCCTTGCATCTGCAGCACCTCGGCTTTCACTTTAGCGCCGCTGCGCAACGGACGTGTCTTTGATTTCGCAGCGTCATGACCAGTCCTGGCCTGGAGAGCTTCCAAAAGCTGCTTGGGAACTGGAAGATCTGGCGCTGGCGGCGCAGCGGGTTCTGGCATTGTCTTCGGCGTTATCATCTTGGCGGGCTTCCGTTGCGGAACCGGCCCTTGTTGAGCAGCTTTGCGAACGCGTTCCTGTTCGCCGGTGACGAAGGCGCTTTCGCCCGTGATTCCTGTAATGTGCAACGGATCGGGCAACACCGGACGATCTTTGTACTCGTTGCGCTTGCCGGCCGGCGCATTCGGATCAAGGCGCTCGATTTCCATGTAGCGCGTCCATTGCGGTTCAGGCCCCGGCCATTCATACATCTTCAGCAGCATGCGGATGCGCTCGACCTCGGCCAATCGTTCCGCTTCTTTCGCACCGATGCGCTGGAGAATAAACGCTTCAAATTGCTTGGTCAGAGACTCAACTTGAGGATCGGCTCCCTTCGCGCCGGTCAGCCAACCGTCCGATTCAAAAAGTTTGCTGTATCGTTGTTTGCGGTTGATCAGATGTAAAACCGGTGTCAGCTTGACGGCGCCCATCCCCAGCGGCTTACCCATGCCGATTTTGTGCCGATACTCCATGCCTGCATTGCCGGGAAGTTGCAATGCCCAAAGCAGAGCGCCAAGCTCGACATCAGATAGGTTGTCAAAATAAATCCGAAAGTTGAATCGCACCCCGCTGCGCACCGGCTTACACTGCGTATGCTGCGTGCTGGTTGGATGCGCCACCGGATAGGCAACTAATTGCCGTGTTGTGATATTACCCTTGTGCCAATAAAGCTTGTGGCCGCGAATCACAGTCTTCGCGGGCGTCGGACTGGCCCAATGCTGCAACGCCTTTTTATCATCCGGCCTGTCCTGCACAAGATAATGCTGAAAAGTCGTGGGCTTGGGGCCGGCAAGAATGGCCGGAACGATGATGAATTGTTCAGACGCCTCGCCCAACCAAATATTTTCTTTTTCTTGATCAGCCGCGAGCGTCGCGTCGGTAATGTTGATTCGGCTGGCGTAAGCCCGGCGCTTTCGTTCGCCACTCTGTTTCGTATAGCCCAAAAGAGCATCGGCTAAATCATAAGTTGGTTCTTTTTTATCTTCGCGCAATTTCACTGGCACAAAATCTTTTGGTGTGCTTTCGTAAGGCAAACGAAACATCATGGCGTGGCCAAAAAACTCCAGCTCATCCTTGTCATTTAACAGATAAAAAATGGGCTGATTTTCTTTGAGCGCGGCGTCTTCGTGGCCGAGAAACTGTTCCTGATCTTTGGTGATTTGGCCACGATAGCGCGCAATTAGCTCGTTGGAAATCGGGATTGGATCGGCGTTTTCATCCGGCAAATTGAAAATGAATTCCTTGCGCTTGCGCGGAATTTTTCCCGTGCGGACAACAACCCCTTCCCGCAGCTCGCTTCCGGGCCATACTGAAGCTTCTTCAACCAGCCAGCCTTTTGTCGGCTCCGGTTTAAAATGAACACGCCAGGCGTTGGCGCATTTTTTCCATTGTTGTAAATCCCTCGGGATTTTTTCTCGCTCGACTCGAAAGAAACTCACACGCGAATCTGAATCGGCTTCATTCGGCCATTCCTGTGCCGGAATAATTTCCCACGAATTGTCGCCGCGGTCGCGCATGTAGCCGGCGCGCATTTTATTCTGCAGCCGTTTTCTATAACTTTCTCCGAGCGAGGTGGTGTCGCCAACGGCACGGTAGACCAATGGCTGATCGGTGACAAAATCAATTTTGGCGTATGCGGCAATTTCCACCAAATTGCGCAAACAGCCGCGCAGACTGCTGCCGGGTATCACCGGTTCCAACACCTCATGCGTATAAAAAAAATCCGGTTTATTCTTGGGATCTTTAAGAAAAGATTTATCCCGATTTTTTTGTTTTTTGATATCCTGAAGATCTTCAAATTCTTTATCCGTGAGCGCGCAGCGCACATAAAGCGGAGATTCCGTCGTGAGCCGGCATTCAACGTAGCCGCTGTGATGTGGATTTAGGTAGCGATCCTGATCCGGCAGAGCCTCCGGATTGATTTCAACCAATTTTTCCGGCAGCGGCACAAAGTTGTATGGCGCGATAGCCGTGCGGTCGGCGCGAATGGGATTCGTATGCTGGGGTATCGGTATCATTCCTTCTCTCCTTGTACTTGCGTGAAATCAACCAGGCGGCTCAAGATCACGTAAGCTTGTCCTTCTTTTTGCAAGGCATCGTCAGAGTTCTCGTCATCATACCCAATATAATGACGAACGATCAACGCCAGTCTTTTTCCTTTATCGACGGCAGCCGGCGGCGCGTGCAACAGGCCTTGCTCGCCTTCAATCAATAAACTGAAGACGCCATGACGCTCCGCTTTGGTTCCCCAAAGGATTAAGTTTTCGTCCATACAATCAGGTTCTGCGTTTTCTGCGTCGATTACGGAACGCGCGCTAAAACCGTTCGCAATTTTCCAAATCAGCAGTTCGCCATGCTTGTCAAATATTCGTGCTTGCTGCAATGTTTCAGCCCGTAATTCGACTTGGACGGCGTTAATCACCTCTCCGGACAGCTTGAGGTTATATTGATCGTCAAACTTACCCCAGATCACCCCGTCGTCCGCATGTGCAAGGAGATAATGGAGCTTCAAATTGCGAGCCTGTTCCACCAACCAAGCGCATGGATTTGCTGCAAACTCATCTCCGGCTTTAAGCGTATTTACTTGCAAACTCATGCGACCTCCTGCAATTTGCGCACGTAATTTTCCAACTCGGCTTTCAATTCTTCCTCTTTTCGGCCTTGGGAATTTGATATCATCAACTTGCCGTTCATCTGCGTGAGAATGTATTCTTTGTCAAGAATTTTAAGAGTCGCACGTTTGCCAATCAACCTTCCACGCCCCACGCTGCTTTCGCCTCCGAGCGGCAAATCGACGGTCCATAAATCTTTGAGCACCAGCAGCAAGAGACCGACTTCAGCATCAAAGTTTTTGTTTTTGCTCGGATCATTTGGCTTGCGCAGAGTCAGATTGATTTCGATTTCCGTATCCTTTTTCCCAAATAATGGCTGTTGGCTGAACAGCGCACCTGGATAAACGCCGCCGGTAAAACGATCGATCTTTACGCGGCTTTGTACGAGATTGTTAATGGCATTTTTGACGACGGTTTCTTTCACGAGAACCCGGCTGCCGGTCGGTTGGTCATCGTTTTCTGCGGTGCTTTTTTTGTCATCTTCCATACGCCGCATCGCTTTGCCAAACATGCCTTCAACTAAATCTTTGGCAACCCTCGGCTTGCTTGACAAGACCGTATTAGCAATACGCAAAGCACGCGCGCGCAAAGCGCCGGTGATGCCGGTTCCGGGAAGGATGGGTTGAGCGATGCCGTCACGCTTCGATTTCAGATGCGCCATATCGACGAGGGAATCGCCGGAGCGAATCATGAGCGAACTGTCAAGTTGGAAGCTGGCACGAAGCGTCACTTGTTCACGCCTGTCCTTGAAGACCGGCACAGCGGGCAACACGGTTTCATGCGGCGCAACATTTTTCGGATCAAACTCCAGCCAGCCGCCAAGGCCTTGTGCAGTCTTCATGTCGAAACGCCAAATTTTCCAATCTTTCATCGTGCATTGGCCTAAGCCGCGGCGCTTGCGTTGCCCGAGATGAATATGTCTTTCCTGCAAGCCGTGCAGACAATAAAGCAAAGCGTCGTAAAGCATTTTGTGCTCGGCTTCATTTTCAGGACGCCAGAGCTCGAAGCTCAGTTCGAATTCGGTTCCGGCAGGAAGCAGCTCAATGTCATATTTCATTTTTTTTGCTGCAGTGCGAGTTTGGGGATCAATGCCGACGCCATCGCGCAGCTCGACTTGCACTTCGTCTTTGCAGCAACTGTCGTCAATCATCAACCAGCTATGAACGGTTTGTTCCTTTGGCTCATCCAAATGGCCGAACAGGAGTTCAGCGTGGGTGCGGCCGTTTTTTTCTTCGGCAACGTTGTAGCCCAATTCGCATTCGCGCAAATAATTGCGCAGCGCGCCGGCAAGCGAAGCGCCGGTGAGCAAGGCCTTGCCCGTTGCCGGATCACGGAAAAGCGGCATATCGGTATAACTCTCGGCGTCGCCGTTGCCAAAATGCGCCGGGGTTTCGAGCACAAGAGTGCCTTGAATGACAATGCGCTCGACGACTTCCCGGCTGCGCCGCCATTGATATTTATTTTCCATCGCCTTCCTCCCGCGTTTGCAATTCTTTGATCGCCTTCTTGATGACGCCGTCAATCACGCGCGCGCAATATTCTCGCCGCAAGCCTTCGGAAAGCCCGGCTTGAACACCGGCGGCTTGCGGCAAAGAGTCCTGGCGCAAGTCGAACGCGCGCATAAAATCTTCTTCAGAAAGCGAAATCCATGTTGTGATCCAATCCAACAAACGCTCTTCCTCTAAACGCACGCGCTCCCAACGTTCACGCGCGTTTTTCAATTCTTTAATTTGTTTGACGCGGCTATCGATAAGGCTCAAATCTTTTTTGCTGAACGCCTGTTTGGCGGCCAGGCGCATTTGCGATAATTGCGCCGGCGAAAGCTTTTGCAGGCTCGTTTCGTCTTTTTTCCAATCGATGTGGCTGATGATCCAAACGAGTTTCCGGTCCAACTCTTCACGCAAACGGTTTTCCGCCATGCGTTCGGCTAACTTGAAGCTTTCGCTGCCGGGGCGCAGCTCGAAGCGCTCATTAGAAGCGTCCGCCTTGAACTCGGCCTGTTTCCAGCTTTTTCTCGCGTACCAGTTGGCGGCGATGCGGCCAAAGCCTTCATTGCGGCGCTCACCGAGGCTATGTTCAATTACTCCTTGCAAATCGTCGTATTTAATTTTCGTGGCGTCATAGACAAAAACACTGCCGGCTTTGACGGCGAGAGCTTGCGGCAGCGGCAAGCCCCATTTGCGGTTGAAGCCGCCAACCAGCTTGTGGGCTTGATATGCTTGATCGTGCCGTACCGTTTCCGGATTTTTGCCAAGTGCCAGCGCCAGGCCTTCGTCAAAATTGCCGTTAATCTGGCCATTGGCGCCGCGCACGATGGTATCGCTGAGTAGCGTGACGACGAGCTTCGGCGATGCAGTCTCCTCCTCGGCTTGATGCGCTTCGCACTCTTTCCAGTTATCTTGAAAAGCGACCCTTTCAACATGAACCCAGCCATACCCGCCGGTATGCGATCCGCCCAATTTAAAATCACCCATATTCAAAAACTCTTGCAGCGTCGCAAGAGCCGTCGCGTTTTCAGATATAATGGCGCCTGCAAACCACTGGCCCTCGGCAAGCGAATCGTAACGAAAAACGTTGCTGATGGTTTCGCCTTTGCGGTTGCGATCAGAGCTCTGGTTATGAACCATGGTTTTGATTTTGGGGCCGGCGAGATAGATGGTATTCGCGGGATGATAAACAAACTCACCGGTCCTGGGCATTTTAGGCGATTCTATCACTTCATTGGGTCCGATGGCAAAATCATGAATCTCCGTCTCGGACTTGTGGCGATCATCCTTTTCAACGAACCACGACAATGGTCGCGGCAGCAGGCGGGTTCGGCTTGGCAGATGAGCCAAATAGGCATTTAAGAAAAAAACGTCGTCACTGAAAAAGAGTTGTTTGGCTTTGTCGTCTTCCAGCAGGTCGGCGCGGCGATTTTCCGGACGATCAAGATATTTGCCAATCAACGCCCCACGAATGGTGCTGCCGGGAATAAAGAGTTCGGTGGAAGAGCTGTCCGGTTCGTCATTTTGCGCTTTGGCGACTAATAACGGCTCGCGAAGATGAAGGAAAAAAGTGAGGGCTTTCATAATCCGGCCTCGCGCGCAAATTTTTCAAAATATGGCGCCGTCATCATGGCCGCGCCGATTTCTGCCGGACTTTTGTCATACAAGTTGACTTCGATTTTGCCGCGGCCGCGATTGCGGCCCGTGCCGGCGCGGCGCAACGACTTCACACAGGCGGCCAGCAATCCCAAAGCGACATCATCAGGAGTTTCGATAAATCTCAGGCGCGCCTCGAAAGGCGTATCGCGCCGAATCACTCGCATCGTGCGCAGGGTCTCTGTTTTCGGCGCCCCTGATTCCGCATCCATCGCGGTTTGCCGGCGCAATGCGGTGAGGGATTCCAGCAAGGATTGCCGCAATCCGGCGCGTTGTGACGCGTCGAGCTGTTGAAATTGCCAGGCAATGGCGCGGCGCAAATCTTCGGGCAAGCGCGCCTCGCCGACATGCATTTTCGCGCTTTCGTTGCTGCTGCCGGGGTCGCCAAATAGAAAGCCGGCGGCGCGACGCCATTTTTCCAGCGGCGAGGGATTGGCAGCGTTTAAAAAAATTCTTTCCAATGAAAACAATATTTCCGCGCATTCCGCGCCGAGCAAGCCTTTAATGGTTTTGCCGCCAAGAAAAGGCAGGCCATATTCGTCGTGCTGCACTTCCGCATCGACCAACCCGGCCACACCGTCGCCGCGGCCAAAGGTGGCGTCGCTCAACAGCTTGATTTTCAGCCAAAATTCCGTCATGATTTTGCATTGCCCTTCAATGAAGTGAAGAAATCCATCGCTTCAATCGCATCGAAGTAAACACATTTAGGCCCATCCCAACCTCTGTCCACAGCGTAGGCAATTGGCGCAATTTTTTTTAAACGCTCATTGCTTTTGGCATAATTATGCCAAAACAACTCAACGGCATCCGGCCCAGCGCGCAACGCTGTACGCAACGCTTTGACTTTGTTGCGTCGGTTCTTCCATTCTTCGTCCTCTTTAAAATAACGAACGAGCTCGTTGAAGGTTGGCCAGGTTCGCCATTCCTGTATGCGCCGAGCTTCGTCACCTTGAGGCCGCGATAAAACAATGGGTCGCATATACAATTCACCATTCGGTACGGTATATTCACGCTTACGTATTTGCTTTAAATCTGAGACCATGCCGGTGGTTGAAAAATGCCAATCCATCGTCAAGGCATCGGTGAGGTCGTATTTACGGCAAATATCCTTGCGCCACTCTTTGGCAGACGCGCAGAGTTGTTCCGCCAATTCGTAGCTGCGCGAAAAGGGGAAATGCGATTTCATAATCGCCACGCCGGCGCGCGCATACGCCGGTTCGCCGTCGGCCAGAGTTTGTTCGGCGAACGCTTGCAGATAGGCGGCGGCAAGTGAAAGCCCCAAACGTCCGTCGCACACAAACGTGACGTCGTCGCCGCCAAAAACAATCGGACGGAAGGGAATGCGCTCGACCCGATCAATCCTCGGTGCGACGATTTTTTTGTCCTGGCCGAATTTCAGCTTGCCGTCTTTCGGGTCGCGTCCTTTAATTTCCAGCAATTGATCGACCGTATTCTTTAATGCCTGTGCCGCGGCTTGCTGCAGCGTTTGGGAAAATTTCCGCATGGCGACGACACAAGCGTCATTTTTCTCCGACGCATTAAATTGTTCCAGGAATTTTATTCTGCGCTTTCCCATTCGATTGCCGTCTATATGGATGACCGCCAGATAGCTGAATTCGTCAGCCGTGCCGATTTGGTCGAAATCGTAAATGAAATCCAAATTGGCTTTTTTCACTTGCGGCAACACGTTGTGCAGCCGCTCATCCGCATTTTTTCTCACCTTCAATTTATGCTTAACCACTGTTGAAATGAGTTTATCATCTTCAACCGTGGTGGCTGGTAGTCCTGTGAACACACACGCTGCCGTCACGCCCAATCCCAACAGCGGCGCTGCCGGAGTGCCGCCATGCAAGTTACGGCGCAATTCATCCAGCTTGTTTGTTAATGCTTCATTATCCCACTTGATCGCCGTGGATTTGACCTTCGGTTGCAATCCTCTGGCTTCATCGAAAACCCTTCGCGTCCATTGGCGCACGAACTTCCGGCAATCTTCCTCTTTCACAAATAACAACGCCGCATTGCCGCCACCGGCATAAATCACCTCAACATCCAATTCATGCGCCACATGCTTTTTATTAAGAATGACGTAATCCAGCCACTCACCCGTTACTTCGCCATTGTGGGCGAATTCAAGATCTTTCAATACTTCAAATATCCACCGGCTCGTGGCCTGGGTGACGAGTTCCGAAGCGCCGAGGTTTTGTTGCAAGTTGTTGCTGCCAAAGATGTAATCTTGAATGTCGGCAACATCGATCATTAAAAGTCGAGTGGGGGTCACGTGACGATCCTCCGCTTATTGGCCGTTTCCAGCCAATCCAGAAATTTGGTTTCCAATTTCATCAAATCAAACATGCCGAAAACTTTGATTTTGTCTTCGGCATCCCAGGCATCAACAAGATCATTCTGCGCGGCCTCAGGGTCTTGAGAACAGCAAACTAAGCCGGCGCGGGCCTCGTCGCCGCCTAATTGCGTCGCTCGAATATAGGCCTCGAAGAGCGCGAGCTTGGTTTTATCTTTATGTGCTTGCCCGGCTTTACAAGAAATGGCAAAAAATTGATAGCCGAGCACGGCGGCAAGATCCAACTCCAGGTCGCGGCTTTGGCTTTGTTTGGCTTTAAGATTTTTTCCACAATAAGCCAAAACGTCTGATCCTAAAATTTTTTTTATCGCGTTGAAGAGCGCTTCAAAGGCATAATCTTCAAGCCATCCGCCCTCAAGCCAATTGGTTAAACTCTCAAGATTGAAGTTTAATTTTTCAACAACTGTCTCCGGAGCAGGCTGGCCTCCACATATTTCTTGCAAAACGATCCACACGGGTTTCAGATGAGCGTTATCTGAAGGCGGCAAGGCGCGCAGCCGGCCACTAATTTTTGCCGATTCCAGCCAGCCATTCCAGCTTTCAAATCCGTCTTTCGTGCTATGGACTTCCGCTATGGCGCGCGCCAGCCTGGAGTGTTTAATCTCGTGATTTATTCCATTTTTTTTAAACTCGCAGTCATGAATTCGCAGCAAGCCTTCGAGAGTCAAGCTGACTTCCGGATGATGAATCACGCGCACAAAATCGCCCGTCGCACCCATCTCGATCCGCAACGCCAATTCTCTTGGATCCAAATAGCTGAAAATGGGTTTCTCGCGCCATTTTTTTTCAATGGCAAATTGCTCGATCGTCCGGTAAGCGTGCGTTGACATTGGCTTCGTGCCGCCGGTATAATTGACTCCAACCCGTCCACCAGGAAACTTTGGATGGCCCAAGAGGTCACGAACTTTTTTTTCAATATCTGTCTTATTCGATTCTTCCACGTCGATTGGAAAAACTTTGATTTCCTTCTTTTTGTCTCGCAGCGCTTTGGATACCCAGTTTGCTGCATTCCACGAGCTTTCTATAACTTTCGCGCCATTTTTGCCGCGCGAATAGAGCAAATAAACAGTGCTTGCGGGCTTTGTCAATAACATGCCAGCAACGTAATTGGGCAGCGGATTGAAACCCATCGGCAGAAAAAGCACATCGGTTCGGTATTTTGCGAGAGGGTCGTTTTTCATGGCTGCGCAAGCCGCTTGAAATTTGGACGTTTTATTCCGGCATTAGTATTTTAAATCTACAAAATTCCATTTTCAAAATCCAGTCTCATCTTTTCAAGAACAGACCGGTCACTGCGGCCTCGGTCGAGCCGAGTGACCGGTCAATATATTTTATTAATTCGTGGCTTCCGCCAGAATAGCCATAGCGCGCTCGATTTCACCGGCGAAGCGCTCCAGCGTTTGCGCGATGACGGCGATTTGCGCATTCGCTTCCGGCCAGTTGCGCTGCTCGATGGCTTCGCGCACCGCGGGCAAAGTTTTCACGCCATAGCCGGTGTAAAATCCGGGCGCGTAAATTTGATGAATGAACCACGGGCGGCGCGGCAATCCGGCGTTGCTGGTTAACGCGCGTTCCATGCGCAGCAAAATCGCATTCAGCGCTTTCTTCTTTTCACCTGAAATCGATTTGCCGTTCGTCGAGAAACCATTCATCGCGCGGTCATAGTTGCGCGCGCTGTGCTGCACTTTCGCGACGGCGTTTTGCAGCGGCGAGAAATTCAGAAACGGCACGGCATCTTTTGGTTTCGGCGCCATAAAAACTTCTTTGGGGTCAGCGACCGCGTCAAAAGTTTTATCTTTAAGGCGGCGATTCAATTCTTCCGTTTCATCGCGCATATCGTCGGCGAGCTTCGCCACTTCTCTCGCATATTTGCCAACAGTGTCCGAAAAATTCATGAACTCGAACGGCAGCACGTCACTATCAGCAAGACGAATGACCGCGCGGCCAGCGGTTTGCGCGAGCGCGAGGCCGTAAGAAAAATCCGCGTCGGCAAAACGGGTGTAATGGTCGAATGAATCGTAAATGGAATGATACGAGCCGCCGCCGTCTTCGCCGCCATAACCCAAATTCAACGAAGCAATGCCGAGATGCTGCAAAAACGGCGTGAAGTCGGAGCCGGAGCCGAGCGCGGCAATGCGCAAATCGCTGCGATCACGCGCTTCTTTGCGATCTTCCGGATTGCCGCTGATGATGCGCAGCGCACGAGCGCGATCGGCGACGCTAATTTTCTTTTGCGGATCAACGACGTCACGCGCGACGCCGTTGATGAATTTCTCCAATGTATGAGAGCCGCCAACAAAGAGAAAACCGCGCCCGTTGGAGTCGGAGTTGATGTAAATCACCGCTTTGTTTTTCAGCTCATCGGCATGCGCTTCCGCCCACTCCGTCGAGCCGAGCAAGCCGGGCTCTTCAGCATCCCACGCGCAATAGACGAGCGTGCGTTTCGGCTTCCAACCGGATTTCACCAGCTCACCGATGGCGCGCGCTTCTTCCATCGTCGCGACCATGCCGCTCACCGGATCATCCGCGCCATTCACCCACGCGTCGTGATGATTGCCGCGAATGATCCATTCATCCGGATATTCGCTGCCGGAAATTTTCGCGATGACATTGTAAAGTGGCTTGATGTCCCAATTGAACTCCAGCTTGAGATGCACTTTCGTCGGGCCGGGGCCAAGATGATAAGTCAACGGCAACGCGCCACGCCATGAATCCGGCGCCAGCGGGCCACCGAGCGCTTCCAGCAACGGTTTGGCATCGCCATAAGAAATCGGCATCACCGGAATTTTCGTGAGTGTCGGCGCGTCTTTAATCGCCAGACGTTTGGCGTCTTTCGTCGCGCCGATGCCGGGCGTCAAAGGATCGCCGGGAAATAACGGCATGTCCGCCACCGAACCGCGTTGCGCGCCGTGCTCGTTGCGATACGCGCCTTTTGGATAAACGTCGCCCTGGAAATAGCCGTCGTCGCGCGGGTCGGAATAAATCAAGCAGCCAATCGCGCCGTGCTCCGCCGCAACTTTCGGCTTGATGCCGCGCCACGAGCCGCCGTAACGCGCGATGACGATCTTGCCTTTCACGTCGACGCCGCGCTGCGCCAACTCTTCATAATCTTTCGGCACGCCGTAATTGACATAAACCAATTCGTCGGTCACGTCGCCGTCGATTGAATAAGCATTGTAAATCGGAAGCTGTTCGCTGACTTGATTGGAGGTCGCATCTTCTTTGAGCGCGGCTTCGGCGAGCGTTGGTTTGAATTTCGTCGGGGCGAGCAT
>Ga0247727_10016443_pt1 | contig 11942 bp, 11 predicted proteins | sample WisWelCaveWW1625_FD_202498 | JGI IMG/M metagenome (GOLD analysis project Ga0247727, IMG submission 202498) | Biofilm microbial communities from Wishing Well Cave, Virginia, United States - WW16-25 | ecosystem: Environmental > Aquatic > Deep subsurface > Groundwater > Cave microbial mat | place...
TCGCCTATCTTATGTCGCCGCTATGTTCAATGTCCTTCTGGATTTATTCCACAAACTCCATCCCGAAGCCGACATCTTCACCATGAGCATTGCTGAGTTTTCTCTCTAAACTAGCACCACTAGTTATTATAGTCCGATTATGCGGCGCACGTGTATAATTTCTTTATCGGGAGCGCCTAAACCCAAACAGATTTCCGTCATTGCGAGCCCACGCAGTGGACGAAGCAATCTCCCTCGTGTTGTTGGGGATTGCTTCGTCGGGCTACGCCCTCCTCGCAATGACGGAGAGGCTTTATCAATGCAAGTTTAGATACTCTCTCCTTATTAAACGAATCAACAAAGTCTGTCTGGGAAAATAAGGAGTTGAAATGGCTCGTAAAATCTTTTCGTGGGTATTGATCATTCTCAGCGCGTTATTTCTATTGTTGAGTGTAGCGGGTATTGGCGCGGCTTGGATCTTCAACGAGCCGTTGGAACGCGAAGCGCTGGGCAGGTTGAATGAAATTGACAGGGAACTTCAGTTGGGACAGGCGACGCTGGAAAATGCGCAAGGGGAACTGGAGCGCGCCCTGCGCATTCTGGATGAATCAGAACAGGCGTTGAACAAATTTACCGAGGATGATCCCCAGGCTTTCTTTGAAGATGTGCAGACCACACTGGATGACGAACTGATTCCAGAGTTGGAAACGGCAAAGGAAAGGCTCATTGCCGCGCGGGATACGTTGCAGGGTTTGCGCGGTATTCTTGCGGGGCTAAGATTCATTCCCTTTATTCAGATTCCAATCCCGGATCAAATCCTGACCGACCTGATCGATTCCGCTGATTCACTGCAAACCCAGATCAAGGATGTGGAGGCGCTTGCCGAGCAGGCATCCACATTACTCAGTGATGCATCCTTTCTGTTGAACAACGATTTAAGCGAGACCCGCGAAAGTTTGGAAGGTTTTCTCGCGGCGATAGAGGAATATCAGCAAAAAATAGTTGGATGGCGTGAACAAGTTGCGGATTTAACTGAATCACTGCCCACGTGGATTGACTGCGCTTCCGTCAGCCTGACGATCTTCCTCTTCTGGTTCGGTCTTTCTCAGTTCAGCCTGTTCCTGCATGGACGCAGTCTCCTGCGCGGAGAGAATCCACTGGATGTGTTGCGCTCGTAGATGTCGAGATACCCAATGGCGGGATATTTGGCAGTGAAACGCGCTTTTTGCTGATAATCTGAGAAATTCATTTGGATGCCTTTATTTTTTGAAATGCTTCGGCGGGAGTCAAAATATATGCCTTGATATATGATTCAAGTTCTGGATGATTGAGAATATGTTTCTTGTCCAGTGAGACAAGCATGTCTACTTCGGCAATTTTCGCGGCGGCAATGATGGGAGCGTCTTTAAGCACAACCAATTTTCCTGCATCCATAACTGCCTGTTTGCTTGCGTCAACAATTTCAATGGTTGCATAGGCTAGAATTTCTTCAAACGCTTCCAAGGGAGGCTGTTTCAATTGTGAAAGATTGCGGGTCGTTTCCTGTAGAACGTAATTGCTGATGATGAGAGTGATTTCCCCATTCGCGCTCATGATCATCAAGTCACGGGAATGCCCCTTCGCTGAATTTGCCGCAGAAAATAGGACGCTCGAATCTATGAAGAAGCGCGGCGTCATGATTGATCGATCAGACCGTACATTTCTTCAAGCAATTGCTTGCGAATGTCGCGGCTTCGTTTGGTCCATTTCTCCAGCGTGATTCCATCTGCCCTCAGGGCTTCCCCGATTTTGTCAAAAGCCTGCGCGACAATGACTTCGGCAGGCTTGATAAGCACACCTGCCTCTGTTTCAACGAACATGACCACATCCCCTTTCCGCAGATTCAATTTCTTGCGAATCTTCGTAGGGATGGTCACTTGACCCTTTTCCTGAATGCGAACATAGGTGTTCATAGCATTTCTCCGAAAGTCATACTTTCATGAAAATCGTATATTCGGAGTATACCACGTCATCTGAATGCCCAATGACGGGATATTTTGCGATCTTGCGTGATTTGGTTTGGTAGTCGTTGAAGTTCATTCATTCACCTTTTTCTAATAGTAATTCGGCTTCTGTCGATAGTCTGTCATAAATTCCCAAAATAAATGACCAAGTTAATACTGCTTCACGAGTTGATCTCCACGCTCTGATTGCGTAAATCTGCACCAGGTTATCTCCTCTGCTTTCCAATATCCCTAACTTGTCAGCTGCCAAGCCAATTACATTGATTTTGCTTTTTTCGCACATCAACATTGTGCGGGGAAGATGATAACCCTGTGTAATCAAAACACCTTCCAAGCCAATTTTTGCGAAATGTTTGCAGGTATCGTTCGAGTCAATTCCAAGTTTGTCAATGATTATGTCGTCGGGACTCACTCCTTTTTGAATGGTATATTTTGCCATTTCTTCAGCTTGTTGATTGCTTCGATTATCTCCCGACAAAAATAGCTTTTCCACCTTTTGTGACTTATACAATTCAATTCCTGCTTCCACTCTTTCTCGTGTTACGTCACTTAACGAGCGGTCTTCATTGACCCACGCGCCGAATACAATTGCGTACTCGTTGTTGGGGATTTTGCCAATCTGACGGTAGATTGAGTCTTTGTATTTGATTTTTAGCCAAATTTGAGGAGCAAATAATATGATGAGAAAGATACAGATACAAAGAAGCCAAAATTTTAACCTTCTGGCGAAAGTTGTTTTCTTGGGTTTTATATCCATATGATTCTTATTGATTGAAATCTTCCGCCAACCCCATCCACCATCCATCCCTCTCCCCAGGTACAAAGGGAGTGTACAGCGTCAGCCTGTCAGCAAGTCTATCGTAGCGTTTCTTCAACTCACTTGCCAACTTATCTCCCTCTGTTACCAAACAAAACTCACTTAACATCTCATCGGTGATGAGCATTGGCATCTCAGCCCATTCGCCCTTCGCCGCGTGAGCCGATAACTTCTCCGCGACGCCACTCCAGCCATGCAAGTCCATGACGGGGCGGTAGGAAGGCGTGGAGGCGTAGAATGAAATCTGCGCGCGGGCAAAGTTCATCTCTTCGGGAGTCGTTGCCACAAAAGCCGTTACTGAAACTGCTACATCTTCTCTTTTTCTTTTTTCTTTTTTCGCGCCCTCTTCAATTGCAGGCAACATCACTTCCTTCAAATATCCCACACTATGAAATGGATGCGCATGGAATCCCTCGCACAATTCGCCTGCGAGTTTTGCCAAGCCTGTGTTTACACCTGCGATGTAAATTGGAATCAACCCAAGAGTCCCCTCTCCCTGTGGGAGAGGGTTAGGGTGAGGGAGAGCTCCAGGATTGAAGAACGGCGACATCAACATGATCTTGTAATACTCACCACGATAATTCAACTTCGTTCCATTCTGCCAGCAATCCCAAAACGCGCGGATGACTTGAATCTGTTCGCGCAATTTACCTGTCACCGATTCGGGCCAGGGCTGACCAAATCTCCGCTCGATATGCGCTTTGACCTGTGTGCCAAGCCCGAGGATGAATCGTCCGTTGGATTGGGCGGCAAGGTCCCAAGCGGTGTAAGCGATATTCGCGGGGGAACGCGCAAAGGAAACCGCGACAGCCGTCCCGAAGTGAAGACGCGTTGTATGTTCGGCGATCAACGCGCAGGGCAGGAACGGGTCATGTTGAGTCTCCTGAGTCCATAGCGTGTCGAATCCAATTGACTCCGCGGCTTTCGCAATCGCAGGGACGTCCTTCAATCCAACAGGTGGAAGTGCGACGTCAAGTTTCATATTTCATCTGGTGGTCGAGTATCGAGACCACATTGTTAATCCAAAAGATACGCCATGATCCAATTCGTTGTTGCGCTCAACCCATCCATGTGAGCGCGTTCGTAATTGTGCGACGCGTCAATGCCAGGACCGATCAACGCCAGCGCCACATCGCCGCCCGCGCGCCAGAATGCTTCGCCGTCCGAACCATAGAACGGATACACATCGGTCTTGTACGGGATGCCATGTTTCTCGGCGAGCGCGCGCAACTTTTTATTCAAGCCCTCGTGATACACGCCGCCGCTATCCTTGATGCACAATGTCGCGCTGAACTCATCAGACTCCTGCCCCGCGCCCACCACCGCCATATCCACCGTGACCAACTCCGCAACTTCGGATGGGATTCCCGCCGACGCGCCATGACCGACCTCTTCATAATTGCTGATGTGGAAGTAAACGCTTCGCGCGGGACTTAGACCTGCTTCGGTTATCGATTTGATCGCCGCGACAAGATTTGCCACGCACGCCTTGTCATCGAGAAACCGAGAGCGGATGAATCCATCTGTCACTTCAACACGCGGGTCGAACGCGACGCAATCACCGATATTGATTCCCAACTCACGCGTCTCTTTCTCGGACGTTGTGCGCACATCCAAACGGACTTCCATATGCTCATCGTTGCGCGGGGTTTCACCTCCCGCCCCGCTGTAGATATGACCCGAAGCCGTATCAATCAGCACCGAGCCGCGAATCTTCTCGCCTTTCGATGTAAAGATCCACACACCCTCCGTTTCAACGGTGGGCCATTGAATCCCGCCGATGCGACTCAACTTGAGCCGTCCATTTGATTTTATTTCCTTCACCACCGCGCCGAGCGTGTCCACATGCGCGGTGAGAGCAACGGGAGGCAAGTTTGACTGCAAGCCTCGCCCCGTGCTTATCGACTGATCCCATTTCGCGACCAGTGCACCTTTACGCGTGCGCGAAAGAGTCAATTGCTTGAACTGCGATAATTCCTTCTCTACAAAAGCAATCGCGGGCTCTGCAAAGCCAGTGGGAGATGGGATGTTGAGCAGGTCAACAAGGAACTTGGTGAAATAGTTTGTATCTATGGCTGGAAGGGTTAACATAATCTTCTCCAATTTGTTTTTCAGAAATGATCCGTTGGTTGAGTAGCCTGAGGCGACAGCCGAAGGCGTACACTTGCACCGGCACGCAAGTGCAGGTGTCGAAACCAACAAGTAACAAGCGTACTTTTGCTTACTGGTGGTTTCGATACGTTCCTCGCTAACGCTCGGAACTACTCAACCACCGAGTTTCTCGAATTGTTTTATCTTCTCCCGCCACTCGTGCGGAATATTAATCGTCTTCTCTTCGCGGTAATCATACGTCACCATCACAACTTCCCCTTTGGCAATTTCCTTGCCTGTTTTGTCATCGACGATATTCTGTGCCCATGTCATGGACTTCTTCCCAAGTTTCACCACGTGAACCCCAACCTTGACCTGCTCGCCAAAATAGATCGGCGCAAGATACGTGATGTGGGCGTCAGCCAATATCACGCCAATCTCCATAAAGGACTGGTCTTTGGTGAATAGTCCTAACTCCACCATATAGGCAATGCGCGCCTGCTCGAAATACGTCAGATGCTTCGCGTTGTTGACGTGTCCCTGCGGGTCCAAATCCCCGTAACGGACTTCGATGGGATGGTAAAAATGAAAATCGCTCATGAAGCGATTATACCTGTTGATATAAAACGACCTGATGGGATTTTAAAACCTGTCAGGTTTCAAAATCTATTCAACCACTTATTGGGCGGGCAATGTATACGAGAGGTAAATCCACTGATCTTTACCGATCTCACCCCAGCCATTGATTTCTCGAGTTACTTTCACAAACTGTCCCTTTTTGACGGAACCCACGATCGTATTCCCCAGACTCGGTCCCGACCTCACATTCAGAGAGGATGTATTCACTACAACAGGTCGTTCCATTCGGTAGCCTAACCCCACAATCGGTATGATCGCTGATCGTTCCGGGTTGGGGTATTTCGGATCGAGCGCCACTTCCTTCCACGCCTTCCAGAATGCATCCAGTGGATAAGGATGAGCATCGCCATCCAACGATCTGGTGTAGAGAGGGTCATGCAAATAGATGTACTTTGAATCCATGCCTACTCCCACGGCAAAATGAGGACCCTCATAATGTTTTTCCGTCAGCCCCGCATCTTCGAGAGTCTTGTAGCGAATTAGCAAAATCACAGGCTTTGCGGTTGCAAACGTATTGAATAAATCCGCCATCGTCAAGCCCGCTTTGAAGGTGGTCAATACCCCCCATTTGCCCATTGCATTGCGAATGGTTTGAACACTCAAATAAGGATCGCCCTGAACACTGAAGTTTGCATAAAATTCATCGGGTGTCATGCTTGTGTTGGTGTAGGCGCGCAGAAACATGACAGCGCACGCTGCCCCGCAATCGTTCTTGTGAGCTTCTGCGCCAACCCCGAGCTGTGAGACGTAAGGAACAGGCAGGAGTGTGACCGGCTTGAACGCCGTACTCCAATTGTTGTATTCTGTGATCTCGTTTGTATTCAGATTCTGGACTCGATAACGTTTCCTGGGTTGGGACGGTCCCGCAGGCGGTTCAGGCTCGACGGGAGGCTGAGGTGATGACACATCGGGCCGTCTTCCATCCCGCGCCTCCTGGATGGTGACTCCCACAATCTCGATATGTAATGGATCCCAGCCTACACGGAGTTTCGCATCCCAATTCTTGTTTTGCAAGGCAATGTCAATCAACACACTGTCTTCATCAGCCAGATCCCAGCGGATTCCTGTGATTAATCCATTGGTTTCCGCCGCGGCGGCAAGATGCAACATGAAATCCACCTTGACTTTTTCGAGGCGGTCATCGTCCCAAATATCCGCCGCCAGGGCTTCCTTTGTGCCACTTGCACCCGTGGCATTATGGAACCCATATTGCACTCTTGATATGCCGCGGCGATACGCATCCAATTGATCCGCAGGGGAGCGCCATGCCGACTGTACGCGCGGACGATATCCTGCCTGTTCCATTTCTGTGATCACTGCTTCGATCTTCGTGCGAAAGAATGGATACAGTTCCTGAAGTTTATTCTTGTTATGTTGGAGTCGTTCCGCTTCGTTCATATCTCACCGCCATACGTAGGTCTGATATTTCTTGATAGAACAAGCCGATAAAAATCGCTCATGGAGCGATTATACCGTTTCAAATGTCATTGCGAGTGGCGCCGAGGCGCCACTCGCAATAACATTAACGACAATACCTCGCCAACCCCTCTCCATCCTTTATCGCGATCCTTCCCTCTGCATCCGTATCAATCAGCCCCTGTTCCTTGAAGGACACGATCGTCTGATTGACTCGCTTGCGCGACGCGCCGACCAAGTCTGCGATGTCGCCTTGCGTCAACACAGTGCGGATTTGTGTCACGCCGTTTTTCTCACTTCCATACTTTTCTGCGAACGCCAACAATTGACGGGCTACACGTCCATTCACATCGAGAGTTGCCAGTGCTTGAATTAGCTGGTCAGAGAGCCGCAAACGTGCAGACAGTATCTTCACTAAATTGCGCGCCGCAGGTGCGAAGTTATCCAGAATATAGTTGAACGTAACCTTATCCATCCACAACATCAGTGACGTTTCAAGCGTCACCGCGCTGGCAGAACGTCCCACGCTGTCAATGAGACTCATCTCGCCAAGCATGTCACCCGCGCCCAAAATCGCGAGAATCACATCGCGTTCGCCCTGCTCAATATGAATCTTCACCGTCCCATGCAAAATGATAAACACCGCCTCGCCAGGCTGTTCGATGGTCATCACATTGCGACCCGCTTCAAAGTTGCGGCGATGCGCGCGTTGCGCCACCCAATCCAATTGCGTTGGCGTCAGACCCTCGAACAGTTGAATGTACGAGAGCAAGTTGCGAGTATCGTCTTTTCTTACATCAGCCATTTTGAACATATTTTACTTCCATTCCCCTCACCCCAACCCCTCTCCCAACTTTGGGAGAGGGGCAAGGGGAGAGGGCGATTTCAAGCCCTTCATACGCGGCAACTGAATCAGCGAACAAACTCTTTGCAGTCGCCTCCATGCCCGCGACCAGTTCGTCAGAGTAGGCAGGGTCATGGTGGAACAGGATCAACTGTCCCGTCTCTGAAGCGGCGGCTACTTCACACGCCATCGTCACGGTCGAATGTCCGTATCCCTGCGTGGATGGAAATCCAACCAATTGTCCGCGATAATGTTCCTCCAAATATTGCGCGTCGTGGATCAGCACATCGGCATCTTTTGCAAAGTGAACCAACTTTCGATCCGTGCCCACATAGCCCTCGGTATCCGTAGCGTACACAACCGACTTGCCGCGCCACGTGATGCGATAGACATAGACTCCGCCGGGATGCGCGTGCGATTTGTAGATGCGGATGACGACCGCCGCCTCATTATCCAAGCCGACAGTTGATTCAGCCACACGGACTCCCGTCTCATCCCAAACAATGACCTGCGACTCGCGCACCGCTTGGATGTTCTTCGTCGAAGACATATCGCGCAAACCAACAGGGAAAGTTTCCGACGATTGATTGCGTTCCAACACATTCCTCATTGATTCATGCGTACCGTCTGGACCAAAGATATGCAGTTTCGTACCCGGCATGTACGCAGGCACGAAGAATGGAAACCCCTGTGTGTGGTCGTGATGCAAGTGGCTGAACAGCAACAGGATTTCGCCCGCGCGTTTCGTCCGCGCCAACTCGCGTCCCAATGGAATAATGCCTGTGCCAGCATCGAGAATAATCGTGCGTTCCCCCGCGCGCACTTCGACGCTGGCAGTGTTTCCTCCATACTTCACAGTTCCTGTTCCAGGAGTAGGATAACTCCCGCGCACACCCCAGAATTTGACTCTCAACTCGTTCGACATCACTGCACCTCCACGTCATCGGTATGTCACTCTGAAGAGTCTCACTTTTCGTGTCAGAGATTCTTCGCGGAGTTTATCCTGAGCTTGTCGAAGGGCTCAGAATGACATTGGCTCTCAATTCAACTTATACTTGTATTATCTTCATTCGAGACGTTTCCTCAAGGAAAGTTTTCGCAGGGAAGGTGGGAAATATTTCACATATAACGTCTGAATAGCGATTCCAATGATTGCTTGTTATACTAGATCTCTTGCATAAGTGACTGTTGCTTTGCCACAGAGTTCACTGAGACCTTTGAGAAAACTCATTTTCTCTGTGATCATTGTGGCGAAAACGACTTTCGCAAGAGGTCTACTTAAAAAATGATGGATCTCTCTCAAACCATTCACCTGCTTGGTGACCAATTGGGAAAAGTAATTTCAGAAATCGAATCCACTGCGATTTTTGAAATTGAAGAGCGTATTCGCGCCCTTGCCAAAGCGCGCCGCAACGACGAACCGTCTGCCGCAAAACAATTGCAGGATGAAGTTGCATCCTTGAAGACGGAGGAAGCGCGCGCAGTCGCTTCAGCCTTCGCAGTATATTTTGATCTGATCAATCTCGCTGAAGAGAATCAGCGTGTTCAACTCCTGCGACAGCGCGAAGACGAGAAATATCCCGAACCGCCCAGCGAATCCATAGGCGAGGCGTTTGCCATTCTCAAAGCGCGTGGTGTGACGCGTGAACAAGTCTCCGCTTTAATTGGGAATTTATCCGTCGAATTGGTTTTGACTGCGCATCCCACGGAAGCGCGCCGCCGCACTGTCCTTTCCAAGATCGAGCGCATCGCCCAACTCCTGAACGTGATCCGCCGCGAATCGCTGTCTGTGCGCGAAAAAGAGCGCGCCATGAATTCGTTACGCGCCGCCATCTCCACGCTCTGGCTCACCGAGCGCACCCGCGCCGATAAACTCACTGTGTCCGATGAAGCCCGGACGGGATTGTATTTTGTCGATTCGTTTTTTTGGAATACCATCCCTGCGATCTATGATGAACTGGAGCGCGCGCTTGATCGTTACTACCCGGGCTTGCATGTTTCGCATGACTGGCTGACCCTCGCCTCATGGATCGGCGGCGACCGCGATGGAAACCCGTTCGTCACCTCTGAAGTGACAGCTGAAATCCTGCGTTTGCATCGCGGTTTGGCGGTTGAAAATCATCGTCGCACATTTCAGGAATTGGCGCGTCATTTGGGGATCAGTTCCAAATACGTTCCGCCTCCCTCTGCCCTCATGAATTGGATCGAACAACGCAGGCCCTTCCCTCCTCATGTTGCTTTTATCGAACAAAGATACGCCACAGAGCCATATCGTCTGGTGCTTTCCCTGTTGGGAAACGATCTGGCAGAGGCATCGCGTGATGATATGAAGTCTCACCTTCTGCAACAATATCCTCATCAAGCGCGAATGCATACCAACGATCTCGCAGTTCCTTTGGAGTTGATCGCCTCAGCCATCCCTGCGAACATCAGTCAGGACGAATTAAAGACCGCTCAACAAAAAGTGCAGATATTTGGTCTTCATGCCGCGCGGCTGGATATCCGCGAAGAATCCACCATGTTGAACGCCGCCCTCAGCGAAATTTTGCGAGCGCTCCATATCAAAGCGGACTTTGACCAACTGCCGGAAGACGAACGCGCTGACTTGCTGACCCGATTGTTGAAAGAACCCATCCCGGAACTTTCGCGTCACCCGGGTGTGACCACTGCTTCTGCAGAAACCTGGTCCTTGTTCCAATTGATCGGGCGCGCCGGTGAAGTTTATGGGAATGAATTGTTGGGTCCGGTTGTAATTTCCATGACGCATTCCGCCGCGGATGTATTTGCCGTACTTCTTCTGGCAAAATGGGCGGGTTGTAAAACCATCCCTCAGATCACCCCTTTGTTTGAATCAATTCGCGATCTAAATGACGCGCCTCATATTTTGGAAACGCTCTTCACCTCCGATGTTTATCTCGCGCACCTTGCCTCCTGCCAGAATGAACAAATGGTCATGATCGGTTATTCAGACAGTAACAAGGATGGCGGATATCTCATGGCGAACTGGTCGCTATATAAAGCGCAGGAGCAAATCACGCAAGTTGCGAAACAACACAACATCAAATTGACGATCTTTCACGGTCGCGGTGGAACAATCGCACGCGGCGGAGGTCCCGCCAACAGCGCCATACGCGCCCAGCCAGCCGGCAGTGTCAACGGAAGGTTCCGCCTCACCGAGCAGGGCGAGATCATTGCCTCGCGCTATGCCAACCCCGCTCTCGCGCATCGGCATCTCGAACAGATCGTGAACGCTGTCATTCTGGCATCGGCTCCCACGCCGGAACCAGCCATCCCTGAGAAATGGCGCGTTGTCATGGATGAAATGTCACAGGCGGCGCAACGCGCGTATCGCAATCTTGTATATGAAACGCCGGGCTTTATCGAGTTCTGGCAATCTGCCACCCCGTTGGATGAGATCAAACGTTTGCAAATCGGCTCGCGCCCCGCCTCCCGTGCAAAATCCGGCGCGGTCAATCAGATCCGCGCCATCCCCTGGGTTTTCTCGTGGATGCAAAGCCGTTTCAATTTGCCGGGTTGGTACAGCCTGGGCACAGGGCTTGCCTCCATTTCAGATCAATCCATCTTGAAAGAAATGTACGAGGGCTGGCTCTTTTTTAGAACGATGCTCAACAATACAGAAATGTCCCTTCTCAAAGCGGATATGGATATCTCCGCTCTGTATGTGGATTTGGCGCCTGATAAAAAACTTGCGGACGAAATTTTCACCTCCATCCGCCTCGAATATGAACGCACCCGTGAAGCTGTTCTTTCCATCAGTGGGCATCAATCTTTGCTGGAACTTGAATCTGCCACCCGCCAGGCTGTGCAAATGCGCAACCCCTATGTTGATCCATTGAACTATATCCAGGTGGAATCGCTCCGCCGTTTACGAGCCTTGCCCGACCCTGAAAGCAGGCAAGCCGAATCCTTGCACGAAGTCATGTCGCTCACCATCAATGGGATCGCGTCTGGATTGCGGAACACTGGCTAAAAACTAAACACCGTTTGCTGGAACAACTGTCACTCGTAGGGCAATTGCATACCAATCCGCGCACACCAAATACAGACATGGCTGAATGTTATTAGGCAAATATGGCGTCGCCTGAATGTTCCACACCACTATATACGGCCTCTGCCTAACACCGACCGCCAA
>Ga0247727_10016444_pt1 | contig 11942 bp, 13 predicted proteins | sample WisWelCaveWW1625_FD_202498 | JGI IMG/M metagenome (GOLD analysis project Ga0247727, IMG submission 202498) | Biofilm microbial communities from Wishing Well Cave, Virginia, United States - WW16-25 | ecosystem: Environmental > Aquatic > Deep subsurface > Groundwater > Cave microbial mat | place...
CCACACGTTCTTCCGCGCCGGATCAATGAACAACCAGAATCCCGGCTGGCCGGTGGCCGAGGTGCGGGCGACCGTTGCTCCATCCTGATCGATGTGGGAGTTGGGTTCGGCGGGGATAGAAAAACCGGTCATCTGCTCAGCCTTCGGTCCCTCGACGGCAAGCGTCGCCAAGGCTGCCGTAATATTCTCGAGTTCCACCTGATCGGCGATGATGTACTTCCGCAGGTGCTCGATGATGCGCTCGGTCCTCTCCGGCTCACAGTCAAGAAGGATGAAGTCGGCAGACAAGTACAGGTTGGCGTCGGCCTGGATTCTGCCCTGGGGGTTGAGCAGGAAGTGATAGTTGCCCTGTCCGGGAGCGAGCCGGCGAACCTCGTTCGAGAGCATGTTGTGCAGCAGCCGCACACGGTCTCTTCCAGTGACCCGGATTTTGCCCCGCCCAGAGAGGTCAAACCAGGCTGCTGATTCGTGGAGCGCGGTGTAGCCGGGCGGGGTTGGTTCCATGGAATTGTTATTATAAGCCCCATGATCCATGAAATCCTTCCCGTCGGCTTGCTGCAGTGCAACTGCTCGATTTTTGGGGATGAGACGACGCGAGAAGGGCTGGTCATCGATCCGGGCGACGAGATCGAGGAGATCCGGCAAATTCTCGCCCGCCACCGGCTGCGGCTGACCGCAATCGTCATCACCCACGCCCACATTGACCACATCGGCGGGGCGGGGCGCCTGCACCGGCTGACCGGTGCGCCCGTCTATATGAATCAGCAGGATCTGGAGTTGGCCGCCCGGCTGGATGTGCAGGCCGGGTGGCTGGGCATGCCAACCCCGGAAAAGGCCGAGATTGACGTGGCGGTCAAGGACGGGGACCGGATCCCGCTGGCCGGGCATTCGTTTCAGGTGCTCGACACCCCGGGTCACACGCAGGGCAGCATCAGCCTGCTGGCGGCGGCGGAAAACAAGCTGCTCGCCGGTGACACCCTGTTTCGCGAAAGTATCGGCCGGACAGATCTGCCCGGCGGCAACAGCCGCCAGATCCTGGTCTCGATCCGGGAAAAGCTGCTGACCCTGGATGACTCGCTGGTGGTCATCCCCGGCCACGGCGAGATGACCACGATCGGCCACGAGCGCGAGCACAATTATTTCTTGCGGGGATTGTAGCTACCTCAAATATGGCAGCATCTCCCTGAACTCCTCGCGGTCGCTGCGCCCGAGCAGTTCGTAGATCGCCATCTCGGTCGAGGAGATCACGGCCCCGGCCGAGCGCATTCGTTCGACGCCCACGGCGACGTTGGTTGAGCTGCGGGAGCTGGTGGCATCGGCGGCGACGTGGACGCGGTAGCCGGCGCCGAGCGCCCCGAGAACGGTCTGCGTTACGCAGATGTGGGTTTCGATGCCGGCCACCAGCAACGTGTGGGAGCGAGGAACCTCGGCGGCGAGGTTCTTGCGAAACTTCTCGTCCCCCCAGCAGCCGAAGGACACTTTGTCGAGCGCCGCCCGGGGGGACAGACAGGCCACCTGGGCCGCCAGGGGACCCAAGCCCTTGGCGTACTGGGTGGTCGCCAGCGTCTTCAAATTCAACAGGCCGGCCAGGCGCAGGAGTTTGGCCGCGTTGGCGAGCACCCGGTCTTGCTCCCAGATCGCCGGCAGCAGCTTTTCCTGGAGGTCAATCACGAGCAGGGCGGTCGATTCCGGCAGCAGCAGATCGAGGGCGGCTGGCATCCCCTGATTGTAGCGCTTCAACTACCCAGCCAAATTGGTGTATAATGGCTGGTGATGTCTCCCCTGCCCTGGAACGAACTGGCCTTCGATCCGCAGAGCCCGACGCCCATTTACCACCAGCTTCACCAGCGAATCGCCGCCTGGATACAGAGCGGGCGGTTGGCCGACGGCGCGCGCCTGCTGCCCACCCGCGAATTGGCTGGCCTGCTTGGCATAAACCGCGCCACGGTCGGGGCGGCCTATGAGGCCCTGGAAAACCAGGGCCTTCTCAAGGCCCACGTCGGACGCGGGAGCTTCGTCTGCTCCGCGGCTCGCCCCGCCCCCTTCGACTGGGAACAGAGGCTGGCTGGGGCCCCGGCCGAGCGGATCCTCCCGCAAATGTTCTGGACCGGGGACGGGGATTCGATCAACTTCAGTTTTTCCCGCCCCGACCCGGCCTTGTTCCCTCTCCCCAAGCTGAAGCGAGCCGCGCAACGGGAGCTGGCTGCTCAGCAGGCGGCGATCCTGCGATTGGGCGCCGCCGAAGGCTACCCCCCGCTGCGCGAATACCTGAGCGTCCAGATGCGCAGGGAAGGCATCGCCGGGGAGGACGACGAGCTGCTGATCACCAGCGGCTGCCAGCAGGGGTTGGACCTGGCCGCCAAGGTCTTAATACGACCTGGAGACGGCGTGTTTTTGGAAGATCCGGTGTATCCGGGGGCTCGCGATCTGTTCCTCGCCGCCGGGGCCCAGGTGCGCGGCATTCCGGTGGGGGCGGCGGGCCTCTCGATCAGCGAGCTGGAACACGAGCTGGCCCGCCACCGCCCGCGATTGTTGCTGGTGACACCCAACTTTCAAAATCCCACAGGGGCCACGCTGCCGCCGGCAGCGCGGCGGGAGCTGCTGGCAGTGGCGGCCCGGTTCCAGCTCCCGGTGCTCGAGAATGACGTCTATGCTGGCCTGCGTTACCGGGGAACCGAGCCGCCCACTCTGAAGTCCCTCGACCGCGACGGGCGGGTCGTCTACCTGCGCAGCTTTTCCAAGGTCGCCTTTCCGGGGCTGCGGGTAGGGTGGATGGTCGCGCCGCGGGTGGTGGCGCGCCGCCTGGCGGCCGCCAAGCAACTGACCGATCTGCACACGGATCAGCTTTCCCAGGCGGTGCTCTATCGGCTGGCTGCCGAAGGCGTATTGAGCGAATATTTGCGAGAGCTGCTGCGGCAGGGCGCCGCGCGGCTGGAGGCGGTGGTCAATGCCTGCCGGGCGGAGATGCCGGCAGGGGTGGAATACCTGGAGCCGGAAGGCGGCATGCACGTGTGGCTCCGCTTGCCCCCGGAGCAGGATGCCGGGGAGCTGCTCGGGCGCGCCCGGGCCAAAAAGGTATTGTTCGTACCCGGACGCTTCTTTGCCGTTTCCCGTCCGCACACGGGCGCTCTGCGGCTGAGTTTTGCCGGCCTCACCCCGGAAAAAATCCGGCAGGGAGTCGCCGTGCTGGCTCGCCTGATCCGCCAGCAGGCGCCCGTTCCGGCCCTCCTGCCCGAGGGGGGCGTGCCGGCGCTGGTTTGAAGAGAGGAGAGATTATGTATCTAGACGACACTTTTCGACTGAAGGCCGGCCTGGCCGAGATGCTCAAGGGCGGCGTGATCATGGATGTGACCAACGCCGAGCAGGCCGAGATCGCCGAGCGGGCCGGAGCGACGGCGGTGATGGCGCTGGAGCGCGTCCCGGCCGACATCCGCAAGGAGGGCGGGGTGGCCCGCATGGCCTCGATTGCCAAGATTCGGGAGATCATGGAGCGGGTCACCATCCCGGTGATGGCCAAGGCGCGCATCGGCCACTTCATGGAGGCGCGAATCCTGGAGGCCCTCCAGGTCGACTATATCGACGAGAGCGAGGTGCTCACCCCGGCCGACGAAGAACATCACATCGACAAACGACCATTTCGGGTGCCCTTCGTATGCGGCGCGCGCAATCTGGGCGAGGCTCTGCGCCGCATCGCCGAGGGCGCGGCCATGATCCGCACCAAGGGCGAGGCCGGCTCGGGCAACATCGTCGAGGCGGTCCGCCACATGCGGGCGATCCAGAGAGAGATGAAACAGCTCACCGTGATGGGCAAGGAGGAATTGGCCGCCCAGGCCAAGAATCTCCAGGCTCCGCTGGAGCTGGTGGAACACGTCGCCGATCGCGGCAGGCTGCCCGTGCCCAACTTTTCCGCCGGCGGCATCGCCACCCCGGCCGATGCGGCGCTGGTGATGGCGTTGGGGGCCGAGGCGGTATTCGTAGGCTCAGGCATTTTCAAAAGCGAGGACCCGGAGCGCCGGGCGCGGGCGATCGTCAAAGCGGCCACGCATTTCAAAGACCCGCAAAAATTGCTCGAGGCGAGCGAGGAACTGGGCGAGGCGATGCGCGGTCTGGATGTGGCCAAGCTGGAGCCCTCCGAGCTGATGCAGACCCGCGGCTGGTAGGGGCGAACCGGATGAGAATCGGGATTCTGGCGGTGCAGGGCGATTTTGAAGCCCACGGGCGGGCACTGGCCCTTCTGCGGGCCGAGGCAGTCTACGTGCGCGCGGCCGATCAGCTTGCCGGCCTGGCCGGCTTGATCATTCCCGGAGGGGAAAGCACCACCATCCTCAAGTTCCTTCACAGCGAGGGACTGTTGGAAGCGATCGGCGATTTTGCCGCCGAACGTCCTGTGATGGGCACTTGCGCCGGCGCCATTCTGATGGCCACCGAGGTCTCCCGCCCCGCTCAAACCAGCCTGGGTTTGATGGATATCGGCATCGAGCGCAATGCCTATGGCCGGCAGGTGGACAGCCGGATCGCCACCTTGTCGCCCGGCGCTGATTTCACCGCCCGGACTGCGTGCGGCCCGCTCGAGGCGGTTTTCATTCGCGCTCCGATCATTCGAAGAACCGGGCCCCCTGTGCGTGTCTTGCTTACCTACCAGGGCGATCCCATCCTGGTCGAACAGGGCCGGCACCTGGCGTCCACTTTTCATCCCGAGTTGACCGCCGATCAGCGCGTGCACGGGCTGTTTCTGGCCAAGACGGCCCAACCGTGAGCGGCACGGGGGCGGTTCGGGTCCTGTTTGTCTGTATTGGCAATTCCTGTCGCAGCCCGATGGCCGAAGCCCTCGCCCGGCAGCTCGGAGCGGGGGTGCTGGAAGCTTCCAGCGCGGGCATCTTCCCTGCCTCCATCATTCAGCCGGAAACGTTTCGGGCGCTCGCCGAGCGCCAGGTGAGCCTGGAATCCCGGGGGCCCCGCGCCGTCCTCGAGGTGGACGGCTCCCGAGTCGACCTGCTTGTCAACATGAGCGGCTACCCGCTCGCTGGCCGGCTGGCTGGATTCGCCGGCCGCGAAATTCTCTGGCGGATCCCGGACCCTATCGGAAGGACGGTGGAGATCTATCGCCAGACGCGAGATCAGATCGAGCAAAAGGTTCTGGAATTGATCAGGGAATTGCAGGCCGGAAATCCGGTGACGCCTGGCTGAGCTCGGGCGGCCGGCGCCAGGCGAAAAGCCGGTCCTTCATTTCTTCCGCCCGGCTGCGGTGCTCCCGGCGCAGGGCCAGATTGTTCATTTCCTGGGGATCCTCGCGGAGATTGTACAGCTCGGCCAGGTCGTTTACGTAGTAGCAGTACTTGAAATCGCCGCGGCGGATCATGTACTTGGCTCGCGGGGTGGTCAGGTTGAACTCGGCGTACACAGTCGCCTCGCTCCGGCGGGCCGGGTTTCGTAAATCCCCGGCGAAGCTGGCTCCTTCCACCTCGGACGGCGCGGGAATTCCGCACAGCTCGGCCAGAGTGGCAAACAATTGCACCAGGCTGACCGGCGTCGACGAGCGCGCGTTGGGCGCCGTCAACCCCGGCGCGCGAAAGATCAGCGGGACCCCCACCGAGGGTTCATAGAAGACAAATTTCTGCCATAGCCCGTGCTCGCCCAGCATCTCCCCGTGGTCGGAGCTGTAAACGACGATGGTGTCCCTTTCCATGTCCTGCTCGCGCAAGGCGGCCAGCACCTGGCCGATCGAATCATCCAGGTGGGCCAGGTTGGCGTAGTACATGGCAATGCGAACCTTGGCCTGCTCGGGGTCGGCCACCTCCGGGGTGGCCCGGTGAAGCCGGATGGATTCGCGGATTTCGCGGGGCACGGTCGCCAGCTCGACCCGGCCCCAGGTCGGGGGCAGCTTCATGCTCTGCGGGGAGAACTGGGCGGCAAACCGCTCGGCGGGCATGAACGGGTCGTGCGGCTTCAAAAACGAGCTGATCAACAGAAACGGCTGCCGGCGCCCATGATTCTTGAGAAAACGGATCGACTCGCGCGCCACGAAATTCTCGAAGTGATCCTTTTCGGGGATCTTCGACGCCCTTCCGGCGTGGACCGGCCCTTTCCGCTCATCGAGCTGGCGGGCGCCGACCCAGGGATCGTCAAAATCGCGCCAGAGGTCGTCGATCTGCGGCAGGCCCGACCCGGAATTGCGCCGGCTCAGTTCCTCCGCGTAGAGCTTTGTTTTGGGTCCCAGGGATTGAAACCAGTCGTTGAAGTCCAGGCGGTAGTCAAATCCGTGGGTCTGCGCATCGACGAAGTGCATCTTGCCGATGAGGGCGGTCATGTAGCCGGCGCGGTTGAAACAATGAGCGATCGTTTTGTTCTGGAAGGCCCAGGGGGTCGCGTTGTTCCAGGTCCGGTGGCTGTGGGTGTAGAGGCCGGTGAGCAGGGAGGCGCGGGAGGGCGCGCAAACCGGGTTGGTGCAATAGGCAGAGTCGAAGCGCGTCCCCGAGCGCGCCAGCGCGTCCAGATGCGGCGTTCGGCACACCGCATCGCCGTTGACGCCCAGGGCGCTGGGCCGGTGCTGGTCGGAAAGCAGAAACAGGATGTTTTTCCGCCGGCCGGTGAGCTGTGCCCGAGCAGCGGAGCCGGCGGCCCCGGTCGCGCTAAACTGAAACAGCTTCCTTCGCGTCAGAGCATCCATGTCGGAGGAAGCCCTCCCGCCATCCCCAGGCGCTACTCCGGCTTTCTCCCGCCCTTGGGCTGGGGTTCCTCGCCGGTGATGGAGGAGAGCACGGCATCATACAACTTCGCCTTCTTGCTGGAGGGTTTTTTGGGCGCCGGCTTGCCCTGGCGATAGTCGTGTTCAAAGTAGCAGGTTCGACAGTGCACTTTCGCCGGCTCCCCGTTGAGGATGGACACGATCGAATGATTCGTCAGCAGGCGGCACCGGCTGCAATGGTCATCGATGATGTCCCCTAAGCGGAGTTCGGGCATGGGAGCTATCCAGGAAAGGAATGGTTATTATCGCACAAGAGGACCTTGAGGACGCCTTTCTGCTGGGCCCGGCGGAAGGCAGCGGGGGCTTGGGCCAGCGAAAAGGAATCCGAGATCATATCGGCCACATTGATGCGCCCGGCGGCCAGCAGCTCGAGGGCGGGGGCAAAGGGCCCGCAGCGGGAACCAATCAGGGTCACCTCGTTGACCACCACCGGGGCCGCATCCAGGCGGATCGCTTCGTGGAGGGTAGACTTGAGCACCACGGTTCCCCGCGGGCGCACCATGCCCAGCGCGTGGCTCACCCCGTCGCGCGAGCCGGTTGCCTCCACCACGTAATCATAGGCAGCGGAGGGGAGCCGGGTCCCGCGGACATCGACCGCCACGCCCTGCTTCTCGGCGATCCGCAGCTTGTGGCGGTGGCGTCCAAAAAGATGGACCCGCGCGCCACGCGCCTGCAACACCTGGGCGACCAGCAATCCGAGCTTGCCATCCCCCAGCACGGCGACCTGGCTGCCCTCCCGGATCGGGACCTGCTCGAGGATTTCGCAGGCGGCGGCCAGCGGTTCCACAAACACGGCGTGAGGAATCGGGATCCCCTCCGGCACCACGTGCAAATTCTGTTCCGGCAGGCTGAAAAACTCGGCAAATGCGCCGGGGTGCCGGACAATGCCCAGCACCGCCCGGTGCGGGCAGTGACGACCCAGGCCCCTCCGGCACCAGCTACAGCGGGAACAGTTGATGTTGATTTCACCCACCACTCGGCGCCCGATCAGAGGACGCGACCCGCCGATGACCTCCCCGACAAACTCGTGGCCGGGGGTGCCGCGAAACCCGTTGTATCCCCGCAACAGCTCGATATCGGTATTACATATGCCGGCCTGTAGCAGCCGGATCAGCGCAAACCCCTGTTTCGGCGAGGGCCGCGGCGCATTCCGCAGCCCGACCTTCTTGCTTTCCAGGTGTACGGCAAGCATTTGGCTTCCTGCCATCATACCGCAATGGCGCGTCGCGCGCCGGAGGAGGCCTATAAGCCCTATAATGATCCATCATGCCCGGGCGAGTCCAGTGTTTCAATCCGGCTTGCCGGGAGAAGTTCCCCCTTACCGAGGTGATCTACACCTGTTCGCGCTGCGGGGGGCTGCTGGAAGCCGGCTACGACTTCGCAGACCTCATGCCGGATTCCTTGTCCCGCCTGTGGAGCGAGCGCCGGCTGAGCCTTTCACCACTCGACGCGAGCGGGGTGTGGCGCTACCGGGAGATGCTTCCGTTTCTGGACGACTACTCGTGCGTGGTGACCCTGGGAGAAGGCAACACGCCCCTGCTGGAGGCGCCGGCCGCAGCCGCCTACGGCGGCCTGGATCGCTTGCAGCTCAAACACCAGGGTTACAACCCCTCCGGCTCGTTCAAAGACAACGGCATGACCGCTGGGGTGGCCCAGGCGCGCCGCCTGGGCATGCAAAAGGTCGCTTGTGTCTCAACAGGGAATACCTCCGCCTCGATGGCTGCTTATGCGGCGGCAGCAGGCCTCCAGGCAGTGATCTTCATTCCCCACGGCCAGATCGCCTACGGGAAACTGGCGCAAGCGCTCGAATACGGAGCGCTGACCTTCCAGGTGGAAGCAAATTTCGATCAGATCCTGGCCCTGGTTCGGGCGCTCGCCGAGCAGGAAGGGATTTACCTGCTGAATTCGGTCAATCCTTTCCGCATCGAAGGACAAAAGACCATCATGATCGAGTTGATGGAACAGCGCCGCTGGAAGCCGCCGGATTGGATCGCGCTGCCCGGGGGCAATCTTGGCAACACCTCGGCCTTTGGCAAGGCGCTGCGCGAAATGGTCCAGGTGGGCTTGATCCCTCGGCTGCCGCGGCTGGCTGTTGTGCAGGCCGAGGGAGCGGCGCCGTTCTTCGAGCTGTTTCGAGAGGGGGGGCAGTCGGGGATCCGAAACGTCGAGGACCCGCAGACCCTGGCTACGGCCATCCGGATCGGCGCTCCGGTCTCCTGGCCCAAAGCCTGGCGCGAAGTTCAGGCATCCGGCGGCGTGGTGGAAACGGTGACCGAGCAGGAGATCGCCGACGCCAAGGCGATCATCGGACGTTGCGGCATTGGCTGCGAGCCCGCTTCGGCGGCTACGCTGGCGGGGATCAAGAAGCTGACCGCCAAAAGCGTGATCCGCGCCCAGGACCAGGTCGTCGGCGTCCTCACCGGTCACCTGCTGAAAGATCCTGACTACATCCACCGCTATCACACCGGCCAGCTCGACGATCCGGGCGGACGCCGGCTGGCCTCCTCCTTCGGCAATCGTCCGGTGGTGGTCCCCAACGACGCCGGCCGGATCGCAGACCTTTTGCGGGAGCGATAGGTTGGCTCACATCCACTACGCGGTGGATTTCACTGTCGCCTGCTATATCGTGAAAGGCGACTCGGTCTTGATGATCTACCACTCCACACTCGACAAGTGGCTGCCTGTCGGCGGGCACATCGAGGGGGGCGAGGATCCCGACCAGGCCCTGTGGCGGGAGATCCGCGAAGAGTGCGGTCTGGAGGTGGAAATCGTCGGGGAGAATGCGCCGATCGAGGACCCCACCGTCAGGATCCTTTGCACGCCCGCCCACGTCAACATTCATCGCATCACCGATACGCACAGCCACGTGGTGAATATCTACTACGCCCGGTGGAAAGCAGGCGAGCCGGCGCTTTGCCCCGCCGAACATCAGCAGATCCGCTGGTTCAGCAGGGAGGAATTGCGAAACCCGAAGTACGGGATCAAGCCTGACGTGCTCTGGTATGCGGAGGACGCGCTGGAACGGGCCCGGGGAGGATCCGCGCGCCAGCAATGAGGGAGGACTTCGAAACCGCCGCCGGGACTCCGCCGGCAGAGTTGATCCAGCGCGTAGCCGGCACCCCCGGTCGTCTCGCAGACTTGCAGCAATATCCCCGCGCTCATCGGGCGGGCCTTCAGCAGGAAGACCAGACTTATCGGCCCGTATTGGGAAGATAACCGCGGCAACTCGTCGGCCGATTCGGCGCCGGTCACCATCACCGGGCGGCCATCCGGCTGCACGGCGATGAGAAAGGAGGCGGGTTCCAGCCCGGAGAGCACCAGCTTCCGCAAGGTCTCCAGAAGGCCCAGCATCATCGAGAAAGCCGATGAGGACGCGTCTGGCCGAAAGGCGTTGACATGTCGGTGGACTGGCTGCTCGCTGGGGGCCTCATTAGAACCCGCCGGATTGTGAGTGAGGATTCCGAATCTCGGATGAGGGATCAGGCCACTGTACGCGCCCATGTTTTCCTTATCGTCCCGAGCGGGGGGAGAATTGAGAATTCTGTGTCGATAGCCGATACGTCCCGCTTCTCGGCCAAGGCCGTTAGTGCTCTTGCCCTTGTCGGTGGGAGGACTTCGATCGGTTGGCAGCGGTCAAAGAGTGCTCGTTGTCCTGACCAATGATCTCGCGAATCGAATAAATGGGGCGGTTTTGGCTCTCAAAGTAGGTCCGGATCAGCACCTCCCCGACCAGGCCGGTGCACAGGAGCTGAATCCCGGATAAAACCAGCATCGCCCCGGCGATCATCAAGGGACCGTGGTCGGCCAGCATGTGATGACCGCGGAAGTACTTGTCGAGCACCAGGCCCGTCAGAAGGAGCCCGCCCGTCCCGCCGCAAATCAAGCCCACCGACCCAAAGAAATGCATGGGCCGGGTGAAGTAGCGCAGCAGAAACCGGATGGTCAGGATGTCAAACAAGACGTGAAGCGCTCGGCCGATGCCGTAGTGGGAGCCGCCCTGCGGCCGGGCTGTATTTCGGATAGGCACCTCGGCGACCTGGGCCCCGTTCAGGCTGGCCAGCGCGGGGATGAAACGATGAAGGTCTCCGTAGAGCTTGATGTCCTTGATGATTTCCCGCCGGTAGGCTTTGAAGGTGGTGCCGAAGTCGTGGAGGGGCACGCCGGACACACGGGCCATCAGCCAGTTGGCGACCCACGACGGCAGGCGGCGAGTCAGCAGGTTGTCCACCCTCTGTTTGCGCCAGCCGCTGGCGATGTCGTAGCCCTCCTCCAGCTTGTCGAGCAACGCGGGGATGTCGGCCGGGTCGTGCTGCAAGTCGCCGTCCATGGCCACGATAACCTCCCCTTGAGCCAGCTCGAAGCCGGCGGCCAAGGCTGCCGTCTGGCCGAAATTGCGTCGCAGGCGGATCACCTTAACGCGTGAGTCGATCTCGGTCAGTTTCCGCAGCAGTTCACCGGTATGGTCGCTGGAGGCATCGTCGACCAGCAGCACCTCAAATCGTGTCCGGCGGCTCTCCAGCACCCCCACCAACCGCTCATAGAGAAGGTGAACGTGCTTCTCCTCATTGTGGACAGGGATGACCACCGACACGGCAGGCTGAGGCATGGGCCGAAGAACCCTATTCTAGCATCCGCAGGCTGCCGGGGGCGGGCTGCGTCTACGGTGTATTCACCTGGCAGGAAGTTCCATGGCCTGACGACAAACGCCCCGATAGAACACGAGGCCGCGCAGGGAGCGCGGGTTCGGTAAATTGACCGTCGAGACAGTACCCCGGTCATTCGGGACGGTATGATTCTTTTAGGAGAGGAGAGCAGTAGACCACGCACGGCATGTCGTTGGTGAGCCGTCTGAAGGGCCGTGCTCCCTTGCCTGCCACTGTGCCGCGCCCGGATGCCGCGCTTGGTACCGGATACCACCGGTGTCCATTCCCAACTGTACGTTGACTAACCCAGTAGGGCGGCATAAGATGGACGGCTAGATGCAGGCTGCCATGATCGGCCGGACGCTCGACCACTTCCGGATCGAATCGAAGCTCGGCGAAGGCGGCATGGGTGTGGTCTACAAGGCTCGCGACACTCACCTCGACCGCACGGTGGCGATCAAGGTCCTGCCGCCGGGCAAGGTCGCCGATCCCGTCCGCAAACAGCGCTTCGTGCAGGAGGCCAAGGCGGCCAGCGCCTTGAACCACCCCAACAT
>Ga0247727_10016445_pt1 | contig 11942 bp, 7 predicted proteins | sample WisWelCaveWW1625_FD_202498 | JGI IMG/M metagenome (GOLD analysis project Ga0247727, IMG submission 202498) | Biofilm microbial communities from Wishing Well Cave, Virginia, United States - WW16-25 | ecosystem: Environmental > Aquatic > Deep subsurface > Groundwater > Cave microbial mat | place...
TGTCTGCGGAATCCAGTTGCTCAACCCTTACCCGACGCTAACCCCATCACAGCGCGATCCCTCGCCGTTCCATAACATCACCTGCCACGGGCGCCTCCCATGACCTGGAAAGCGCGCGAGAAGAGCGTCTCCGAACGGTCGCGCTCACCGATAGCGAGGCGGCGTTCGAGCTCCGCCTGGCCGATGCTGAGAATAGTGGTCATGGCCAGATACCAGATGGCGGCGACTGCAAGCAGCTCCATGAACTTAAAGTTCGTCGCGTAGATGAGATTGGCGCGGTGAAGCAGTTCGACCAGCCCGATTCCGGAGGCGATTGAGGTGTTCTTGAGCATGGCGATGAACTCGTTGCCGGTGGGCGGCACGACGACGCGGAAGGCCTGCGGGAGAATGACCCGGCGCATCGCTTGCAGCTGCGTCATGCCAAGCGATTTCGAGGCGTCCATCTGGCCGCCTTCGACCGAGAGGATGCCGGCGCGAACGATCTCGCTCATGTAGGCCGCTTCGTTCAGGCCGAAGGCGACGATCGCTGCCCTGAAGGCGGTTAATTCGAGGGTAAACGATCTGTTGTCGATGATCTGGGGCAGCCCGAAGTAGAGGATGAAGAGCTGAAGCAGCACCGGCGTCCCGCGGAAGAACCAGACGTAAAATCCGGATACTCCCTTTACCAGCGGGTTCCTGGACACCCGCATGAGCGCGATGGCGATGCCCAGGACGATCCCGATGAGTTGCGCAAGGACTGTCACCTGGATTGTCACCCAGGCCGCCTCGATGATCAGGTCGTGGAACAGGTATCGCCGCACCACATCGAAGTCGAAGTCCAGTGCTAGGGGCATCGCTCACCTCCTCCGGCGCGCCGCCGCCGTCGCAAGACGCCCGCGCCCGTGGCCCTAGGGCTCTAATACCGTCGTTCGCCGCAGTCGTGCGCCTGCCCGATCTGTCCCTGCCTGACCGTAAACGGCCGTAGTGGCGCAGCATGCTGCGCCACTACGGCCATAACCGTGTGGCCGTCGGTGACTCCAGCCACCCCCACATTCGCTCGTAGCCGGTATCTCGGACCCGCTCAGGATTCTCGGGATCCGTCGCCCACTTCAGCGGGTTGTCAATAATGTACTGCCGAATTCGGTTTAGTTCGTCTTCGTTTCGTACTATGCGGTCGTAGTAGTTGCGCTGCCATACCGTACCGCCGGGAGATCCCCTGAGCTCGTTGATGGTCTTCGTTGACGCTGCCTTGAAGGACCTGACGATCGCGCCCAGCGAACCGGGCAGAACACGCGGCAAATGCCGGCCATCCCGGCGTTGTGGCGCAACATGCTGCGCGTCCACATACCCTGCAGCGGGCTGCTCATGAATCCAGACGATGCCATGGAAGTGGTTAGGCATCACGACGAATGCGTCGAGTGAGACATGGCCGAAATGCGCGGGTAGCGAAGTCCACGCCTTGTCGACGGCGTCAGCGAAGCGGCCATCAGCAAACACCGTTCGCTTCATGTCAGCGCAAGCGGTAGCAAAGTATGCGCCGGCATCTCGGTAATCCCACGTCTTGAGGCGTATTGAGCGAAATGTCGGTGGCACGGTGGCGTCAGGTCAATGCATAATGCTTGCTGGGCACCGCTATTCGATTCCGAACTCGGTCTGTCCCCACTTGTCGAGGATCTCGGCGTAGGTGCCGTCGGCGACGATCGCTTCGAAGGCCGCGGTCAGCGCCGCGTTCAGCGCCGTCGAGTCCTTGCGCACGCCGATGCCATACTCCGCAGCTTCAAATCCAGGCACCGCAAGCTCCACCAGGTTGTCCTCTGATTGGAGCGCGCTGTAGGCCGCCACCGGGTCGTCCGATAGGTGGGCATCCACGCGGCCCAGGATCAGTTCCTGCACAGCGGTCGGGTTGTCCGGGAAGGCACTGATGTCTATAGGGTTATCCGTGCAGGCGCCCTCATTGAGCGCGTCCATCTGGTCTATCTGGTAGGTACCGTCCTGCGCCGCCACCGGGTGCCCGCAGAGGTCTTCAACAGACGCGAAGCCCTCCGGGTTGCCAGCCTGGACGAGAATGCCGGTGCCAACGGGTCCGAAATAGGCGATGAAGTCGATCTCCGCCTCGCGCTCGGGCGTGATGCTGATCGCGGACATCACGATGTCGTAGCGCGAAGAGGTGAGGTCGCCGACAATGCCGCCGAAGTCCGCCACCTGTTTGAACTCCACGTCGACGCCGAGCTTCTCGGCCATCGCGCGGGCGATGTCAACATCGAGGCCCATCTCGTTCTCGGTGCCCTCTTCGTAGAACTCGATGGGCGCATAGGCGATGTCGGAGCCGATGGTGAGCGTGCCGTCCTCCAACTCATCAACGCCGGAGATGTCGATTTCGCCGCCGCCGCCGGCATCTTCGGTGGCAGTTGCCTCACCACCGTCGGTAGTCTCCTCGTCGTCGTCGCCGCAAGCAGCGAAGGCGAGTGCGGTCGCCAGAAACAGCGCCACTAGCAAGAACATGGGGTGCTTTAGACTGCGCAGTTGCAAGATTTGCCTCCTTTGTCGATCTCAGACGCATCGGATTATATAGGCGCGGGGGTGTCACGTGATAGCCGTAGGGGCGAATGGCGTTCGCCCTCAGGCTTGACCGTCGGCGCGGCGGCTGGCTACGCTCGCCCATACCGAGAGGATGGTGCGATGACGAACGAGAACTACCCGGTGATCGTGGGCGTGGGCCAGCTCACAAACCGCTCCGAGCGGATCGAGGACGCGGTCGAGCCGGTGGAGCTGATGGCGCGAGCGGCGCGGACAGCGGCGGAAGACGCCGGCAACACCGGCCTGCTGGCAAAACTGGACTCCGTGCAGGTGGTGAACCAGATGACCTGGCCCTACCCCGACGCGCCCGGCGCGCTGGCGGCGCGGATCGGCGCCTCGCCCGCGCACAAGCTGTACACCGCCGTCGGCGGCGAGACGCCGCAGCGGCTGGTGAACGAGACGGCGGAGGCGATCGTCGAGGGGCGAATCAAGGCTGCTCTGATCGCCGGGGCGGAGGCGCTGAACTCGCGGCGAATCGCCCGGAAGACGGGGGCGCACCTCGACTGGTCGGTGCGGGGCAACCCCGAGCACGTCGTCGGCGACACCCGGGCGGGGTTCACGGAGGTGGAGGCGCGCCACGGCGCGACGATGCCGATCCGCATGTACCCCCTCTTCGAGAACGCGGTCCGGGCGCACCAAGGACTGAGCGTCGAGGAGCACCAGCGGCGGCTGGGCGAGCTGTGCGCGCGGATGACGCGGGTTGCGGCGGCGAACCCCCACGCCTGGTTCCCGCAGGCGCGGACGGCGGACGAGATCACCACTGTCGGGCGCGAAAACCGGATGGTCTGCTTCCCGTACCCGAAGCTGATGAACGCGATCATCGAGACGGACCAGGCGGCGGCGCTTATCGTGACCGGCTCGGAGACGGCGCGCGAGCTGGGGATACCGGAGGAGCAGTGGGTGTACCTATGGGGTTGCGGCGAGGCCAGGGACAAGTGGTTCGTCAGCGAGCGCCTGAACTACCACACCTCGCCCGCGATGAAAGCGGCGATCCAGCGCTCGCTGGGGATGGCGGGTCTGACCGTGAACGACATCGGGGCCTTCGACCTCTACTCCTGCTTCCCGTCGGCAGTGCAGCTCGGGCTGGACGCGCTGGGGCTGAAGCCGGACGACCCGCGGCCGCTCACGGTGACGGGCGGGCTGCCGTACGCGGGCGGGCCGGGCAACAACTACGTAAGCCACTCGATCGCGGCGATGGTGGAGCGCCTGCGCGAGCGCCGGCACGATTACGGAATGGTGACAGGCAACGGGTGGTTCGTGACGAAGCACTCGGCGGGCATCTACAGCGCGCGGCGGCCCGCCCGTCCGTGGAAGCGGACGGACCCCGAGATCGACCAGGGGCACGTGGACGCACAGGAGAGCCCGGAGTTCGTCGAGCACGCGGACGGCGAGGCGGTGGTCGAGACGTACACGGTGGCGTTCGACCGGGATGGGGAGCCGGAACAGGGAATCGTGATCGGGAGGCTGGGCACCGATGGCTCGGGTGCTCGCTTCTTCGCGAATACACCGCCGGACCGCGACTCGCTGTGGTCGATGACGCGGGAGGAGTTCGTGGGGCGGCGGGGGCGAGTGCGGCACGACGCGGGGACGGGGCGGAACGTGTTCGTGTCAGCGTAGCGGGGAAGGGGAAAGGGGGTTGATTTAGACTTGTACCATGACAACGTCCTTGACGTATTCTATCGTGGCCATTAAGGAGTATAATTACCGGGTTCCTAGCGCGCCCGACCAAACGACGAAGGAGGGAGTGCGTTGATCCCGAAGAGTCTGCCGCTCCTATTACTGCTGGCCGCTCTGGGGCTCCTTGCCCTCTCATTTCCCTCAGTGGTTGAGGCATCCCCTGGCACCACGACCAGGGCCAGTGTGGACAGCGCCGGCGCCCAGGGGAACGATACCAGCTTCGACGCCGCCATCAGCACGGACGACCGCTTCGTCGCCTTCACGTCCGGCGCCTCCAACCTGGTGGCGGGAGACACTAACGACTCCTGGGATGTCTTCGTCCACGACCGTCTGGCTGGGGCCACCACCCGGGTAAGCGTGGACAGCGTCGGCGCCCAAGCGAACGCTGACAGTTCCTCCCCGGCCATGAGCGGCGACGGCCGCTTCGTCGCCTTCCACTCCTACGCCTCCAACCTGGTGGCAGGGGATACTAACGCCCCCTCCTCCGACGTCTTCGTCCACGACCGCCAGTCGGGAGCAACCACCAGGGTCAGTGTGTCTAGCGCGGGCGCCCAGGGTAACTTTTCCAGCGCCGACCCGGCCATCAGCAGCGACAGCCGCTTCATCACCTTCGTCTCCGGTGCCTCCGACCTGGTGGCCGGGGACACCAATGGCTTCCTCGATGTCTTCGTCCACGACCGCCAGACCGGCGCCACCACCAGGGTGAGCGTCGACAGCGTCGGCAACCAGGGGAACGAAGGCAGCTTCCCTGCCGCCATCAGCGCCGACGGCCGCTTCGTCGCCTTCGGATCTCAGGCCTCCAACCTGGTACCGGGGGACACCAACGGCGCCTGGGACGTCTTCGTCCACGACCGCCAGACCGGCGCCGTCACGCTGGTCAGCGTAGACAGCACCGGTAATCAAGCCTCGGGCGGCTACAGCAGCTTCCCCGGAGCCATCAGCAGCGACGGCCGCTTCATCACCTTCCTCTCTGGCGCCTCCAACCTGGTACCGGGGGACACCAACGGCTTCCCCGATGCCTTCGTCCACGACCGCCAGACCGGCGCCACCACCAGAGTGAGCGTGGACAGCGTCGGTGCCGAAGCGAATGGTGACAGCTACTTCCCCGCCATCAGCGCCGATGGCCGCTACGTCGCCTTCCACTCCTACGCCCCCAACCTGGTACCGGGGGGCACCAACGGCGCCCCCCACATCTTCGTGCACGACCGCCAGACCGGCGCCACCACCAGGGTGAGCGTGGACAGCGTCGGCGTCGAAGCGAACGGTGACAGCAACTTCCCTGCCATCAGCGGCGACGGCCGCTTCGTCGCCTTCCACTCCTACGCCTCCAACCTGGTGGCCGGGGACAGCAACAACAGCGACGACGTCTTCGTCCACGACTTGGGTGACTTGGATGGGGATGGACACCTGGACCCGTTCGATAATTGTCCGGCCGTCGCTAATACGGATCAGGCCGATTTTGACGGCGACAGGGTGGGTGACCCCTGCGACAACTGCCCAGGTACGCCCAATCCAGGCCAAGCCGACTTCGACGGCGATGGCATCGGCGACGCCTGCGACCCGGACATCGACGGCGACGGTTTCCCCAACGCCTCCGACAACTGCCCAACCATGCCCAATCCAGGCCAAGCCGACTTTGACGGCGACAGCCTTGGCGACGCCTGCGACCCGGACATCGACGGCGACGGTTTCCCCAACGCCGACGATCAGTGTCCCGGCACCTCTTTACCGGAGCAGCCCGTTGACACTAACGGATGCTCGCAACGGCAAGTGGATAGCGATCTGGACGGTAAGTGCGACCCGGGCAAGATTAGTACCCTTTGCCATGGGTCGGACAATTGTTCGACAGTAGCGAACCCCACACAGGCCGACTTTGACGGTGACGGCATCGGCGATGCATGCGACTCCGCCATCAACGATCCACAGGGCGATACCTTCGGCGTTGGTCCGGTCCAGCTAGACATCAGCAGCATTGACGCTGCATTCGGTTCTCCCCTGACCGTCACAGCTCGGTTCTTCACGCCCATCGCACCAGGCTCGGCAAACGCCGGCAATAGCGTGTACGGGTTCGTGGATTTTGATACCGACCAAAATGCGGGGACGGGGTACCCCGAAGACAACATGGGGCTGGAATACTTCGTGTTCCTCGACTCAGCGGCGGGGGGCCTGGTAGAGATTTGGAGCATCGATGCGTCAGGCAATATTCAAACGGTGGTTGGGACAGCGCCGATCACCTTCACTCCCACCAGCTTCACCGTCACGATTCCCCTCGCCTTGATCGGCAACGACGACGGGTTGGTCAATTACGACGTGTTTGTCGGGACCTCCTTTGAGAGCGAACCCGGAATCCCCTTCGATCCGACAGACATAGCGCCCAACAGTCCCCCGGCAACAAGTCGTCCGGACGCCGATCACGATGGTGTCTCCGACGGCGTTGACAACTGCCCATCAGTAGCCAACCCGGATCAGAAGAACACCGACGGAGACGCGATGGGAGACGCCTGTGACGCGGACGACGACAACGACGGCGCACTCGACGCCTCCGATCCCTGCCCGACGATAGCGAACGAGGATCCAGCAGACGCTGACGGGGATTTACATCCAGACGCCTGCGACGCGCCGGGCACCGGCAACGTCGACTGCAGCGGGCCGGTGAGCGGCGTCAGCTCCGTCGATGCGCTGAAGGTGCTGCGGCATTCGGCGGGGCTTTCGGTGTCGCAGAACGAGCCGTGTCTCAACATCGGGGAGCCGCGGCTGCCTCCGGGCGTCGGGAAGATGGGGGATGTCGACTGCTCGGGGGTCGTGAACGCGGTGGATGCGCTGAAGATACTGCGCGCGGTTGCGGGGCTGGCGGTGGCCAAGCCGCCAGAATGCCCGGAGGTGAAGCCTCCGTGAGCGGAGCGATTTCAAAGCTGGGGATCGGGCTGATCGTGGCGACAGGAGCGCTGATGTTAGGTGGGCCAGCAGGCGTCGACGGCAGTTCCTTTGACCCTGTGTCGACCGTCTCGCTCGGGAGCGCCGCGCCGGGCGCGAACGCCTCGATATCTACGAACTTCACGCTGAATGCCCAGGACGCGATGTTCGAGGTGTTGATTTACTTTATACCCGGAGAGTTCGGCGTTGCGGGCGGCGAGTCGGTGACCGACGGAGCGCTGGTGGGCAACGTAACGAGCACAATGACCCTTGGTCTTATCGGAAGCGCATGCAACCAGTCGCTTCAACCCGAGTGGAGCCTATTGGACGCGAGCACCAATATCGCGGATACAGTCAGCTACGAAGACGTGGATTCCGACGGCACGAGGGACTTCACAGAGGATGAGGACGGCGACGAGTTGTTCGACAGCGTCACCAAGTACCCCGAACCCTTGACCAGACTATTCCCTGGACTGACGCCACGAGCGCGCATGCAGGGCCTGACCCCAATCGCGGGGATACCCTATCTCGTCAACATTCTTGTGTTCGACCCAGGCACCGACTTGCCCGGATACCCACTCGATCCATCCGCCGGGTATCCGTCGGTCGTAGTGCTTCTTGACGGCGGGGACCCCGAGCCAAACCCGCAACCTGGCGCGATCACTGACGCTTGTAGTTACTTTCATACGGCGACCATGGTCCTCGGGCTAACACAGGATAATCCTGAGACAGGGGATAACGAAGCCGGGCAAGTGTACAGAACCAACCCCGGGAATTCTGGGAGTTATCCGTTTGGCGTGTTCGCAAACAGCTTGCCAGATGCCGAGGACGACGGGAACGAAAACCAACTGGATACCTGTCCTTACTCACTGAACGCCGGCACACCCCGGTCAACCAACAGCGGAGACTTCGACGGCGATGGTCTAGATGCAGCGTGCGATCCGAACGACGACCCATTTAGTGGCGGTACTAATTGGGACCAAGACGACGACGGCTATCTGAATCGCCAGGACAATTGTCCCCTTGTGGAGAACGGTGAGTTGACTCAGATAAACCAGGCAGATTCAGATCTCGATGGTATCGGCAATTACTGCGATGTCGATCCGTTTAACGTCGATGGCCATAAGCACCGGGACTGCCTCATCTACCACGTGACGATCGGAGGAGGAGGATCTCTGCCTCCTCCTCCCCTGCTGCCTTGCGACTCGGACAATGACGGGCTACCGGATACAAGCGACAACTGCCCCACCGTCCCCAACCCCACCGGCCAGGCCGGCGACGCCGACGGCGATCTCGCCGGCGACGCCTGCGACGCACCCGGCGCCGGCAACGTCGACTGCAGCGGCCCCGCGAGCGGCGTCGGCTCCGTCGATGCGCTGAAGGTGCTGCGCCACAACGCCGGCCTCTCCGTCACCCAGAACGAGCCGTGCCTCGACATCGGCCAGCCGCGGGCGCTGGCGCCGCCGGACAACCGGCTGATGGGCGACGTTGATTGCTCGGGCGGGCTGAACGCGGTGGACGCGCTGAAGATACTGCGCGCGGTGGCGGGACTGGCGGTGGCCAAGCCGCCGGAGTGCCCGGAGGTGAAGCCGCCGTGAGCGGAGTGATTCGAAAACTGGGGATTGCGCTTCTGGTTGTGATTGCCGTTTTGACTGACGCTGGCGCGGCTGAGGGCGGACAACATTCCACGGTATACGTTGACGATGACCCTGGATGCGGCGGGCTGGCCCCTTGTTACGGTAAGCTTGGTGTTGCCGCCATCGACGTCCAGCCCGGCGGAACTGTGAGCGTGCTGCCGGGCACGTTTCAAGAGAACGTCACCGTTGTTGGCAAGGTCGTTCACTTCAAGAGCACTTCCGGCCCCGATGTGACGATCATTGATGGCGGCGGTAAAGCCTCCGTGTTTAGGCTTCGCGAATCGCTTTCTACCATAGAGGGATTCACGTTGACAGGGGGCGGAGGGCAGTTCGCGCTAGGCGAGAACGGCTGGGGTGTTCTAATGTATGGCTCGAGCCGAGTGGCCGGAACCGTGCGTGGGAATGTGATCTACGGTAACTCGAGGAGCGGCATCGGGGCGCGATACAGTGGGTTGCCAATCGTCGACGTAGATGTCACGATCGAGAACAACTTCGTGACGGAGAATGGTGCCAAGAACTTCTCTTCCTGGCCGGAGGGACCCGGAATATCCGTAAGCGTCGCCCCCTGGCAGCACACAACAGGATCAGTGGTGATTCAGAATAACTTGGTGGTAGGCAACGGGAACATTAACGGCGTTGGTGGTGGTGTATACATCGATAGCCTCCCGTTACCAGGGGCAGACCCAGGCGAAGTCTCGGTTGCGCTCGTCAATAACACGATCTATGGGAACTCCGCTGCTTACGGTGGCGGCGTATCTTATCAGGGCTCAGTTATCAATATCGTGAACAACGTGCTGTACGGCAACAGCGCCACACAGAACACAGACCTACAGATCCACACCCCTCCGCCGGACTGGGACACCTACATCAGCCATAACATCATCGGTGACGGTCAATACAATGGAGTGAATGGCAATTTAGCAAGTGACCCACAGTTCGTTGATGTTGCAGGCAATGATTTCCGTTTGTTGAGCGGATCGCCCGCGATAGACGCCGGTGATGAGTTGTTGTGTTCCCCAAAGGATTACGCTGACAGGGAGCGACCGATTGACGGGAACAACGACGCAACGCCATCCTGCGATATTGGGGCCTTCGAATACTGTCCCGCAACACCAGACGCCGACGGCGACCTCGCCGGCGACGCCTGCGACGCGCCCGGCAGCGGCAACGTCGACTGCAGCGGACCGGCCGCGGGCGCCACCTCCGTCGATGCCCTCAAGCTGCTGCGCCACAACGCCGGCCTCTCGGTCGCGCAGAGCGAGCCGTGTCTCGACATCGGGCAGCCGCGGGCGCTGGCGCCGCCGGACAACCGGCTGATGGGCGATGTGGACTGCTCCGGCATCGTGAACTCGGTGGACGCGCTGAAGATCCTGCGCGCGGTGGCGGGGCTGAGCGTGGCGAAGCCGGTGGGGTGCTGGCCGCTGAACGCCCCGCCGCAACCGCCGCCGATCCTGCAGGTGGGCCTGCGCGCGGACGGAGACGATCCTGACGCCGACTTCGAGGACCCGGAGTTGACCGGCGACGGGTCGGTGGTGACTTATCGCCTGGTGATCGATAACGACAGCGCCTTCCCGGCGACGATTACGTCGTTGCTGGACGACGTCGTACCGGTGGCGTGCCTCGACGGCAACGGCGATAGCGTCGTGGGTCTGACTCTGGCGGCGGACGACGGCGACGCCGAGATCGTCACCGCCGATGGACCGGATGCCGCGGTCTGCACGTTCGAGAAGACTGTCAGCGGCGGCAGCGGCGTCCAGATCGTGACTCTGGTGACAGCGTTCGCGCAGGGCGCGGGCCCTCCGGGCGGGGACTCGGACATTACGCTGGTAATCATCGCCTGAGCTGCCCCGGCTGGCGCACAGAGCCGTGATGAAACGTTTCGCTGTCTCGCGTTGTTGAAGAAGTGTGCTGCGACGCGAAGCCGGGGGTGCGTCGACGAGGCCGGAGGTAAGGGGTAGAGGTAAGAGCGGAAGACGGGATGCGGACCGTGAGGGCGATCGGCCCGTTGCGCCTACGGCGATGGGACGCCGACGAATCGTGGGGATGTGGACAACACGGGGGTATTGCTTGCCCCTCCCCCGCCCATAACGTAATCTGCGTTTCGGCGTGACGCCGATTCACCAGTTTCTTACGATTTCCCCCTGCGTAACCGTTTACAATGTCGGTAAGATACCGGCTCGCGGAAGGAGACAGCCACGAGCGCTGACACTATGACCACGACCACGACCACCGATCAGGACGCCCCCGGGCAGGCCAGGTACATCTACCGGTTCCGGGAAGGCAACGCCCAGATGCGCGACCTGCTGGGTGGCAAGGGCGCGAACCTGGCGGAGATGGCGCGCCTGGAGCTGCCGGTCCCGCCCGGGTTCACGATCACGACCGACACCTGCCGAGCCTACTACGACGCCGGCCGCTCGGTGCCGGAGAGCCTCTGGGATGACGTGCGCTCGCACCTGGCGGAGGTGGAGGGAGACGTGGGGCGCAAGTTCGGCGACGCGGCGAACCCGCTGCTGGTGTCGGTGCGCTCGGGCTCGAAGTTCTCGATGCCGGGCATGATGGACACGATCCTCAACCTCGGCCTCAACGACGAGACGGTGAAAGGGTTCGCGCAGACGATGGGCGACGAGCGCTTCGCACTCGATTCTTACCGCCGCTTCATCCACCTCTTTTCGAAGGTTGCCCTGGGCGCCAAGCCGGAACCGTTCGAGAAGGTGCTCCTGGAGGCGAAGGAGAAGTCGGGCGCGGCGTCCGACGCGGACCTGCCGGTGGAGGCGCTGCGCGATGTCGTGGCGCTCTACCTCGCGATCGTCAAGGAAGAGGTGGGCGAGCCGTTCCCGCAGGACCCCTGGAAGCAGCTGCGGATGGCGGTGCTGGCTGTGTTCGATAGTTGGAACAGCGAACGGGCGATCGCCTATCGGGACTACAGCAAGATTCCTCACGACCTGGGGACGGCCGCGAACATCATGGCGATGGTGTTCGGGAACAGCGGCTGGGACAGCGGCACGGGCGTCTGCTTCACGCGCGACCCGAGTACGGGCGAGAACCTCCTGTTCGGCGAGTACCTGAAGAACGCGCAGGGCGAGGACGTGGTCGCCGGGGTGCGCACGCCGGACAAGATTTCGAAGCTCAGACAAGAGATGCCGGAGGTCTACACGCAAC
>Ga0247727_10016446_pt1 | contig 11941 bp, 10 predicted proteins | sample WisWelCaveWW1625_FD_202498 | JGI IMG/M metagenome (GOLD analysis project Ga0247727, IMG submission 202498) | Biofilm microbial communities from Wishing Well Cave, Virginia, United States - WW16-25 | ecosystem: Environmental > Aquatic > Deep subsurface > Groundwater > Cave microbial mat | place...
TCATCCAGCTTCCAGAGCGACTCGCCGAACCCCTCGTGCGCTTTGCGGCGCTCTTCTCCGTCGAGCAAGCTGAAATCAACGTGCTCGTAGCCCGCCACCGCCTCGGCGTAGCGACACTGGCATGCAAGCGTGCTCGCCCGGTTCATCTGGACGTGTGCCACTTCGGCCGGCAGCCCATGCGCTTGGAACAGTGGCAGCGCGGCGTCGTAGCCCGCGACTGCCTCGGCGTAGCGACCCTGGCTTTGGAGCGCGTCGGCCCGGTTCGCCTGGCAGCGTGCCACTTCGGCCGGCAGCCCGTGCGCTTGGAGCAGCAGCGCGGCGTCAGCGGCCGTAACCGCCTCGGCGTAGCGACCCTGGCCCCGGAGCGCGGCGGCCCGGTTCGCCTGGCAACGTGCCACTTCGGCCGGCAGCCCGAGCGCTTCAAACAGAGGCAGTGCGGCGTCGTAGCCCACGAGCGCCTCGGCGTAGCGACCCTGGCTCTGGAACGCGTTGGCCCGGTTCATCTGGCAGCGTGCCACTCCGGCCGGCAGCCCGAGCGCTTCAAACAGAGGCAGCGCGGCGTCGTAGCCTGCGAGCGCCTCGGAATAGCGACCCTGGCTCGCGAGCGCAGCGGCCCGGTTCATCTGGCAGCTTGCGACGGAGGCCGGCATCCCCTGCGCTTGAATTAGAGGCAGCGCGGCGTCGTAGCCCGCCATCGCCTCGGCGTAGCGACCCTGGCTCTGGAACGCGTTGGCCCGGTTCATCTGGCAGCGTGCCACTTCGGCCGGCAGCCCGTGCGCTTCAAACAGAGGCTCCGCGACATCGTAGCCCGCGACCGCCTCGGCGTAACGCATGAGATTATCGAGGACGATCGCGCGATGCATCTCGAATGTGGCGAGCATCGGAGGCGGCGCGTGCCGGCGACTCGACGGCAGGATTGCGTCGTAAAGTACGATCGATTCTTGGTGGCGCCCGATATCATCCAGCTTGGAAGCGAAGGCCTCGACGAGCATCGCGGGTAGCACAATCGCTTTGCCGCGTTCGGCATCGAGCTCCTGGACGACATGCGCGAGCCTGTAGCAATCATCCGGAGTGGCGGCGTCCGCGATTTCGGGAGTTCCGCAGGCGGCCACAGCTTGCTCAGGCGAGATTTGCTTATTGGCAACGAGATCGGCCAATAAGAGGACAGCCTGCGTCACGTCGCGCGGCTGAGCCGGGATTTCGTCGCGGTCCGGTTCAATCAGTTGCTGACTCATGCCGAGTCTCCGCGAAGGCAAAGGCAAGTGCATACAGGGACGCCGTGTGCATGACGCAATCAGCATTTGCCGCAGAGAGGCTGGCTGGACCGGAAGCGCCGCACGTCCAGCCGGGGAATCGTTCCGCGCGAGCGGCCGCGCCGTGCGACCGCAGAATCAACGTCGCCGGCCAGGCGTCGTCCACCCATTCGCTGCCTCCGTGAAGATTGAAGGCGGCGGCCGGGAGCGGGTCCGAGAGGGCCGAGCGCGTGCGTGGGCGCGGCACAGAGGCCGGATCGCGCCGCAAACCCGGCGGCACCTCCAAACGGAACCGCCGCTCGCCCCCCTCGCGAAACTGGACGATGATCTCCAGGTCGTTCTGGGTCGGCGCCGGTTCCATTTCCAACTGAGCCTGGTACACGTCGCCCCGGCCCGCGACCGGCACGCGCAGCACGCGCAACTCGAACGACCGCCACACGTCCCCAAAAGCGTGCTCCGCAACGCGGCGTCGCAGCCGAACCGCCCGCTCGTCGTCGCCGAATCCAACCACGATACAATCCTCACCGCGCCGTCGCGTCGTCGCCACGCCCCGAAAGACGAATGCCCCAGCGTCTCCGGCACCCGCGGCGACAACGAGGTCGGGCACAACCGGGCTGGTAACCGGGCCGGGCGCCATGTCCTCCGTTTCGTGCGGCCGCGTCACCAATTCGGCCAGTTCATCAGCCAGGGACTGATCGGGGTCGAGCGGTTGCGTTTGGCCGTGCGTTTTTGTGATCGCGGCCTCGAGCTGATCTCGGGGCGAGCGTAGGTCCTCATGGTCGCGCGCAGCCATATCGGCCGCACGCCAAGTTTGACGGCACACCGGACACACTTCGAGGTGCTCGCGTAGCGCGGTCATGGAATCGTCGCCCGGCGTTCCCTGCGCCTTGTGGATCGCCGCGCGAAATATCCGGACGATTGGCGGGCATTCAACGCCGTCGCGGAACCGTCCGCCCAACGCGGACTCCAGCCGCTTCCACGATTCCGCCGAGATTTCTGCGTCGGTGTTCATTCCAGTCCTCTCTTTCAACTAAACCCCGAAAGGTCATTTGCTGCGCACCGCCCACAGTTCACGGAACCGCTCTCGCGCTTGGTGCAATCGGCGGTTCACCAGAGGGAGTTCGAGATTAAGCTGCTGTGCGATCTCTGGACAGGTGTAACAGTCGACGTACCGCATGTGAAGGAGCCGCGCGGAATCAGCGTCGAGCAGTTCCAGGACGTCTTGCACGCACTCCGCTTTGGCATTCGAGAGCGTGACGCTGAGCCAGCCCGCGCTGGTGCTGTCCAACTCCACTCGGTTCTTGACATGCCGGCTCTCGCGGCGAATCCAATCTACGGTTTCGTTATGGGCGATGCCCGCAAGCCAACCCCGAAACCCATCGTCGCTGTCGGCGCGACATTGGCCCCGTTCCAACGCGAGCAAGAGCTTGAGGTATACGCCCTGGAGAACGTCCCAAAGGTCTTCGTTTTTGATTGCAGAAGCCGTACGACGAATGACCGCCGCGACATACGCCTTGGTCATTTCATAAAGCTCCTGAAACGCCGCGTCGTCGCGGGCGGCCCGCGTCGCGAGTTCCAGCAATTTGTTCCCTTGGGAGTCGCTCACTGCACCTGGCCCTCCGCTTGCTGACCGGCCGTGCTACGACCTCCCCCTGATCCTATAAGATTAGACGTGCCCAGCACGCCGGTTTTTTTCGAGAATTCTCGCTCATCCCCACCGACCCCCGCCGGCTCGCCCGGCGGGTGAAGATGATTGATGAGCTAGAACTGGCTGCCCGAAACCATCTGCTTGCTCTTCCTCCTGCTTCTTCCGCCGCGACAGCGGCGGAAGAAGCAGGAGGAAGAAAGGAACTTGGGTGTTTCGCATCTAGCCGCTCAATCATGCGCTCCTGCCAGGCAAGCTGGCAGGGGGCGAACGGTGGAGATCGGCTGGCTCATCGCCGCCGCCGAACCAGTTTCGATCGCTCGAAAATTCGCCTCAGCGACGTTGACCCAGCCTACGATCGCGCCAGGCAAATCGCCAGACAGCCGACCTCGACCGCGATCGATCAAAAAATTCGCGGGCGATCACACGTCTCATTTTGTGGAGTTGACAAGGGGGCGCGGGTCCCGGCCGGCGGCAAAGGACAGAACTCGCGTCGAAGCGAACGAGTTTGTAAACCACCAAGCTGGAGGACCACCCAATGGCATCGAATGGCTCGATCGGATTGGCAACGCGTGCGATTCGTCATCCCCAATTCCTCCGCTCCGCCGACACAGTCGCACCGAGCTGGAGACGGCCGGCCGGCAGTCCAACGGTGCAATCTCCTCGGCCGGACCCGCTCGCCATCTTTGGCGCGGGCGGGGATTTGGGCCGAAAGCGGCTTCAGCCTGCACTCTTTCACCTGTCCGACTTCGTGGCTGACTGCGCGGAACTGGTTGATGAACCGAGCGGCGATGAGACGGACGGCACTGGGCCGGGACAGCGGCGACATCCGTTTCGTCAATGGCTTCATGCCGAACGGGACGCCGAGAGGCTCTGGGAGCAACTCCGGGTCGGTGCGTACCGAACCGCCTACCTGGCCACGCCGCCCGACGAGACGGCCAAGCTTGTCGATCGGCTCGTGGATTGTGCCGTTCAGTTGGTGGGAGTCGAGAAGCCGTGGTTTCCGAATCTCTATGGGGCCCGATCGGTGGCTGCGCGAATGAACGGCCATGAGTGTCGGTTTCGGTTCATCGACCACTACCTGGCCCGGCCGGTTGTGCGCTGGCTGTTCGAGCAGCCCGACCCCCTGCAGTTCCTGCTCGGCGGGCCGATCACCGCGATCAACGGTTGGTTGTTGGAAGAGGCTGAGCCGAGCAGTCCGGCACAGAGTGTCGGCGTATCGGCTGACCTGCTCATCCACCTGGTCACGGTTACGCACCGGCTGTTGCCCGGCTGCACGACCGAGGTGACTCGCGTGGAAGCCGGGCGGTATGAGGACGCCCCGATTCCAAACGAGACGTTTGCTCAAGTCGACGTTGTGGCCGACTCAGTTGATCCGGTCCCGATCTCGCTCACGGCCGCGAAGGGCGTTCCGCCGGAAACAGCCGGCAAGATGCTTCTCGTCGAAGGGCCGGACGCGATACTGGCGATTGACTTCGCACACGAGCGAGCCGAGCTAATCACCGACCGCGAGACGCAGTGTCTATTTCAAGCAGACGACACGTGTGAGGCCGCGTACGTTCACATCCTGCGTCGGCTCACAAGCGGTGACGCGACGGTCGGGCTGTCAATAAGCGAAGCCGTGGGGATTCTCGGGATTCTCGATGAGGCGCGCCGCAAATTTCCGGACCCGCCGCCACAGTACGAGCGGGAGGGATTCGCGGTGTCCCAAACGAATCTGCACGTGAGGCCAGTTCTTGATGATTGATGCGATCGCTGCGCAGCGACGAGAGTTTGGTTGTGTGATCTCTGTCCCGAAGACCCGTTGAAGAAAGGTGGTGTGTCATGTGGAAGTTCGTGAAGTGGTCCGTGTTCGCGGTGGGGCTGGTGGCCCTGTCGCAGGTGCCGGGCGTCAAGCCGCTCGTGGCTCAGGCGCAGGCCGTTGTCAGTTCGTGGGTGTCGAAGGCGACGCCGACCGGCCCGTCGATTCAGGCCGAAATGGCCGGCATCGAAAGCCGGTTGGCGCAGATCGACACGGCGTCCGAAGAACTTGCCGCGGCGGTTCGTCGCAGCGAGTCGGAAGCCAGTCGGCTGGGAGACCTGTTGAATCGCACGAAGGGCGACATCGTCGTGGTCAACGCGGAGGGCGACGCACGCGAGTTCGGGCGCGACGACCTGGCCCTCGAACAGGCCGTGTTCGTGGTCACGGGCGCGGCGGCGAAGATGCAGCAGGCGTCGCTCGCGGAGGAAGCGGGAAAGCTTCGCGAAAAGCACCGCGAGCTTCAGACGCAATCCCGTCGCGAGACGGCGAAAGCCGTCGCCGGCCTTCTCCAGACGATGCCGCGGGCCGAAGGCAAGTCGCTCGCGGGCGACAAGCGGTAGCCAAGTGGCGACGAGCGGGGCCGGACAGAGAGGGGCGTCTGGGGGTGGGCCATCAGCGTGCCATCAGCGCTCGCCTTCAGCCTGTTCGATTCCGATCCGCGGGCCTTTCGCTTCACGAAGGGAATTCGGCGCCCGAGTTTTGGCTGTCAGGTTTTGTTCGACCTCTTTTCGGGGAAGGAGTGCATGCCATGACCACATTGCTCAACACCGCCCAAGCTCGCGATCTGTCAGCGGCGAGTACGCCGCTGCGACGTACGACGATCGTCATCGCGATCTGCATCGTCTTCTTAACGTTGTCGCTTGCCGCCAGTCTGATTTCGCTCCGCACTGCGTCACCGTGCCAGTCTCCGGCGCCGCCGCGTCTGAGCGACATCATGGAACAGCTCGAACGCCGGCCGTCGATCTTCCTGGTGCCGGTGGAATCGGCCGAGTCACCAGGGCAACCACACGCTTCCGAATCAGGTGCGGCACCGGCGGCGCGTGACACCGCGATGATCGACGCAATCGCCGCAGACGGCGGACCGACGATTCAGATCGCAATGGGCGCCGACGAGCCGCTCGACGGTTTGCCGCTGATCGGGGCTTACGTCGTCAACAATGAACAGCGCCATGAGGCCGAGCACGAGGTCGCGTCGGCGACCATAGCCAAGCAGGAGATCGAAGCTGCGATCGCGACAGCCACGCAAACGCTGGTCGAGAGGCTGCGCGAATTGGAGGAGCGATTGGACGAAGCACGCACACGCGATCGGGAGAACATCGGGCCGAAGCAGACGACAATCGAAACTCACGAGGAGAAGGCTGCTGACTCAGAGCCGGTGCCGTCCCGGCTCGTGCCGGAGTCACCTGTGCCAATAGCCGCACCGACGATCGCGTCCAGTTTGGCTTCATCATCGCAGACTCCCGTGTCGAAGCCTAACGACCCCGACTCTATTGCACGAACGCTTGGTGTTGAGGTGGCTGAAGGCTACCGTTGCATTGACCGGCATTGTCAGGGGCGGCATCTCCGAGTTACGTCCGTCAGTCCGAACTCGCCCATTGCCCGCCTGCGATGCAGAGGCTGCGGCAGGACTGTCTCGCTATCCGCAGGCGATCTCATCCTATCCGTGAATGGGACTTCGGTTACGTCCACCGAAGGGTTGCGAGTGGCATTTAACCAATCCGGGCAATTGGTCCTTCACGTGATGCAACATCAGAGCGGTTCGCACAAAGATCTGGTGCTTGAGAATTGACAGTGGCAGCGGTCGCGATTCTTCGCTAATTGCACCCAATTTTACAACGATCGAGTTGTATTGGCATAGTTTGGCATGCCATCTCCCACGTAGATCCCTCTGTGTCAACATAGGTGAGACACTGGCCTCCTCCTTTATTACTGTAGAGGGCCAGGAGGGTCAGAGTCATGGAGAAGGACATTCACAGCGAGCTTTCCGCCCAACACCGCGGCGGCGGGCGGCGACCGGGCGGAGCTTTCGATCGGCCGTCCGGGCGGCTCGCTCGACGCCGCGGCAACGCCCGACGCCGAGGTGCTCGAAAGGCCCGTTAGGCGGCGGTTCGCGGCGGAGTTCAAGCTGCGGATCCTCCGCGAAGCCGACGCCTCCCAAGTGCCGGGCCAGCTTGGTGTGCTGCTGCGGCGCGAAGGCTTGTACGCCTCGCACCTGACCACGTGGCGGCGGCAACGCGACCAAGGCGCTTTGGCAGCGCTCAAACCGAAGCGACGCGGACGCAAGACCGAACCGGTCCATCCGCTCGCCGCCGAGAACCAACGGCTGCGGCGCGAGAACGAACGGTTGGCCACGCGCCTCAAGCAGGCCGAAACCATCATCGACGTTCAAAAAAAAGTCTGCGACATCTTGGGTCTGACAGCGACGTCGATCGAAAGGAGCATCTGATGCAAGCCGCACGAGAACTGGCCGCCGACGTCGGCACGGCGCCCGCTTGCCAAGCGCTCGGCGTGTCGCGCGCCACGTTCTATCGCCGCAACGAAACGGAATCGCGCGAGCAATCGCTCGACGACACTCGTGCTCGGCGTCGTTCGCCCCGCGCGTTGGCCGACCACGAACGACATTCCGTGCTCGACGTGTTGCACGAAGCGCGGTTCGCCGATCGTGCGCCGGCGGCCATTTACGCTCAATTACTCGACGAACACCGCTATCTCTGCTCGATCCGCACCATGTACCGCGTGCTCCAAGACGCGGCGGAAGTTCGCGAACGACGCGATCAACTGCGGCATCCGCAGTATCACAAGCCGGAGCTGCTGGCCACTGCGCCCCATCAGGTCTGGTCGTGGGACATCACCAAGTTGCTTGGCCCGGCGAAGTGGACGTACTTTTATCTGTACGTGATCCTGGACATCTTCAGCCGCTACGTGGTCGGTTGGATGCTGGCCCATCGCGAGAACGCCGACCTGGCCCAGCGGTTCATTCGCGAGACCTGCGCCAAGCACGACATCGCCGCGGACCAACTCACGCTGCACTCCGATCGCGGACCCGCCATGCAGTCGCACAGCGTGGCCCAACTGCTGGCCACGCTGGGCGTCGCCAAGTCGCAGAACCGGCCGCACGTGTCCAACGACAATCCGTTTTCGGAAAGCCAGTTCAAGACGCTGAAGTATCGGCCCGATTTCCCGGACCGGTTCGCGTCGTTCGATGTGGCCCACGCGTTCTGCGGCGAGTTCTTCCCGTGGTACAACGACGAGCACTTCCACAGCGGCCTGGGACTCTTGACGCCGGCCACCGTCCACTTCGGCCGCGCCGGCAAAACGCTGGCCCAGCGCCAGCAAACTCTGCGGGCCGCCTACGCGGCCCATCCCGAACGGTTCGTCCGCCAACCGCCCCGGCCCGCGGCGCCGCCAGAACAAGTCTGGATCAACCCGCCGCCCAAGACGTCCAACACCAGAGAAGAGGAACCCGTGCTCACCGCTGAAACACAACCAACGCTACACTAAATGCCAAAAGCAAGTGTCTCAATCCCATTGACACGTTCCGTTCGGCGAGAACCACGCTGAAGTCGCCAAGTCGCTTAAGGCGCTGGCCGCGCAGCTCACGAAGCAGCGAAAGTTCGCCGAGGCGGAGGCGGAGCTGCGCCGGGCGATCAAGATCCTGGAGACTGTACACGGCACGGAAGATCACATTGCGCTGGAACTCTACCTCGATGACCTGTGCGGGACGCTCGTCGAGCAGAATCGAGACAAGGAAGTCCCGCCGCTGTGCCTGCGCATGCTGGCGATGCAGGAAAGGGCGTACGGGCCGGACGACGTTCGGGTCGCCATAACGCTGCGCAAGCTTGGACTGATCTACTATCGACGGCGGGACAAGGGCGACAAGAAGTTGTGCGAACAAGTGTTCCTGCGTGCCCTGGCGATTCGCGACAAGCTGAACGACCCCTCCGAGGAGGCGCAGTTTCAACTGGCGGACTTGTTGCAGGATGTGTGGAATCATTTGCAGAGTGCCAAGCAATACGAGCTGGCGGACGAACACATCGCGCGAGCGCAAGCGATCTGGCAGCGGCTATCGGGCAAGGGCATTGCCGACGCGAACTACGCAATGTCGATTTTCAACACCGGAGACGTCTACGAGCGACGGGGCCTGGTCGCAGAGGCGGAAGAGCGGATGCGAAAGGCCATCGCACTCTGCGACGGGGTGCCACATTCCTACACATCCCCCGTGGCGCATTACCTGAATAAGCTCGGTGAATTCCTGGAGAAGCAGCAACGATTCGACGAGGCGCTGGCGTCGTACGAGCAGGCGCTGGCGTTGGAGCTAGCGGTTTACGGCAAGGATAGTGCATGGCTGGGCAGGACGCTCAAGAACATTTCCGCCGTGCTGCTGCGGTTGCTGAAGTACGACCGAGCGGAGGTATGTGCCGAACAGGCGCTCGCCGCACACGAGAAGGAACCACAACCCGATTGGAAACAGACAATACTCTACGTCAACAACCTCGCACGCGCGAGCCACGGCCTGCGCAAGTTTCGCAAGGCGGAAGCAGTAGTCCGCCGCGGGCTGGCGATCCGAGAGAAAGGGTTCGGACCAGAACATCACGAGGCGGGCTTCGCGTGGTATGAATTGGGCCAAGTGTTTTACCAGGAGGAGCGCTGGTCTGACGCAGGACCTCATTTTCAGCGAGCGCTCGAGATCTGGGAAGCAACCCTGGAACCGCAACATCTCATGATCGCGTCGGCCCTCGATTACCTCGGGCAAATCCGGCTGCACGCCGATGATTTCGAGCCGGCGGAATCGCTCCTGCTGCGCGCCGTCGCGATTCGCGAAAAGGTCCTGGGACGAGACCATCCGGACACCGCAAACTCACTTGGTAACTTGGGATCGGTGTACCTCCAACAAAACCTCTTCGATAAGGCCGAGCCGCTTCTTCTGCGATCGATCGCCACGGCAGAGAAATCGCCGGCAACGAACCCCGGACAAATTGCTGCCGCTTGTTGCAATCTGGGTGCCCTCTACTTCAACCAGCAGAACTACGAGCAGGCGGAAAGACTGAGCCGCAAGTCGCTGGCGATCAACGAAAAGGCATACGGACCAGACTCGCCTGAGCTGCGGCATAGTCTCTGGAATCTTGCTGCCGCGTTACGCTCAATGGACCGGGTAAGCGAAGCTGAACCGTTCGAAGAATGGAATCGCCGTATCGAAGCCGAGCAGTTGAGTGGCCAAATCGCCGAGTAGTTGGGGCCGGAACAATCGAGGTGCAGGCGAGTCACCGTTTCGCGCCGCGTCCGTGTTACCGAAGCACGAACGGTAGTCGGTTCAACACCTTGTCACTATTCTTACGCCTGGCTGGGAACTCCGCGCCGAGCCGCGGCGTAATCGTGATCGAGCGACGTCGCATCGTCGCCGAAATCGACATCGGCCGCATCGCCGTGGTGCGGAAGGACATCATCCGCCGCGCCAACGCGGCCCGCGTCCCCGTGATCACCGCGACCCGAATGCTCGAAAGCTGCGTTCCAGCCGGCTGCCCACGCGGGCCGAGGCGACCGACGTCGCCAACGCCACCCTCGACGGCTCCGACGCCGTCATGCTCTCCGCCGAAACCGCCATGGGCCAGTATCCGGTCGAGGCCGTTCCATGATGGGCCGCATCGCGCGCGAGGCGGAGCGGCTCTTGGAACGAGACGGCACCAGCCCGCGCCCGGCAGCTCGTCGCGCGCGGAGACCGCGTCGTGCTCATCGTGAGCACGCACTGGACCACGACCGGCCACGATATGATTGTGGTGCACACGTTGAACTGAAGAACTTCATTCGCTTGCCGCCACGCTGGACGACCCATTACGCGGCTCGGCTATACGCCGTGCCGCGTGCGCGAGGCTGGCGACCATAGCGCTTCGCGTCGAGACTCCCAGCTTGGCGAAGATGCGTCGCAAGTGAGTGCACACGGTCCACGTGCTGATATCGAGCACGGCCGCGATCGTCTTGTTCGGATATCCCTTCGCAACCATGCGGGCGATTTCCCGTTCCCGCGGGCTCAAGAGCACTCGTGTGCGTTCGGTCTCGGGTGGCGAACGGACGAGCACGCAACGGACGCCGTCTACTTCGATGTCGAGCACACAATCGAGGGCATCGGTCGCGGCGGGGTTGTCGCTGGCACGCGGCGACTGATTGGCGAGCTGCACGAGTTTGCGAACCAGCGCCGGGATTTCTTGGGTTGTGTCGCGCCCGGCCACGTGACCGCGAGGCTTAGCTGCAGTTGCATTAGGCATACTTCCCCCACTCGCAAATTGGCCCAGGTGGGCGATTCAATTCGACCGAGAACCGAGCGGTTCGACGCGTGCGTCGTTCCGGCCGGTACCGTGATTAACAGCTTCACGATTCATCAACACGTCGCTCATTTGAGCGACGCTCATTTGGGGGAACTCAGGCAGGCTTCCCCAATCGTGCGTCACTCACATGAGGTAACCCAGACGGGTTGCCCCAAAGATGTTATTAGCTTGCCCGCAAGAATCCAGTATTAATTTCCAAGCATGCTGGCTCGGTGACGGTCCTGTGCAGAACCGACCGGCGCGGCGAATGCAACGTGAAGAGAAACCGTAGCTCTTACGAAGGGAGAATCCGACATGTCCACCGGGATTCAAGGCGAGACGGAATGGGAACTCGAAGGAGAGATGGAGGGCGAACTCGAAGGCGAGTTTGAAGGGGAATTCGAAGGTGAGTTGGAGGGCGAACTCGAAGGCGAAGAGTTCCTCGGCACAGTCGCACGAGGCATCGGAGGCCTGTTGGGCGAGGGGGAACTCGAAGGCGAGATGGAGTTCGAGGGTGAATTCGAAGGCGAAGGCGAGCACGAAGGCGAATTCGAGGGCGAGATGGAGGGCGAGCAATTCTTCCGGCGACTGCGGCGGATCGCGCGCGGGGTCGGCGGGTTCGTGCGCCGCGCGGCGCCGGTGCTGCGCAGCGTCGCTCGCGTGGCGGCGCCGATCGTCGGACGCGTCGTGGGCACGGCCCTCGGCGGTCCGGCCGGCGCGATGCTCGGCGGCCAACTCGGCAGCTTTGCCTCGCGAGCGCTGCGCGAGGGTGAGTTGGAGGGCGAGATGGAAGGCGAATTCGAGGGCGAATTCGAGGGCGAAGCCGAGGCCGAAGGTCCGGTCACGCCGCAACAGGCATCGGGCGAAATGATGGCCGCCGTGGCGGCTCGAGCCCAGAACGAAGCCGAGGCGGAGGCGATGGTCGGCGCCGCCACGGTCGCGA
>Ga0247727_10016447_pt1 | contig 11941 bp, 8 predicted proteins | sample WisWelCaveWW1625_FD_202498 | JGI IMG/M metagenome (GOLD analysis project Ga0247727, IMG submission 202498) | Biofilm microbial communities from Wishing Well Cave, Virginia, United States - WW16-25 | ecosystem: Environmental > Aquatic > Deep subsurface > Groundwater > Cave microbial mat | place...
TGGTTATCATTCTTGTCTCCTCCGCCCTAATACTAGCTTAATTCAACCTATGATCCGTGTCTCATCCAATGTTGGCACAGAGGGGATGACTGCTTCAAAATTCTCTCATCCGGTTCCCGGGCCTCACTTCAGCGCCATCAAACGCTCCGCGCTGCCGTGGATTGGAGCTATGATCTGCTTGGACCTACCGAACGGATCCTGTTTCGCAGGCTCGCCTGCTTTTTCGGCGGTTTTGATTTGGAAGCAGCGGAAAACATTTGTGGCGATAGCGATATGGAATCCAGCGATGTACTGGAGCATCTCGCGCGACTTGTTGACAAATCACTCGTTATCTTAGAGAGAAGCGAAGAAGACTCTGTGCGATACCGTCTGCTGGAACCCCTTCGACAATATGCGATGGAAAAGCTTCGGGATGCAGCAGAAACAGCAACCGTAGCGCGGGCATCACTACGAGTATTTTGCCGGTCTTGCGGATCGCGCTTATCGGGAGCGCCGCTCACCTTTAATATCTTGAACCCCGGTGTAAATTACGTTTTTTCTCTGTCATTTTCTTGAAGGGCTGACGCAAGTAAAGTTTGCTGCTTTGTTAATGCTTCCGCTGCCATCGTAGCGCGCAACCTTTGGATAAGGACACAGCGGACGCGTCCGGTCGGGACCGTTTTCACCATAATGCGTTGCTTCGATGGATTCGGGAGCAACGCCTTGCTCCGCCCATTGTTCGAGGGCTGTTAGGTAGTCGAACTCATTGGGGCCGGTACCACCAAAACAGTGGGCCATTCCGGGAGCCATGAACAGACGGATCGTGTTTTCGGCGTTCTGTCTCCCCAGACGCTTGCGTACTTCCTTGTAATAGTCAATCACACGCGTAGGAGCGATCGCCGAATCACTCCAACCTTGCCACAGGAGAAGCTTTCCTCCCAATTCTTGGAAGCGAGAGAGGTTCGTATCCGTGGCGTTCAAGATCCTGGCCATCAAGTTCATTCGTTGAGGATCCTTATCGAAGTCGAATGTGCGCCAATCAAAGTCCGGGTTATCCTTTTTGAAGGCCATATAGCGGAAGAATTGATCCTGCAAGCTGAATTGCACTGCGGGAAAATCCGGATTGCTGAACAGCCAGACAGCCCACCCGAAGACGGATGCCGCTTCTCCTAACAGAAAACCTGGATAGAGAGGCCGGCCCGAAGAATCTCTCGGACCGGCATCGATTTTCTTGAGGGCAGCCACCTGCGGTTGAGTCAAGCAATCGGGACCATCTCCGCTCTGGCACAAAAGTGTTTCCGCTTTGAAGTGGCATTTGCGCGGATCGTCAATCAGCCCATCTGTGAGTTCATCGATTGTGTCGCATTCTTCAAGAACGGCATCTCCAATCACCTGAAATTTTTCAAAAGGTATCAAACTGCTGCTTTCCGTTGCCTGCAGCGCCTGCATGTCCCAGTTTGCTCCAATCATGAAACCGGTCCAGTCCAGGGCGGGAGCACCCGCTACAATGCCGTCGAAATCAGCGGGATATTTTTGCGCTTCCATCAATCCTTGCCGGCCTCCATTTGAACACCCGTCAAAATAGGAGAATTTTGGCGTTCGCTTGTAGTAGGCCTGAATGATCTTCTTGCCCAGAACCACGATCTGATGCACGGCGCGGTACCCATAATCAATCTCAGCCGTTCGATTATCCAGCGCCCACGTGGCGTCCAGACCGTTACCCTGATGGCCTGTGTCGGTCGATATGGTTGCATATCCACGTCCAAGACCAGATGAGGTATCGACAAGCGCGCCCGCAAACCCACCGTTCCCGCGGAAATACATCTTGCCGTTCCAACTGGTAGGCAACAGAATTTCGAATACAATTCTTGACTTCAAATAACCAATAACGGAACAGTACTCTGGTTCGGCAAATACTAACTTGACCTCGGTGATTTCGACATCCTGTATGTTCAATGAGGTCATGGCGGAACATTGTATCGCGCCGGCTGCGTATATGCCGGTTGGAAGTAAAGCGAAGACCAGCAGTGGAAGCGTCAAATGAAATATCCTCATTATTTTCGTGACCTCTGCTCGATTTGCATTATAACATAACGGAACGCCCAGGTTTCGGGCCCAGCAGCGTTGCGCCCGAAGACGAATCGATCTACTAATCCTTTAGTAGACTGATGCCGGAGGGGGAACCTGTCAACTTCACGAGCAGCGTGGCTTTTCCACTCGGATGTCCTGTCGCATCCAGGGCTTGAAAGCGGAGTGAGCCGGCTTTGCGTTTCCCGCTCCTGTAGACAATAAAATGAGCTGATGGATCGATGACGAGAGTTGCAGAATAGTAGTCCGGCTTAAACCGCTTCTTTAGAAGGATGCTGTCACCGGCTTTCTTGCCGGTTTGTCGATCGACAGCTTGCAAAAACAACTGAGGAAGAGCAGCGTCTCCTCCATTTGCGACGTAGACGACAAACACTCTCCCGTCCGGAAGAACATTACTTACCGCGCCGCCATAGAGACGCGAACCTCCTTCGGTAACAAATCTTTCAGAGCCGTCAGGTTTACCGGAACGTTTGAGCGGCTGAATGGACAGACTGCTGCCAAAAAAACCGTTCACAAACCACAAGACCGTTCTGCCATCCGAAGAAATCGCTCCTGAAGGGCAAATCGACTGTAAAAATTCGCACTCAGATCCATTCTCAGAAGTCATCACCCATGTTGCGCCGCTGGGTACGCCTGTTGGGGAGACTCGAAAAAATTTAAGGCTGGGTTTATAGGAATCGCTGTATGTGTAGGTAACAAAGTTCCCATGGGCCTTTTGTGTAGCATAGCTGACATCTTCTATGTTTGTCTGAACTGTTTTCACCACATTCAGCGTCCCCTTGTCGATAACAGCCCGCTCGCCTGCGGCACAGCAATCCCAGAGGTTGATCTGATTCGCTCCATGTTGAGAAATAGTCAGGCCTCCCGAAACTTGCTCGGGAGCCCTTACGACCTTTCCCGTGGAATCGATTTGCATCAGAAACGTCACAACTTTCGTATTTGTCGAATCTGTTGTCTGGTAACTGATCCAGTAGAGATCGTTCGTAATCTGGATGGGCAGTTGCGGATTCTCTGCAATCCCAAATCCCGCCAGAACGAGAAGCAATAAACTGAAACAGATGATACTTACTCTCATCATTTTCGTAATCTCATTCTTTCATTCAGTTCACGTACACAGCAATATGCACGCCAGGAGGTTTGCGGGGAGATGGAAGCCTCGAGGATCATACAGCTAAGTCAGTGTCACGCTCGGAGATCGTTTTTCTTCACAAGTCTCAAATCGGTATTTTTTTGCCATCTGGGATGCTCGAAGTTTTAGACAATCAGATAATAACTATTATCTTTTGGTGTAATTTTTCTCATGTGCAGGGGGATTCAGTTCGTTTTTTTTTGCCCTGCCCGCCATTGTCATCATTAAGGAGGAGTTAAGTTGGGCGGCCATTGAGTTTGGTCTCGGAGGCTCAGGCGGCACAGTGAACGCTGTGAATCCGAAAGATTGTTCCCGATGATCTTGAGGACAGATCATTCTTCATGCTCTGGCTCAATTGTTGCACCTACGGCAATCGAGAGGCAAAGGAGAATTGGACATGAAGAAAACAATGAAACCATGGGTAGCTCTATTCGGCATGCTTTTGTTCGCTGCGGTGGTTCGTTCTGAAACGTCATTTACCAAAAAGATTTCCGACATCGGTTCGCTGGAAGGAACGATACGAACACACGACGGTGGATATATTTTTTCAATCAATGACAACAAAAAGAACAGAGTTGTACTGAGAAAAATTGACGCGCTGGGAAAGAAGGTCTGGCAAAGGCAATTGGTGGGATCGGATCAGGAACAAATGGAAGCTCGCGGACTTGGTCTCGCGGCCGATGGCGGCATTTTTTTGACCATCACGCATCCTCCCTACTATTTTGGTCAACCTGCAGTGGAGGTCCTCAAGTTGGACGCAGACGGAAGAATAGAGTGGAACAGGCGATTTCTGGAGGTTCCAGGAAGCGATTTCGGCGCGTGGGTGCGCTTCGACTCTATAGCCGGCACAGCCGACGGAGGCGCGGTGGCGGCGGGAGGCGTCTGTATTTTTATCTGTGAGTGGTTTGATGGTCCGGTTGTCGCCAAGTTTAGCAGCACCGGTGAGACTGAGTGGTTGAAATCGTTTGGTGACTTTAGGGTCACAATGGTAAACGTCACGACATTATCGGATGGTGGATTTATGGTTGGATCGGCAGGGTTTGATTTCAATAAGGCCCCCGACTTGCTGAAACTGAATGCTTCAGGAGAAGTCGAATGGGCAAAATCGTTCGAGAAAGACAACTGGTATCCTGAGATTCAGGCTGCTCCGGATGGCGGCGCAATTCTGATCTACTCCTCTCCGTACACCGATCCACAGGGCCAACTTCTATGGGTCAAAGTGGATTCGACTGGAAAAGTAGTTTGGAAGAAAGGAGTTGCGTTCGAAAATCTTGCGATCGATTCCGCGCGCCTTGCAGGCGGTTTGTCATCGGACGGCAGCTACGTGCTTTTTGGCTCGGCAGGTCGCAACAACAACACTTTCCTGGCTAAGGCTGATACTGGCGGAAATGTCCAATCGGTTACTATTCTGAATGAAAACAGTTTTGGCAAGGTAGCGGCCATTTACCCAAATGTCGATGGCACGGTGCTGTTTGGATCTTTGAAAGGACTCGACCGCGATCTGTTTTTTTCCGGTCTGGATTCGAGCGGCAGGCTGTCCCGATGTAGTTTATCCAATTCAACAGCCAGGCCCATCGAAACGCCATTCGGGAAGCTTCGCTCAAAAACCTTGTATCTGACGGCGCATGCATTCTCTTTGAAATCGGGGAATTCGAATATCGAATCCAAACCGCTTAAGAAACGAGCGAAAAGATTCTGTCCTTAAAACATTACTACGACGAGTGTTTAACGCTTGGGGGCAATGCTGTAGGCGGAGCGCGGGCTATGCTGTATATTCCTGATCGTCTGCGTGTTTGCCGTCACGCAGGGCGCACGATACAGCTTTTAGCCGACCTTTATCGGGAGGAGGAGGCTGCAGATCAGAAACGTTGCACGAAGGAAAAGAGACCTTCCTTCGTATTTCGAGATAGATTGACGGCGGCGTCAATCTGTAAATTCCCGCGGATTACGATTCCTCCTCCGAAGGTAAAGTGAACGGCGCCGGAATCGATTTCAGGAAACAGATCATGGTCCGGATCGGTAAAGATTCCGCCACGAATCAAGATAGGTGTATCCTTTAAGAACATCGTGTATTCCGTTCCTGCATGGAATTCCGTTGCATCATCGGCGTGCAGAGTTTGCGGCTCTCCGGTGATTTCGTCCACAATGATCGTTGCGAGATCGGAATACGTAATGTGCACAACATCGGCAAGCAAAACCCATCGATCCTGTGGACGGTACGACACTCCCCCGCCAAAGGAATCCGGAATCTTGAACGGAAGGGGAGTAGTTGAAGCGTCTGAGAATGTTACATCAGGATTATGTGTGTTCTGGTCGAATGTGTCCGTGGAGATCACATCAAATTCCGCGCCTTTCTTGTAAACGAATCCCAGCGAGACGCGGTTCGGCAAATTTACCAGGACGCCTGCATTGAAGGTAAGCTTGCTGTCGGAGTTATCAATTGTCTTTTCTACGCGGATGCTCTGATCGATGGGACACTGGGGCGGATCGGTTCCAGGTATCGGTATGCAAGTTGTAAAAATCGTAAACGTGCCGTATTCCAGATTCAGCCGCGTTTGCCGCAGGGACGCCCCAACTGAAATCCGGGAGTTCAGCCGGAAAGCGCCTGAAACTCCGATGTTCTCCAACCGGAACCGGGAGTTCGAAGAGTCGACGTTTGTGAAACCCGTTAATGCGGCGGAATCGCAGCAAAACTGGCTGTGGCTCTTGAAATTTCCGGGTTGTTGATAATACAAAGAGAACGCTGTTCTGCCTTTGGGATAAACGAAACTGACAAAAGATGCGCCTGTCGTGCCATCCTTAAAACGGTCGGATCCTTGCTCTGCGACCGTGTTTGGAAATTCGTTGTAGAACGAAGACAGGCGAAAATGAGCGGAAACCTCGGGCTTGTTTAGTATCACCAGGCCTGCCGGATTCGATTCCGATGCGGTCGCGTCGTCTGCGAGCGCAATGAAACTTGCGCCCATTCCCAGGGATCGCGCTCCCGGCGGAGAAAAATTAAATTGTGTGGTGAGTGTAGGCGTCTTCGGTGGATTCGGAACCGACTGAGCAAATGCAGTCGCGGAAAAGAACACGATCCACGCAGAGAAGATCCGTATCAAAATTTCTTTCATGTTCCCCTTGTTTTTAGATTCCATTATAGAACGAATAACAACGGACCGACTGACCAACTTGCGCTTCCCGTCCAATACTACGGAGGGTCATTAAAGGAACTAAATGCAAGTCTATTTGCAAACAGTCCTACCAATCAATGGGAGATAGTGGAGTTGAAGTCGTGGCGTACGAGATTATGCTTTGGAGAAGACTCGGGAGGCGAGCGCCCCGGCCCGCCATGTCGTAAATCTCAATGCCGGCGGGCACGAGGCCGCCCACCTCAAATTGTTTTTTTCAATTAGACGAATCGGATAATTGATGATCCTTTTGTGCAAACCTGTATGGGTTAGAAGCTGTAGCGAACCCCGAGTCGAAGGATTCTGGGGGACAGAACCTGGAGTATCCGGCCAAGTTGCGGGTCGGGCTCATACGTTAAATCTTCCGAGATGTCTCCTAACGCGGTATACCGTTCAAGAACCGGATTCGAATTCGTGACGTTGAAGACTTCCAGGATCAAATTGAATTTGCCATATTCCTTCAGGGAAAATTCTTTGTCGAGCCGCAAATCCAGGGTAAAAATATTATCAAGCCTTCGTTTTCCGTAAGGCTCTACAAGAAAAGTATTGGTGAATGGGAAGACGTTAACCTGGCTCCTCCGGCCGGACAGCACATACGGATACCCCTGCTGATATCTCAGAACGGCGCCCAAACTTAAATCCCAGGGGAAGCGATATGCCCCGTTGAACTTGAATTGCCATTCGGAATAAGGCGCCTGCAGCTTAGAAGAAACAGCATACGGCTGATCTTCTAAAACTGAATAGTTAAACTCAGGACCAAGCACCAGAATGTTATTCGGAAGGTGAAACCATGTCGGCAAATCTTCAGCGAGGTTATGTTGGAGTTGTCTTTGAAGAATCAGTCCGCCACTGAATCGAAGGTTGTGGGCCCACCCTTTTTCCAACATCAACTCGAAACCGTTGTATGTCTGGTTGTAGATCCTGTTGTTCCGAAGAAGTGTAGTGCCGGTATAGGTGAAGTTGGGTAAATCGAAAAACGGTACGTCAAAATCACCGAATGTCGTATGGATCGTTGTTGTGCCGGTGAATACATATGTATCGGGTGTTAAACCGTCCGGAACTCCAACAATGGAATCATGGTAGGAACGGTGAGTAAACGCGGCTGAAAGGGAAAAATCGTCCCAGAGCTGTGTTTGTATGCCGATCACGTACTCGTTCACGAAGCTGTTGGAAAGGTCGGAGGCGTAGGGCCGCTGCGAAATAGCATCCTGAAAATCGGTTAATGTGAAATCGTGGACCTCATCGGGAGTAATCTCGAAATCGTCATTGGAGTTCGTGTAGTAACCTACAAACTGCACCGGGAAAGAACTTCCTGCAAAAAGAACGCCTGTAAAGTCGGAATGGTACAGCAACGATCTATGGTACGTCTGATAGTATCTTGAGAAGCTTCCATACGCGACAGTTTTTCCATGTCCGAACAAATCAAAAGAGGCGCCGATGCGAGGCGAAAGATTATCAAACGATATTCCCGGATCCCTTCCGGGATACTCAATGGGACTCATCAGCTCCTCAAAGCCCGGTCCAAGAAATTCGGGTCTTTCGAAAACGGCGAGCGGCGAAGTATACGTTCGGGGCCCGTTTTTTCCGTTTTGCCGGTCCAAACGCAGTCCCACATCCAATGATAAACGGCCATTCCGGTAAGAATCGGCAACGTAAAACGAAGTGCGGTTGATTTTCGAGGGTACCGGTGGGATCGGATAATTAGCGGTGAAAAAACCTTCCGTCAATGGATCCTCCGAAGGCCCCTCGTCGTCATCAATCGAGAAAACGTATCCCGGGTCTGTGAAGAAAAGGTCGTGAAAACCTGAGGTTTTATATTCAAATCCGAAACGCAGATTGTGATCGCCTGAGAGAAAATTCTCCGCAAACCGGTCGATCTCTATACTGACGTCGTGTGCGGCCACTTGTGAAATATATCCGAATTGAAATCCGGCGCCGACATAGCCATATCGTGTGGTCAGGACTGTTTTGTCATCCGGCGTCCAGGAGTATTGGGCTGTCAGGACTCCGGGGGTAATTGTTTGAGTCTTGTGCAATCGTTCAGCAGTGGAGCCATCCGAAAGGGTTCGCAGGAGGCGGTGTTCAGCTCTGTAGTATCCGAATTGAAATCGCTGAGCAGTGCCGAGATTCAGATTTCCTCTAATGTTGTACGAGTTCGATCTGTTTTCCTCCAGAAAAGTGTTCGGATTCAGTTGATTGGTGCCGCGGTGATCATAAGCGCCCCAAATAAACAGTTTGTCCGGGATGATCGAACCACCCACCTCGAAACCATAATCCTGCGCGTCGTCGAGATCGTAGGATCGGGTCGTTTGATAGCGCGGATCGTTTTTCATTTCAAACGGGGTGTTGTCGCTTTGAAGCTTATGATTTGAAAAGAAGAAAGAACCGCTTCCATGCCATTCTCTTCCGCCTTCTTTTGGAACGATGTTGACCGTTAGCCCGCTTGTAGGGATGGAAATATCGTTATCGGCAGTGATGATTTGTACTTGCTCAGTGTTGCTCAAATTAAGAAAGCCGGGAAAATCTCCTACCCAGGTTCCAATTATCGTGAAGCCATCAGGGACGCTTATGTTCAAACCATCGTAATTCCAGACCATGTCAAAATCATTTCCGCCGCGAGCAAATGGGCGGGCATAGTCACCGACAAAACCTGCGGCGTCAGAATGCCCCGTGTTGATGGTGTCCATATCGATTGCGGGTGTGTGATCCAGAATGGCGTAGATGTTGTCGCCTCCCGGGAGCATTCTCAGGTAATCGCCGGAATAGGTCCACGAAATTCCATTGGACCTTCTTTCTATTGCGCCGGCAGTTTTTTCCGGCGCCGGTTCTGCGATCAGTTCCACATTGATTTGCAGACTGCTTCCTGACGCGAGATCGATCTGATCTCGCCTCAATGCCTCATAGCCTTTCTTTTTGAAAGTGAGAAAGTACTTTCCAACAGGCAGGTTTTCGAACCGGTAAGAGCCGTTCGCAGAAGTCGTGACCTGAAACTGTGGAACCATGTCTGATTCCACACTCACCAGGACGCCTTCCAGGGGGCCGCCATTCCGGTCGGTCACGGTTCCCAAAATGACACCGGACTTGTCTAATGTTGGCTCCAGAATGACTTCCAGTTCGGTCTGTCCGCCTATCGAAATACTGATGCTCTTTCGTTTTGCAGCCGTAAAGCCTTGCAGAAAAAACGAAAGTGAGTAATTTCCCGGAGGTATGTTCATAAACCGGAAATTTCCGTTGGATGTTGTGGTCGCTAATACTGGCGCAAGAATCTCTGATTCCAGACGCACGCGAACCCCATTTAATGGCTTCGATTCCGCATCCACGACTTTGCCGTAAATGGTTCCAGTCCTGGTGGCGTTTTGCGCGCAAATCGGTGGAACAGCAAATGCGCAAACGATGACCGGCACACAGAATGGCAATATCTTTATGAAATTCATCAGAAGCGCTGGACGAAAGAGAAGAGTCCTTCTTTAGCAATTTCAGAAATGTTTATGGCGGCATCGATCTGCAAATTTCCACGAATCACGATGCCCGCTCCGAAAGTAAAATGAAAAGCGCCGGAATCGATATCCGGAAAAAGATCGTGGTCCGGATCGGTAAAAAAGCCCGCGCGGATCAAAATCGGTGTTTCCTGAAGAAACGTGACGTATTCCGTGCCTGCATGAAATTCCGTTCCATCATCCGCCCGCAGGACTTGAGTCTCTCCCGTGGTTTCATCGGTCACCGTTGAGGATAGATCGGAGTAAGTGATACGAACTATATCGGCAAGCAACACCCAGTGATCCCGCGGACGATACGCAATTCCTCCACCGATAGAGTCGGGAACTTTGAATGGAAGGGGGGACGTGGAGGTTTTGGAGAACGGAGGCAGATCATTCGTGTCTCGATCGAATAAAAAGGTAGAAGCGACATCGAATTTCGACCCCTTGTTGTAAACAAAGCCCACAGATACTCTGTGAGGCAGAGTCATTAACATGCCCATATTGAATGTGACTTTACTGTCGGAATCATCGATCGTATTTTGCACCCGGATGCTCTGATCAACAGGACACGTGGGTGGAGAATTGTTCGGATCCGGAATGCATGTGGTAAAAATACTGAAAGTACCGTATTGCAGATCGAGTCTTGACAGTTTTAAAGAAGCTCCCACCGAAAGATGCGCCCCGATGCGAACGGCGCCCGAGGCCCCAATATTCTGCAATCGGAATCGCGAATTTGAAGAATCCGTGTTTTGGAATTCTTCCAACTCCGCAGAATCGCAACAGAACTCGCTGTGGCTTTTGAAATTTCCGGGCTGCTGGTAGTAGAGCGAAAACGCTGTTCTCCCTTTTGGATAAACAAAACTAAAGAAGGAGGCGCTGCTTGTAGCGTCTTTGAATGTTGCGGAACCTTGCTCCGATACGGTATTCGGAAATTCATTGAAAAAAGAGGAAAAACGGAAATTCGCGGAGATCTCAGGCTTATTCAGGATTACCAGTCCTGCGGGATTCGATTCCGAAGCGGTCGCGTCATCCGCCAGCGCAATGAAGCTCGCGCCCATTCCGAGCGAACGCGCCCCCGGAGGAGAAAAATTGAACTGCGTAGCGAGTTGTGGCGTCTTGGGAGGATTCGGAACCGTCTGCGCAATCGCCGGCGGGAACGTCAACAGTATCAGCCAGGCAATCAGTAAACCTAACGAAGGCCATCTCATTTTTCTATGGCTCTCATTATAGAACGGATTCCTTGCACGAAAGGATAATGGATTATCCGATGGTCTACGAACAGAATACATTTTTACATCGTGAGAATCCGCCATGAAACTGCAAGAAAAAGACTATCCCCAATTCTGGCATCAGTTTAACGCAATACGCCGGCCTCTTCTACCATTCTGGCGCGTAGCTTGCTAAAAGTAGTGTGAAGTTAGGCAGAGATCACTAAAAAGGAGAAAAAATGAAATGGAATGAGTTTTTCAAAATGAAGAGGGCAGGATCACTAGTGTGGGTTCTCGGCTGCCTGCTGATCCTGGGCGTGTCCAGCGTTCAAGCCGAACAACCATGCACCCTGGCCACCCTTAGCGGAAGCTATGCCATCACCAATAGTGGATTTATTACGGTAAATCAAAACGAGTTTGTTCCGTTTACTTCAATCGGACGCCTTACGTTTGATGGAGCGGGAAATTATTCGGGATTTCGCTTCACAAAAGATCCTTCCGGGTTCCATAAGCTGGCACCCTCCAAGGGGACTTATAAAGTTAAACCCGACTGCACCGGCTCGCTAAATCCCGAGGGCGGTCGGAGTTCTGCTCGCTTAGTGATCGCCCATGGCGGTGATGAGTACTATCTTATCGCAACTGGAAAAGGATCAGTCGGTATGGGAACAGGCAGGAAGCAATAGAGCGATTCGGGGGTATGGCAAGCAGGCCAGCCCCCAATTACCGCTCTTTCCAGTGCGTCCAGCTTTACGCTTAAATCGATCCGCTACTAAATGCAAGGTGCATCCACGATTTTGGGGGTATGGAGGCCCGGCAGAGCGCTGGACCCGTAATGTTTCAGGCCTGTGACTGCTTGCCTGGCCTTGCAGGGCTCAGGTTTGATTCAAG
>Ga0247727_10016448_pt1 | contig 11941 bp, 7 predicted proteins | sample WisWelCaveWW1625_FD_202498 | JGI IMG/M metagenome (GOLD analysis project Ga0247727, IMG submission 202498) | Biofilm microbial communities from Wishing Well Cave, Virginia, United States - WW16-25 | ecosystem: Environmental > Aquatic > Deep subsurface > Groundwater > Cave microbial mat | place...
GCGGTCAGCGAAGCGCGAGCCGAAATGCTTGAAGAAGTGGCAAAAGGACTTTATGCGGGCTGCGAGATGGCCGGCGTGAATCTATCCGGCGGTGAGCTTGCGCAGGTTGGTGAGCTTCTGGCGCACAGGGAAGGAACCGTCAGCTTTGATATTGTGGGGACCGCTATCGGCACAGTTTCTCCAGACCGCATCCTTGTAGGACAAGATCTTGCGGAAGGAGACTTGCTCGTTGGTCTTGACAGCAACGGATTGCATAGCAACGGCTATACTCTCGCACGAAGAATTTGCTTTGAAGCGGGAAAGCTCTCGGTGAACAGTTATGTTGATGAGCTCGGTCAAACCGTAGGAGAAGAATTACTTCGTCCCACACGTATTTATGTGAAAGAGATTCTGCAGATTATGAAGGAAGTGGAAGTTAAGGGACTGTTTCACATCACGGGAGACGGACTTTTCAATCTGGTTCGCACAACACGTCCGGTCGGTTACAGAATCGACAGTTTTCCGGAGCCTCCTCCGATTTTCACTTTTCTTCAAAGAACCGGCGGAATCACAAATGAGGAAATGTTTCGCGTATTCAATATGGGAATCGGATTTGCCGTTGTGATCCCGGACGATACGGAACAATTCAATAGAATCAGGCGCATTGCTCAAGGCGCCGGATACGATGCGCACCGGTTGGGTACTGTAGTCGAAGACCCGGACCGGACGATTACCGTTCCTTCCTTTGCAATTGAAGGCCGGAGCGGTTCCTTTCACCGGCTGTGAATCGAATCCGGTCCCTTCTACTGGTTACTCTTCTCGTAATTCCAATCACTGTCTATTTCTTTTTCTATCGCCATAGTGGATCCCTCTCGTCACAGGCAAAACAGCTCGATAACCTGATCACAACCGAGAATATTGCAAGATCGATGAAAGCGTTTGCTTCTGTTCCGCATCGCGCCGGAACAGAAGCAAATCATGCAGTCGGTGAATCCATTATTTCGGAACTTCGCGCAATAGGATTACAAACGTCGGCCACCGGGTATGATGTTGCCTTGCCTCAGCCCGGCGAAGGAAAGCTCCAGTTTACGTATCCGGTTGAAACGGAAATCCCGATTACAGAAAAGATTCTGCCGGAAGATCCATACAGCGCAAGAGCCGCGCAGGAAAGACCTTACTTCGCATATGTTCCGGACAGTGACGCAGAAGGCGAAGTCATCTATGCGAATTTTGGCGACCGTAACGACTACCGGTATCTGAAAGAACAGGGAATCCTGATAGCGGGTAAAATCGCGCTGGTACGCGCTCAAGGAATCTGCCGTGGAATGAAACAGCAGATCGCAGAAGAAGAAGGGATTGCAGGTTTACTCCTGTATCCGGAACCGCGCGATCAAGGGTTCAGAAAAGCTCCCTATCCGCAAGGACCGGGCATCAATCCGTGGACGATTCAACGCGGATCGATGCTGAAATTTTTTCTATACCCGGGGGAACCAGGCAGTAATTTTGCTGACGAGAATGCGAAAACGCTTCCGACAGTTCCGGCCCTACCGATCTCAACAAGAGCAGCTCAACTCATTCTGGAGAAGCTTCACGGAACATCGCCCGCTCTCTGGAAAGGATGGCTGTCGACCACCTACGGAACCGGTCCTGGCCCTGCGCGGGTCCGCGTATCGTACAAAAGCATTCAGAAACCGGCAAAAATTCGAAACATCTTTGCTTCATTGCCCGGCGCCGATCCATCAGAACCTGCGGTCATGCTGAGCTGTCATTATGACGCATGGGTCTATGGCGCTTCGGATCCAAGTTCAGGCGCCACAGTGATTCTGGAAACAGCCAGAGCACTGAATGCTCTTGCAACAGAAGGATGGCGGCCGAAACGAAACGTTGTTTTCGCGTTCTGGGATGCGGAAGAATACGGAATGATCGGATCCACACGATGGGTCCAGGAGAATTTCGTTCGATCTCGTACTGACCTTGCAGCAATGTTATATGTCGATTCGGTTCGCGGTCCGGTTTTTGGTGGAAATGTGATGCCCGGATTGCGTGGAATCCTGGATGAAGTACTCACTTACTTTTCGGATCCGAACACGGAAAAACCCGTGAGCGAAGTATCGACCCTTTACGATATGCCGGGATTCAGTGACGATACGATCCCCTTTTCAAACCTGGCCGGCGTCCCTGTAGCGCAGCTGAATTACGGAATGCACTATCCCATGTACCATTCGATTTACGATAATCTTTCATGGATGGAGCGTTTCGGTGATCCTCACTACAAGTACACGAAACAACTTGCGGAGATTCTGGCTCTTTATGCGATCGCGCTTACGTCAGAGGATCCATTGCCCTTCCGTTTCTCTGAAGTTGCCGCTCATTACGGACGAACTCTGTCGAAACTGCATGTGGAGCAGGGAAATGAGGAGGAAGTGAAGTCGGAATTCGAACGGACAATTCGTGTTGTCAAGAATTTTGAAGCGCTTGCCGTGAAGATTGAATCTTCCGAATCCTCATCTGTTGACCGGCAAAAAATAAATCGAATTCTTTTAAATACGATTCTGTCTTTTACCGAACCACCAGGAAACAGCGCTCTGTCTTTTGGAAGGCGGAACGTACTTGTTGGACCGTCACCGGAGAATGAATGTGCCGGTATAGAACTGCCGGCGGTCGCAAGGGCCATATCCGATGAAACACCTGAAAGGGTCCTGCAGGAGCTTACGCGCGTTCAAATCGCATTTGAGCGTGCCCGGAAGCTCCTGGAGGAAGTTGATATCCTGATCAGGCAAGCCCCTCAATAATGAGACAAAGGCATGCGCATTGTTTTTCTGAATGACGTTGAAGCAAGGGGAGGCGCAGCAATTTGCGCATCGCGACTTGCTGCATCTCTTGCACAATCCGGACATGAGATTACACGAATTGTTGCCTATCCGGGGTCAGGTGCGCATCCATGGAAAACAAAACCACTGAATCTTCCTGAGACTTTGATTCTGCGCGCCCGTCGTAAACTTTACCCGGCTGCGTTCTATGAAAAAAGCTGTTCGGTATTACTTCAGAAGAACCTCGATGAAATTCTTGCCGGCTTGAACCCTGATTGGATCAATATTCATAATCTGCATTCGGCGATTCCTAAAGGATGGCGTGATGATCTGGTTAAGGTTTGTCTGAACCGGGCGCCGACCGTGTGGACTCTTCATGACATGTGGAGCTTTACAGGACGTTGCGCGTACGCTTATGATTGCCGCAGGTTTCTCAGCGGATGCGACGAGAATTGTCCGACACCGAATGAATATCCTGCGCTCGCGCCGCACCGGATTCGAAATGTCTGGCTGAAGAGAGAACACCTGATGCGGGAACTCTCCAATCTGATTGCAGTGACACCTTCACAATGGCTTGCCGGTGAAGCGAAACAGGGTTTCTGGAAGGATCACCGGATCGAAATCATACCTTATGGAATCCCTCTCCAAACTTTCTGCCCGATGGAAAAGGACAACGCCCGGAAAGCGCTGGGCCTCCCCACTGATCAACCCGTTCTTTTACTTGTCAGTGTTGATCTGACTGAACGCCGAAAAGGAAGCGCCTTCCTGATGAAGGCACTGGATCTCCTACCGTTCAAGGTCACCGTGATTACGTTAGGAGCAAATCCTCCTGAGATACACGGGAAACACATCTTGCATAGACCTCTCGGATACGTTGAAGATGATTCAACTAAATGCATGGCATACAACGCGGCATCACTGCTGGTACACCCTTCCATTGCAGATAATCTTCCGAATGTCATTCTGGAATCAATAGCCTGTGGCACTCCTGTCGTTGCTTTCAATACCGGTGGAGTCGAGGACGCGGTACGGCCGGGCGTAACAGGATGGCTCGCAGACGCAATATCGGCTGAATCCCTTGCGAAAGCAATTGAAATGGGCCTTGATCATTCGAAAGAATTGGCCGGGTCATGCAGAAGAGTTGCTGAAGAGGAGTATTCGGATGACCTTCAGGCTCGTCGCTATCTGCAATTGATGGAAAGTCGATGATAGAAACCGGCTTTCCCAGAATCTCCTTCGGAATCATCGTGCTGAACGGCGAACCGTTCATACGATACTGTCTTCGTTCTCTCTATCCGTTTGCGCACCAAATTATCGTTGTGGAGGGCGGATCGGAAGCGGCGAGCTCAGTGTCGACCCCGGATGGTCACTCAATCGATGGGACGCTGAATGAGTTATCACGGTTTAAGAAAGAAGAAGATCCGGAGAACAAGCTGGAAATCGTGGTTAAGGACGGCTTTTGGAGCGAAAAGGATGAACAATCTGCAGCGTATGCCGCGCGAGCTACAGGCGACTATCTGTGGCAGGTCGATATTGATGAATTCTATCTGGCAGAGGACGTCAGGCGAATCCTGAAGAAATTATCACAGAATCCGGAAATTACAGCAGTCTCCTTCAAACAGATTACATTCTGGGGTGGATTCGATTATTACACTGACGGCTGGTATCTGCGCAACGGGGCCGATATTTATCATCGCCTTTTCAAATGGGGTCCCGGATACCGGTATCTGACACACAGGCCACCGACCGTAATCGATGACGAAGGCACTGATCTGCGCAAACGGAGCTGGATTAAAGCAGAACATCTCGCAAAAGAAAATATTTTTCTCTACCACTATTCGCTTGCGTTTCCCAAACAGGTGAAAGAGAAGGCCGAATACTATGCGCGCCATTCCTGGGGCAAATACTCCAGCGGCGTCATCAACTGGGCACAGGAAAATTTTCTGAGTCCCGTACGAAGTCCCTATCGTATCCACAACGTTCACAACCATCCGAGCTGGATCAAAAAATACAAAGGGACTCATCCCGAACAAATCTTGAAAATGAACGAAGATATCCTGCAAAATCGAATTGAGATAGAGTGCAGAAACAACAGCGATATTGAACGGTTAGAGAGGATGAAAATCTACCGGGTGGGTCGATGGATGCTGGAAAAATCCACTTGCATCGGCAAAACAGACAGTATTGCCAAATGGAAGCTTCAAGGACTGGCATTCCGCATTGGATATGACGCCGGGAAATCGCGATTGTATTTTCGTTCGCGAAAGAATGCCATTTCCTGGTATTGACTGGATGGCATTAATGCGCAATTTTCAAGCGTTCAGATTCGCTTTTTGACAACTGTTGCTCGTTCAACGGGGCCCGGTGCCGTGCGGCCTTTTGGAGATTGGATTTCAGCTCGCCTACGGAAAGGAATCGGGAAAGCGGATTCTTCTGGAGCGCCTGGAGTATTACACTTTCTATTTCGGGAGGAAGTTGCGAATTGATGTCGCTGGGTTTTGGCGGATCCTCTTTAAGCTGCTTGAAACCAACCGCGATTGCTGAATCACCCGTGAAAGGCACTCGCCCTGTAAACATCTCGTACAGAATGATTCCCAGCGAATAAATGTCGGCGCGCTCATCGACGCTCTTGCCGGCTACCTGCTCCGGAGCCATGTATTCGGGTGTCCCCATGATCAGACCGGTAGCAGTCAATCCTCCCATATTCCCGGCGCGCGCCAGCCCGAAATCGATGATCTTAATCTGATTGGTGGATCCAATGATAACGTTCTGCGATTTAAGGTCCCTGTGGATGACTCCCTGCCGATGGGCCGCTTCCAATCCATCGCAGATTTGTAAAGCAATATTGAGAGCCTGCATCAGTGAAAGCATGCCTGTTTTCCTGATGTAATCTTTCAGACTTATGCCTTCAAAAAACTCCATCGAGATGAAGTGAAGGCCGTTGAACTCCGAGATGTCGTGGATCCGTATGACATTCGGATGCGTGACCCGGCGGGCAGAGGATACCTCCTGCTTGAGCCTTTCAAGCGCATCAGGATCGCTGCTGAGAAGGGGTGAAAGAACTTTGATTGCCACCTGCTCTTTCAGTTCCTTGTCATAGGCTTGAAACACGATTCCCATGCCGCCTCGGCCCAGTTCTCTCAAGATCTGGTAACGGCTTTCAAGTGCCGAGCTTACATTCATGAAAGTGGTCGGCATTTGACTCACGCCTGGGGCGTTGGAACCGGTGGCCATCTTCAGCATACTGAATGAGCGTTCCAAGCGCGAGTTCATCTCTGAATCGAGACGGCACATGAGCGTCTCGAGATTCTCCAATCGCTCCTTCAGAAGCTTGACTTGAGCGCCTTCTTGCGGACCAGTCTTTGATAGCGCCACCTTCTCCCGCATAGACTCCTGTCTATGGCTCAACCATGCAGGCACAAGCTTCCATGCGCTGATTGAGCCAAAAATGATCGTTATCGCTGAAAGGAAGGTGGCACTGTCCACGCGCTCAATGATACCATCATTGCCATAAGGCACGGATTTAACGGAACTCATGGCTCGCATCCTGCATCTGATTTCACAGCTTGGCGAAGGAGGCGCACAGCGACAGCTCTCTCTTGTTGCGTCGCAGAGTATTCACGAAGTCGAAATAGCCTCACTCATTGCTTCTCCCGAAGAAGAGCTTTTTCCATTTTTTCGAAATTGCAGTATACCTCTACATTATCTGTCGCATTCCAGTGACTTTTATGCGCCGGAAATTCTACCGGCACTGAAAAAGTTGATCATGGACCGGAGCTATTCTTTGATTCATTGCTGGATGAATCAGTCGATTATACAAGGGTTGGTCGCTGCACGGCTTTCGGGGATACCGTGCCTATCTTCGCCTCGAAATGTTCTCGAGAGTCTGGATTACTACACGGCCAGATTCTGGGAGAAGCGGTTGTTCCGAAAGTCTGTGCAACGATCCGATCTGGTTGTCTTTCCCTCCTTTACCGTTGCGATTGACTTCGTGGATTCCGGCTGGGTAGAACCGGCACGAACACGGGTTGTTTACAATGGTGTTGACGAAATCGAGTTCCAACCTGGATTTTCGGGAGAAGCGATTGTTGCGGTGGGCCGGATTGCTGCTGAAAAGGCACCGGAAGACCTGGAAGAAACTGCGCAACAGATTCACAAACAGATGCCTGGTATCCGGTTTATTGTTGCCGGTGGAGGGAATCCTCCACCATCAAAATCGATCGAGTTTGTGGGGCGCGTGGATGATATTCGACAGATCTTGAGACAGGCAGCAGTCGTTATCCACACTTCCCGTTTTGAAGGAATGAGCAACGCTTTGCTTGAGGCGCAATCCATGGGAATTCCAGTCATCGCAAGAAGAAACGGAGCGAACACCGAAACTGTCGTTGATGGTGTCACCGGCATTCTCGCGGATACGAATGATGAGCTTGCGCGGGCATGCGTTGCGCTTTTGACGGATCAAGAAATGAGAAACCAGATGGGCGCCATGGCCCGTAAAAGAATTCTTTCGGGATTTACAATCGCCGGTCAGGTGAAAAAAAATGAGGCTCTGTACAATGAGCTACTATAAAGCAACAAACAGAGTTGAAAAACTACAAAAGATTTTACAGTTGTTCAGGCTCTTTGCTGTAACTCGAAAAAACCGTAAAAAAGTGCAATCCAAAATGTACTCAGTTTTTATGGTAATTCCGGAACTCGACAGGCTTGGCGGATACGAAAAGCAGGGCTTGCAGCTGGCCGGAGCGCTGGCTCAAAGCGGCAATCTTGTCAGCATCATAAGCGACCGCACCGGGAACTTTCCTCCACGTGAGTTTCGAAATGGATTCTTGATACACCGGCTGGGGGGGTTCAAACTATTGTTATTTTTCAGGTTGATTGTTTTCCTTGCTTCGCGCAGGCGTACTTTTCAACTGATGCACGTACATGGAGTGACCGGATTCTCTGTCATAGCAGCGTGGATCGGCCGAATGCTGGGAAAGCCTGTTTGTTTAAAAGCAGCAACCCGTGATGATCTGCGGAATGTTTTTTCAAGTCGAGGTCTAAAAAGCAGATTGTATCGAAGAATTCTTAAAAACATCCCGAACATGATTGCCGTCAGTGAGGAACTGGGACAGGAGATGCAATCCTGTGGAATTCCACCCGCGCGGATAACTCGCATCCCGAACTTTGTTAATTCCGTAAAATTCACAGTCCCTTCTCCTGATCGCAAACAGATTCTTCGTCGAAAGCACGGCGTAAGCGATTCTACTGTTGTTTTTCTCTGTCTTTGCAGGCTTGAAAAACGTAAAGGCGTGGAATTCCTCCTGCAGGCCTGGAAAGAGTATCCCGGAGGCGTGTTGTGGATTGTCGGCGGCGGGCCGGAAGAAGAAAACTTGAAAGAGCTGGCTGAACACTTGAAGCTTTCGCAAGTTGTGTTCTTTGGAACTCAACTGGCGCCTCTGGATTATTACCAGGCGGCAGACGTATTCGTATTTCCATCAACAAAAGAGGGCTTTCCAAACGTACTTCTGGAAGCCATGAGCTGCGGGCTTCCCTGCATCTCTTCGGCAATTGGAGGCGTAACCGATCTGCTCCTTCAGGATCTTCAGGGTTTGCTTGTGCCCCCCGGCGACCCGTTGGCTTTATCGGAAGCCATGCGGAAAGCCCACTCTTCACCGGATCGAAAACGCTGGAGCGCCGGCGCGCGAATGACTGTGGAAGAGAACTACGATATATCGCGGATTACTGCTGCCTATCTTAATCTGTATTCAAGGGCAGTAGAGGGCCATATTCGCCCATCGCAAGCCGGTAACGAATCCTGAAAACATCCAGCAGCACCTGCATATTGTGAACTGGTTTTACTTTGCTTTCCAGGACATTTCTCCATGTAACCGGCGCCTCGATAATCTTCAAGCCGTGATTAACAGCGATTACCAGCATCTCAATGTCAAAAGCGAAACCGTCAATCGTAAGAGCCGGCAAAATACAACGCGCAGCATTTGCACGAAACATTTTGAAACCACACTGCGTGTCTTCGAAAGGTAAAGGCAAAAGAGTTTGAACAACAACGTTACCGAGTTTGCCTGTGGTCTCCCGAATCCACGACTGGCGTATCTCCACGTTGGCGCCCGGCACACCGCGACTGCCGATGACGACATCAACTCCATCTTTCAATATTCCGTACAGCCTGACCGCTTCTTCAATGGGTGTTGAAAAATCTGCATCTGAAAATAACAGAACGTCCTTGACTGCAGCAGTCATTCCCGTTCGGACGGCTCGTCCCTTGCCGTAGTTGGCGCTATGGCGCAGTATTCTGAGTTCCGGATTCGACCCCTGATAGCTCGAAAGTATTTCAAACGTGTGATCCGTGCTGCCATCATCCACATAAATAATTTCCCAGTCACGAATATTCGTTCGACAATACTCAAGTGATTTCAGCAGAGACAGTTCCAGTCGCTTTTCTTCGTTGTAAGCAGGAATAATCAAAGAAAGGGAATCCATTAATGCGGACCGCTGAGACGAAGTTTTTTCCTGATTCATTTGTTTAGGATCTGCTCCAGACCCTGAACTTCACTTTCAGTGCGGACAGTAGCAGGATCAGTAAAGTGCCTGAAAATACTCGAGCGGCTCCCGATCAGCCTTGTTTCGGCTAAAGGCTTCTGCAAAAGCCTTATTCGCTTCGTCGCGCTTTCCGGCGACAAAATAAAGATGTCCATCCAGATTAATCTTCGTCGCTTCAAAAAAACGATCATAGTTTACACGGATCAACGGGTCGCTGGAAATCAAATATGGATAAACCGGTTCTCTCCGGCGGAAGAGCTCCTCAAAATTCAGATACCAGGACAACTGCCGGTTGATGATTCTGGAGCTCTCATACTCAACCGATAGACGGTCATCAATGTGCGGCTCAACGTCGGAGACGTAGCGCCCGAGACCCGTCTGACCGAAAAAGAAATGATCCAGGAGAAAATACTCGTCGAACATTGAAATGCTTTTCAAGTCTTTCGAAACATCAGGAATTGAAAAAGCCTGACGAAAGTTCGCGCTTGAAATACCAGAAGCGTTTTTGCGTCCTGTAATAATAATGTACGGATTGATTGTCGAATTGATGTACCACACAGATGGTTCCGAAAAGACATCGCCAAATGCTTTCAGTATTTCCTGGAGGTTTTGAGGGGCAACCGAATAGATAGGAATCCATTGAGAATGCACCCCGCCTTCATTCAAACGGCTGTAAACGATTTCGTAATAGTCTTTCGTATAGAGCGAACCGTTTCCTGAATATCTCGGGTGAATTGAATCGGAAAGAATTACATCGAATCCGGCTTTTGTGTTCTGCAAATAACTGCGTCCATCAAAATAAATAAAATTCAGCATGCCGGATTGCGCTACACCATGATTGACAGAATCAAAATATGCGTGCGCATTTCGAACAACGGCTTTTGAAATTTCGACTACAGTAATCCTTGTGTGAGGGTAAAGAGAAACCGAATAAGCCGTGCCTCCGCTTCCGAAACCAATGTGCAAAACATGTTTTTGTTTTAACGGTCCGTAGATCATCAGAGGCAGGTGCGCCTGCATTTTCTGAATGGAGATCAGATTCGGAGAAGTCCCTGCGACGTTGACTCCATTCACTGATAATGAATCGTATGACTGATTCAGGTATTTGCGCTTCTCAACAGTGATCGTTGCTGTGGTGTCTTCTTCCACACGAAGAAGTGTGGCCTGACCATCTTCCTGAAAAATGCCTGCGCTTCGCACGATATTGATTCTGCCGTTCAGATACAAAGCACTGACGACAAACACAACGGAAAAGAACACCGGTTTCCACACTTTCACGTTTTCACGCCGGACCGCGAGAATACCGGTCGTTAGATTCATCGCCGCCAGCAGAATCAGAGCCGACTGCGTGCCCAGAAGGGGGAGCAATAGAAAACCGGTCAGCAGCGAACCAAGGATTCCACCGACTGTGTTATAGCTGTAGCTCAGGCTAACGGCATCCTGAATGGGATTTCCTTTTTTCCACAGCTCGGTAACAACCAGTGGAAACAATGCTCCGGAAAGACAGGTCGGCAGAATCAATAACTGGAAAGTCGCAATCGCAAGAACCATGAAATGAGTGGTAACAGTCAACCCGCCGAATGCCCCGGCAAGATATGAAAGTGTATCGCTGAAAAACACGAATTGAATCAACTGGAGCAAGATGGAAAAAGCCCATCCGATCTGAATCCACATGAACAGTTCGCTCGCGGGAATCCGTGTTCTTGTCAGGAACTTTCCGGAGACGAGGCTTCCCAGACTGATTCCAACAAGAAACACCGCAAGCATGATGGCGAACGCATAGACGCTGCTTCCCAGATGGAGCACGAGCAGACGCGTCCAGAGTACTTCATAAGCAATCGCAAGAAGTCCCGAAAAACCGTAGATCCAAAGCAATCGATCTTTTATTTGAACCGTCTTTTCTATTTTCAGAACCGGGACTTCTGTCAGCCTTCCTGCAAGATAGCAAATCAGGCCCGCCAGTAAATTGATCAGGACACCTACCTGGACTGTCCCGCGAAGCCCGAGATTTGGAATCAAGAGAAATGCCGAAATCAGGACGCCACATACGGCCCCTGCCGTATTCACGGCATAAAGGATTCCGCTCTTTTCTCCGATCTCCTCACTGGTAATCAGATAATGGCTCAGTAGCGGCAGTGTGGCCCCCATAAGGGCTGTGGGAATCAGCAGGAAAGCAAAAGCAATCAAGAAAGTAAGTGCATTGTAAAGATAAGTTTGCGGGCCTATCGCATTGAAAATCCAGGCGAACGGAATCTTCAAATTCGAATAAAGATAGGGAAAGGTTAGCGCAAAAACGCCGATTGCCATTTCAAGAACACCGTACGCCTTCAGCGAAGAGGACATGAAGCGTGGAAACCCGGGGGCGAGGCGACTGCCAAGAGACAGCCCGCACATAAATGCGGCAATCACTGCCGCCGTGGCATAAGTCGTGCTGCCGAACACAAGATTCAGATATTTGAGCCAGACTATCTGATAGATAAGAGCCGCAAAACCGGAACCAAAAAAGAACACGAACACCAGAACCGGAGAAAGAAGAGAATGACTCTTAACTGCCGCGTCTGCGGGGATTGCCGTTTGCTTCACTTTTGTGTTGCACCTAAAACATTTGAACC
>Ga0247727_10016449_pt1 | contig 11938 bp, 11 predicted proteins | sample WisWelCaveWW1625_FD_202498 | JGI IMG/M metagenome (GOLD analysis project Ga0247727, IMG submission 202498) | Biofilm microbial communities from Wishing Well Cave, Virginia, United States - WW16-25 | ecosystem: Environmental > Aquatic > Deep subsurface > Groundwater > Cave microbial mat | place...
CGCCCAACAAAGCGTGCAGCGGATTTTTGGGACTCTGCGGCTTCGAGAAGCATTTTTCTGGCTTCGAGTTTGTTCTACATCTCAAAGCGAATCCCAGCCCGCCCAAAATCCGCTAACGCAAACCGTTAGCCCGCACCTCAAAATCCCATGCTGGTTCAAAAGGAGAAGTTCAAATTATGTCTGCAATTCTAGAGAATCCAGTCCTGATGAACATCTTTTGGATATTAGTCGGTGCAGTCATAGCTCGAATATTGGATGAACCGATTGAACGATTTCAACGCAGGATCAACTATTGGTCAAACTCTGTTATTTCACGGTTTAGAGGATCTGGTGGGCTCTCAGTTCGACAAAATGAATTTCGTATTGGTAAATGGCAAACAGGATGGGTCATAATTGAAGGTTCTAGTTCTGACCCGTACACTTCGAGTAATGTCGTTTGCCAAATTGATCCAACTCCAATTGCGTTACCACCAGACTTACAGCAGAGAATGAATGCAATAGAAGAACAGCAAGCAGAACTCGAAAAAGGTGGCAAGCCGCGCGAGTTCCATAATGGGCCAATAACAGCTCTTGCTAGCATTGGACGAGGGCAACTGGGCTACACAGAAGAGCCATTTTTAATTCTTCGATTACGGCCAACTGATTACTATACCTATCTCGCCACTACAATGAGCCTCGATCTTAAGACACAAACAGAGCAAGGAAGAGAAACGACGATTCGGGATAAGTACTTATGCAATTTGCGATATGAGGTACCTATACCCGAGTTCGCTGGTGGATTTGGTGTCAATTTATCCGTTATTACAAGTGATGGCTTCATAATAGTTGCCAAACGAGCAATGGAGGGTATTGCTCCATATCCTGGCTACATTTGTGCCGCAATAAATGAGTGTATGAACCCAATTCTAGATAGAAATGTTAATGGCGCCTTATCTTTGGTGGTGACCGCGCAAAGAGGCGCAAATTATGAACTTAACATTGAAATCACAGAAGATGAAGTTTCGTTTTTTACATTAGGAGTAGATCCTCAGAATTACCAGTATGTGATAAGTGGCTTAATTCGCTCAAAGAGTTTTTCTCGAGATGACATAATTTCTCGTCGTTCAATTGGCAGCAAAGAGCGTTGGGAGACGCAGCAACTAAACTTCCTGCCGCACGATCTGGACAAGATAGCTAAATTCCTGCAAGATACCTCACGTACAGAAAAATGGATCCCTACGGGTTTTGCGTGTCTTGTTCAAACTTTGATGTCTGAGTTCGGAATTAGAAAAACAGAGCAAGCATTGAGAAAGTATCCGCCTCTTAAGAAGTAATATTCCTGTGGTGTGTATGTGGCCTACCGAAATAGAATGGACGATTGAGCAACTAAACCAACATCTTCCAACAGATTGCAGAACTTGTATTGATGTTGGTTCAGAGGGAGAATATTACAGAACGAAAAGACAACCATGGATGCTAGGTTTCTACGGTTATCTGGCAAGAAGAGGTATCCATATTTACACTATGGACTTTAGCCCCGGGGCAAATGCTGACTATATTCACGATATTACCCAAGAACCTGTTGGAATAGGAACTTTTGACTTGGTAATTGCTACTCATCTTCTTGAACATGTTGTCTTCGAAAAAATGTCTGATGTTGTGAGAAATCTCGAAAGGCTGGTATCTAATGGGCGTTATTTATGGGTATCTGTCCCAAACGCCTATCCGTATCACGAGCGACCTATTGACAATGGATGGAGACCTACCGCCGAAGAGTTGACGAACATATTCCATGGAACAGTAATAGTCGCCGCAACCTTTGAAGTTGAACACACTTTGCCTCAGTATTTCGACAAACCGAAAAATAGAATGAGTTGTGCAATGTTGTCTTATTGAGATTGCGTTACGCGAATATGCGGGCTACCGATCAACAGCAGTGTCAAGGGTTGAGAAGGAAATAGATGGAAAAAGCCCGCGAGCCTGAAAAGGCATTGGGCTTTTTCTTTTTAGGCTATCTTTTCCAACACGTCCAACAACTTCGCCTCCCACTCCTCCCCAAACGAACACCAATACGCGGACTTGCCGCCGCGTATCCCCGGACCCAGATCTGCCAGCCGTTTAGGCTTCGACCCATTTGCCGATGCAGGATATTTCAACACGATCTGTCCGCTTTCCCAATTGATGGATGACAACCCCGCCTTCTCTGCCCTCAACTTGACGCGCATCTGATAAAACAGATTCTCCGTCATTTCAGGCAGTTCACCGAATCTATCTTTGAATTCGGATGCCAGCGCGTCGATTTCGGTTTCGTCGCGCAGGTCCGCGATGCGACGATACAGCCGCAAACGCAGATCCTGATCGGGGATGTACTCAGCGGGGATTCCGACAGCGAGGGGCAAGTCCACGTTCACGGGCATGGAAATCGGCTGACTCAAACTCGATAGCGTAACCTCAATCTTTCCTCTTTCTTCTTTCCTGTTACCCCTCGACAATTCAATTCGCCTGATTTGCCGTACTGCATCCGCCAACAATCTCGTATAGAGATGAAACCCAACCGCCTGGATGTGTCCGTGTTGACGCGTGCCGAGCAGGTCACCTGCGCCGCGGATTTCCAAGTCGCGCATAGCAATCGAATAGCCCGCGCCGAGTTGCGTGTTCTCGGCGATCACTTCCAGCCGCTGTTGACCTTCTTGTGTGGGGGTCATCTTGTTGTGGCGGAAAAAGTACGAGTAGGCGCGCGCCGCCCCGCGCCCGACCCTGCCGCGTAGTTGATAGAGTTGAGCGAGTCCAAACGTGTCGGCGCGGTCCACGATGAGGGTGTTCGCGTTCGGGATGTCCAATCCAGATTCAATGATCGTTGTCGAAAGCAATATGTCCGTTTCGCCCGCGTTGAAGCGGTGCATCACATCCGCAAGTTGAACTTCGGGCATCTGACCATGACCGACATCCACATCCGCTTCGGGAACAAGTTGATTCAAATGCGTCTTCATGGCGTCAATCGTTTGCACACGATTATGCACAAAGAAAATTTGTCCGCCGCGTTCGAGTTCGCGCAAGATGGCTTGACGCACGAGTTTCGGCGAATACGGACCGACGTGCGTGACGATGGGCAGTCGCTCCTCTGGCGGCGTGTTGAGATTGGAAATATCGCGCACACCCGCAAGCGCCATGTACAACGTGCGCGGGATCGGCGTGGCGGTGAGAGTCAACACGTCCACTTCGGTACGAAGTTTCTTGAGATGCTCCTTGTGAGTCACACCGAAGCGTTGCTCTTCATCAATGACGACCAAGCCGAGTTCTTTGAATTGCACATCTCCAGAGATCAAACGATGTGTGCCAACAACAATATCAATCTCACCGATCGCAAGCCCATGCAAGATCGTTGTTTGTTCACGCGGCGTGCGGAAGCGCGAGAGCATTTCCACTTTCACGGGGAACGCGGCGAGCCTCTGTAAAAAAGTTTCGTAATGTTGTTGCGCCAGCACGGTGGTTGGAACAAGGATCGCAACCTGCTTGCCATCCATCACGGCTTTGAACGCGGCGCGCAACGCGACTTCCGTTTTTCCATAACCAACGTCGCCGCATAACAAACGATCCATTGGGCGCAAAGACTCCATATCGCGCTTGATGTCATTCAATGCCCGAGTTTGATCGTCAGTCTCCACGTACGGAAATGAATCTTCCAATTCTTTTTGCCATGCGGTATCGGGCTTGAACGCATAACCTTGCACTATGTTTCGCCGCGCATACAAATCCAGCATATCTTGCGCAACTTCAAGCACCGCCTCTTTGACTCGCCCCTTCTTATCGTGCCACTCCTGTCCACCCAAACGATCAAGCGCGGGTACAGCGCCTTCCGCGCCAACATATCGTGTGAGCCGATCCGCTTGATGCACAGGCACATACAACTGCCCGCCGCCATCATATTCCACGGTGAGAAACTCGCGCACATGGTGATCCATTTCACGCGTCACCAAGCCCGCGAAACGCCCGATGCCATGATCAATGTGCACCACGTAATCGCCTTCGTTCAAATCCGCATACACCGACTCAGGAGTCTCAGCAACGGGTCGCTGGCGCGTGCGCGGTTGCGGGCGTTCCCAGCCGAAGACTTCGGAGTCGGTGATTAAGTGAAGAGAATTGGGAGAAGTGGAGAACTTGCCCTGAGCCTGTCGAAGGGTTGGAGTCTGGAGACTAAGAACGAATCCTTCCGATAATGACGATTCGACAAATTTTGGATTTTCGACACCTGCACTTGCGTCAGGTGCAAGTGTTGACGATTGACGATTATCAGATTCAAGCCAGAGTTCATGCAGACGCGGGGATTGACGCGATACAACGATGACGCCCTCGCCTCTTTCCACGATTGAAGTTAAATACTCGACAAGTGGCTTCAGCCTCCCCCCAAACCTTTCGTCATGCCCAAAGCACGACGCGAGTTCTCCCTCACCCCTAACCCCTCTCCCGCTGGGAGAGGGGGATTCTGCGGCGGTCGAATACCCAAACTCAAGCGCCGCCCTCTCCCCTATCCCATCATACAACTCAGACCAAGGAATATAAGGCAATGGAAAATCAGCAGACAATATTTCCTCCGCGATGCTCTCCTGCCTGAACTTGACCGCCTGCGCCTCCACCTCCTCTGCCATAGATTCAATAATGGATATGTCGTCAATCAGCACGATTGCTTTTTGAGGGAGGTAATCGAGCAGGCTGGCTGGCTGCGAATGAAGAAGTGGAATATGAAATTCGGATAATTCCGTTTCATGCCGGCTCGCGGCAAGATATTCACGCGCGGGTGTTACGAGAATGGAATCAAGTTTTTCGATGGTTCGTTGCGAAGCGGGGTCAAACTTGCGGATGGTCTCAATCTCATCGCCAAAGAAATCCAAGCGGACAGGCATGGTCTCGGAGGTTGCCCAAATGTCGAGAATGCCGCCCCTGCTGGAGAATTGTCCAGGCTCTAACACGGTGTTGACGCGCTGGTAGCCGATCTCTGCCCAATTTCGTAAAAGCGAGTCAGGTTGAATTGTTTGATTGACGGCTAATTTTTTGCATGCCTTGAGAAAATCGTGCCGCGGTAAAGTACGCGTCATCAACGAACGCACAGAGGTCACAAAAACAGGCGGAACTTCTGGTTTTTGTGCAAAAGGAAGATGGTATGAAGATAACGTCGTTAATGCTTGCAAACGGTCACGGCGCGTGGTCACGCCCCAGGCGGCTTGCTCGTAGAACAACGGATTCGGTTCCGCAAAATGATAACGCGGCGATTTAACCCAAAATCCCAACTCATCGAACAAAGATAGCGCATGGTCGGCGCGGTCAATGATGAAGAGAATTGGCTGTTTAATATCTTCGAGCAACGCGGCAAGCACGGGTAAACGCGCAGCGCGTGGCAAACCAAGACCAGGGATTTGTTTACCCGTCTTGATTTGAGTCAGCAAGCGCTGATATTGAGGAAGGGAACGGATGTTGTTGAGAATGGATTGCATTTTCATTTATGTCCCGCTGGTTGAGTAGCCCGAGGCGATAGCGGAGGGCGTATCGAAACCAGCGAGTAAACAGATGCGTTTTTGTTATAGGAGCAATTTACTGACTGGTGGTTTCGATACGCCCGCGAAAACCACGCGGGGCTACTCAGCCACCGATTATTCCTTTAAATCGCCGTTGTATTTATTCATCGCGGCGGTCAAGCCATTTGTCACGAACTCGAAGGCGGCGTCGGCGGCGCGGTCGAGGATCTCGGAAAGGGATTTCAAATCGTCGCGTGAGAAATTTTGCAGGACGTAATCGGCAGGGTCCATTCTTCCGGGTGGACGGTCAATGCCGAGCCTCATACGCGGGATGTCTTTGGTGCCCAACTTCTCCAAAATGGATGATAAGCCGCGTTGCCCGCCGGGTCCGCCTAAGGCGCGGATGCGGATGGTGCCGAAGGGCAGGTCCAAATCGTCGGAGAGGATCATCAGGTTGGTGAAAGGAATTTTGTAGAAATGAGCCAGTCCCTGCACGGATTGTCCTGAAAGATTCATGAATGTTTGCGGCTTGGCGAGGATGAGTTTGCGCTCCTCGTAGCGCGCGTCCATGACGATGGCTTTGGATTGCACTTTCATGCCGCGGGCGTTGAGGCGCTCGGCGAGGCGGTCAATGAGCATGAAGCCAAAGTTATGACGGGTGTTGGCGTATTCACGCCCCGGGTTGCCGAGTCCGATGAGGAGGAAAGGGTCAAGTGTCATGTGTCAAGTTCCAAGTATCAGGTTTCAGGCGCGACGAAAGCGAATGGCAGCGCCGGCTAAGATGAACAAGCCGGCAATCACCAATGCGCCGCGGGTGAGGCTGGCGTAAATGTCGGTTTGAGTCAACGCGGCGGGGTTGGCGGGTAATGCCGTCGGTGTGGGACGCGGAATTTCAGTGGGTGTTGGAGAGGCGGCGAGGAGGAACGGTGTAGGGATTTGGATTCCAACTCCAGATTCAGGAGTGGAAGTCGGCGACGGTGTTGGAGCGAAAATTGGCGCATCGTTTTGGATGGTGGCGGGAACAGTCACCTCTTGAAACGTGCCGTTATTAAAGGTGACGCGCAAGCGCAAGATATATTCACCGTCGGTGATGGAGGCAGTGTTCCAGAGATAAAGCGGGGAATTTAGCGCGGGCTGGGAAAATGCCGCGAGGGGGAACCAGGTTTCACTTGCGTCTGAACCGTACGCGAAATCCAGTTGCGCAGATGAAAAGTTGGGAACGTCCGTCGAGCCGATAATCGTCACTTCGCCGCGCAAAACGTCACCGGGCGCAGGGGATGAAATCGCAAGCGGCGAATCTTGCGCGCTGAGGAGAATCAAAAAAACGGAGAGAAAGACGCTGGTTTTCATCAGTCGAACAAGCAAGTTTAACATGAAGAGGAGGCAGGGTCAAATTTGATAACACGGAGATTGCCACGGCAACTTCGTTGCCTCGCAATGACATATCCTAATACAATTGAAATGCCGCGCCATTCTCCAAGTATGGTAAACTTTGGCAGACTTCGCACCGGAGAACACCCATGACCAAATCCCGCGCCGACCAAATCGTAGACCGCCTGCGTAACATGCAAGCCGCCGCGCCCGACATCGAGGCGTCGGCTGTCGTTTCGGTGGACGGGTTGATCATGGCATCGGCTTTGCAACAGGGCGTGGAGGAAGACCGCGTGTCGGCGATGTCGGCGGCGATGCTTTCACTCGGCGAGCGCATCTCAACCGAGTTGGGGCGCGCCGGCTTGGAGCAGGTCTACATCAAAGGCAGCGCGGGCTCGATTGTTCTGACCTCCATCGGAGAGGAAGCGGTTCTGACCGCGATGGCGCGGCAGGAGGCAAAACTCGGCTTGATCTTCCTCGAGATGCGACGGGCGGCGGAAGACATCGTCAGGCTGGTGGGATGAAATCGAAGAAATATTTGGAACCGAAAAATTTTGTCTACCCCAACGGGGAGGGCTTCAACGCCCTCCCCGTTTCTTTTCGCTTCGACTTCTGCTTCGTCTCGCTTCGCTCGCTCAGCATCCGCTCAGCGCGGATAACGCTGAAAGGAAGTTTATGACCACAAAATATTTATTTTTTACAGGCGGGGTTGTTTCATCGGTTGGGAAAGGTGTGACCGCCGCGGCGACGGGACTTCTCCTTAAGGAGCGCGGGTTCAAAGTGGCGGTACAAAAACTCGACCCGTACATCAACGTGGATCCCGGTACGATGAGTCCGTATCAGCACGGGGAAGTCTACGTGTTAGATGACGGCGCAGAAACCGATCTTGATCTGGGTCACTACGAACGATTCATTGACATCCGCCTCAGCCGCTCGAGCAACTTCACCAGCGGACAGGTTTACGCGGAGATCATCGGCAAGGAACGCCACGGCGATTTCCTCGGCGGGACGATACAGGTCATTCCGCATATCACAAACGAAATCAAACGGCGCGTCGCTTCGATTGGCAAAGAGACGACTGCGGATGTGGTGATCGTCGAAGTCGGCGGGACGGTGGGCGATATCGAATCCCAGCCGTTTCTCGAGGCGCTACGGCAACTCCGCAACGAAGTCGGGCGCGAGAACGTGTTCTTCATCCACGTGACGTGGCTGCCGTACATCGGCGCGAGCGGCGAAATAAAAACCAAGCCGACCCAGCATTCGGTCGCGGCGTTGCGCTCGATCGGTATTTCGCCCAACATGATCGTGGCGCGCTCAGACCACCCGGTAGACAAGGAAATCTGCGACAAAATCGCGTTGTTCTGCGACGTGGAAAAGCAGGCGGTCATCCCGATGGTGACAAGCGATGTGTTGTATGAAGTTCCATTACTGTTGGAGCGCGCAGGCGTTGGCGATTATCTCGTGAAACATTTGAATATGAAGGCGACGCGCAAACCCGATATGAAGCCGTGGGAAAAACTTGTCGAGCATGTGCGCAAACCAAAGCCGACGGTGAAGGTCGCGCTGGTTGGGAAATATGTCGAACTGCAGGACGCGTACATGTCTGTACGCGAGGCGCTCAAGCACGCCGCGCTCGCCAACGATGTGGAAGTGGAGATCGGCTGGGTGCACGCCGCCGACCTGGAAAAAGACAAAGGCTGGGATGTGATTCAAAACTCGGACGGCATCCTTGTCCCCGGTGGGTTCGGCGCACGCGGCATCGAAGGGAAGATTTTGGCAGCGCGGTATGCGCGCGAGAAAAAAGTTCCGTATCTCGGTTTGTGTCTGGGAATGCAAACCATGTGCATTGACTTTGCGCGCGGCGCGCTGAATCATGAGGACGCAAATTCATCGGAGTTTGACCGAGGTTCAGAGTATCCGGTAATTGACTTAATGCTCGACCAACACTCGATCACCGACATGGGCGGCACGATGCGGCTTGGGTTGTATCCGTGCGAGTTGCAACCCGGCTCGAAAACCGCCGCCGCGTACGGCGAATCCAAAGTGGATGAACGTCACCGCCACCGGTTCGAGTTCAACAACGCGTACCGCGAAGAATTTGAAAAAGGCGGGATGGTTTTCTCTGGTTTGTCACCAGATCGAAAGTTGGTGGAGATCGCCGAGATCAAGGATCATCCGTTCATGGTCGGCAGTCAATTCCATCCTGAGTTTTTGTCGCGCCCAATGAAGCCACATCCGTTGTTTGTGGGGTTCGTGAAGGCGGCGAAGAATGGAACGAAATAAGTGATGGTTTGAAAACGACTTCCAAAGTATGGAAGTCGTTTTTTGATTCGAGTTATTTTCTTTTCTTCACGCTTTTCTTTTTCGCCGTCGTTTTCATAACGGGCACCTTTCCTGCGGATGATGCCGCCGCCAGCGCCGGGACAGCCGCATGCACATACGCCTCGCGTAAATTCACCGGTTTTTCAGCCCGTTTGCGATATTGCAGGTTCAACACCTCGACCAGCACGGAGAAGCCCATCGCGAAGTAGATGTATCCCTTCGGGATGTGCAAGTGGAAGCCTTCGACGATCAATGTGAAACCGATCAAAAGCAGGAAGCTCAACGCCAGCATCTTGATCGTGGGATGTTCCTCCACGAACTTGCCGAGCGGGGCAGCGACGAAGATCATCGTCAATGCCGCCACAACCACAGCCGCGATCATGATCGGCAGTTCGTCCACCATGCCGACGGCGGTGATGACCGAATCGAGCGAGAAGACGATATCGAGCAGCATGATCTGAACGATGACGTTCCAGAATGCGGCTTGGACTTTTGCAGAGGCATGTCCCTCCACTCCTTCGAGCTTATCGTGAATCTCACGCGTCGCCTTCCAGATCAGAAAGACGCCGCCCACCAGCAAAATCAAGTCGTGCCCCGAGAAGGATAAACCGAACACGCGAAAGAGCGGGTCTTCGAGTTTGATGATCCACGAGAGGGAAAACAAAAGTAAAAGCCGCGTTATAACGGCGAGGGCAATACCGGTCGTGCGCGCCCGTTGCTGGTCATGCGGCGGTAATTTGCCAGCCAAAATCGAGATGAAGATCACATTATCCACACCGAGTACGAGCTCAAGTACTACGAGCGTGATGAACGCGATCCAAGTTTCGGGTTGAGTTAACCATTCCATGCAACTATCTCCTAGTTTTGATTGCGGCAAAGTATACCCGAACATCAAATCGGTTTGAAGAGCAAATGCGGGATTCAAACGAAATGCTATAATGCAATTGGTGGTTTCGACTGCTTGCGCTCAACCACCAAACACTTCAACATGCAGATCACCACTCTCTCCCAATCCTCCCTGCAAGATTACGTGGATTGCGCGCGCCGTTTCCAACTGCGGTATGTGGATCGGCTATCGTATCCTGCACTGGAATCTGAGCCTGCGCTCGAGAATGAAAAGCATCAGCGCGAGGGAGAACTTTTTCACCGCCTTGTGCAACAATATTTAATTGGCATTCCCGCGGAACAAATTGCAAAACTGGCGAACACAGACAACCTGCAACGCTGGTGGGAAAATTTTATTAATTCAAAAGACCTGACAGGTTTGAGAAACCTGTCAGGTCTTTACCCCGAAGCGACTCTCTCCGTGCCGCTTGGCAATTTCCGTTTGCTGGCAAAATACGATTTGCTCGCGGTCAGCGATAACAAAGCCATCATTTACGATTGGAAGACTTATCGTAAACGCCCGCGCAATGAGTGGTTCGCGGCGCGTATGCAGACTCGCGTCTATCGCGCGTTGCTCGTCGGCGCGGGGGCGCACCTCAACAACGGGAAGCCGTTTGAGCCCGAACAGATCGAGATGGTCTACTGGTTCGCAGACTTTCCGAATGACCCCACACGATTCACGTACACGTCCGCACAATACAAACGGGATTGGGACCTGCTCGCCAAACTTGCAGATGAAATCCAAACCGCCTCTTCCTTCCCTTTGACGGATGACCGCACTAGATGTCTTTACTGCCCGTATAGATCGTACTGCGAACGCGGGGTCCGCGCGGGGGATGTGGATCAAGCCGAGGCGGAGATGGAAGCGGAGGAGTTGCTCGATGTCAATTTTGAGCAGATCGGGGAGATTGCGTTTTGATGTCTGGTAGTAGGGGCGGAGCAATGCTCCGCCCCTACGGATTCGCATACACCCCAAAATGATTCGCAATGGGACGTTCCCTGCCGGGGATGTAATTATCAATCGGGGAATTCAGGATCACAGGCCCGCCGCTCTCTCCCTCCATCACCATCGTAGACGAACCGCCGCCATCGAGACTCATCGCGCTGTACGCGCCCTGGTCAATGAGCAGTTGGGCAAGATCGGCAAACGAAATGCCCGCGCTGTAAAACGGCTGGCGTCCATCCACAACGACGAGGTAAAGGTAGCGTCCGTTTCTATTGAGTCCAATCGCAGTGCGCGGATCGAGTCCGGAGTCGTCCAGCCCACTGATGGGTTGACCTTGCAATACCAGCATCCGGTCACCGGAGATCGCGCTGTAAACCCTGTTGGGCTTGTCGTTAAAAGTAAAGGCGTTGCGACGGCTGATGTAGAGTGTGGGTCTTTCACCTTCCTCCAGTTCAACGCCCTGCCAGTAGTCGTCACCCTGTGACGCGGAGAACCCCAGCGGCGCGATGGGATCCCCAACATGCGGATAATAATCCGCAAGACCGCGCGACCACCACGGGGAGAAACCGTCGCCGTTGATGGCGATCTGCACGCCGAACTCATCGAGGAATTGCGACGTGGTGCGCGCGTTCAGCGGGGTTTCACTGTTTGAATCCGCCGGCGTGACGAGGAATTTAATTCCTTTTGTTTTTGTGTCAATCACAAGTACGTGCGCGATCATCGGGTTGGGGAAATACCAGACGACGCGGCGATAGGTCACACCTTCATAGAGTGTTTCTTTTGTGGGAATTGGCGCGGGTCTGCCGCGCGCAGTAATGAAATACCCCGCTGAGCAAAGACCGACCGCCACAACAAGCATAAAAATAAATTTTTGAAATTTTCTTTTCTTCATACCGAAAATGATTGTAATCGCCCCGAATTAACG
>Ga0247727_10016450_pt1 | contig 11938 bp, 2 predicted proteins | sample WisWelCaveWW1625_FD_202498 | JGI IMG/M metagenome (GOLD analysis project Ga0247727, IMG submission 202498) | Biofilm microbial communities from Wishing Well Cave, Virginia, United States - WW16-25 | ecosystem: Environmental > Aquatic > Deep subsurface > Groundwater > Cave microbial mat | place...
CATATTATTGCAATCAAAAGCCACGGCCAAGCCGTGGCTGAACGGTCGGCGTTTCGAAAAGGAAATACCTTGAATCATAAAAACGAAAACCTCGAACAAGCCACACCCTTGCAGCGCGCCGTGCTCGCGCTCAAAGAAGTGCGCGCGCAATTCGATGCGTATAAAGACGAGCAACACGAGCCTGTTGCCATTGTCGGCATGGGTTGCCGTTTCCCCGGCGGCGCGAACAGTCCCGAGGCTTATTGGCAGCTTCTGCGCAACGGCGTGGATGCGATCACAACCGTGCCCGCCGGCCGTTGGGACGCGGAAAAATTTTACGATCCCAATCCCGACGCGCCCGGAAAAATTTCCACGCGCCACGGCGGCTTTCTCGAGGCCATCGAGCAATTCGATTCGCAATTCTTCGGCGTTTCGCCGCGCGAGGCCGCGAGCATGGATCCGCAGCAACGTTTGTTTCTCGAAGTCGCGTGGGAAGCTTTGGAGCATGCAGGCTGCGCGCCCGACCGCTTGCTCGGCAGCAAAACCGGCGTATTCGCGGGTGTGACGATGACGGATTATTTGCACCTCGCGAAGCAACAGCCCGTGGAAAAAATCGACGCCTATTTTTTGACGGGTAATTGCTTGAACGTCGTGCCCGGGCGCGTTTCATTTTTTCTCGGGCTGCACGGCCCGAGTTTGGCGATCGATACCGCGTGCTCCTCTTCCCTCGCCGCGATTCATTTGGCTTGCCAAAGTTTGCGCGCGAACGAATGCGAGATGGCGCTGGCCGGCGGCGTGAATCTCATGCTCTTGCCGGAGATGTTGATTTCAGGCTCGCGGGCGCACATGTTTGCCGCGGACGGCCGCTGCAAAACTTTTGACGCGCGCGCCGACGGCTTTGTGCGCGGCGAAGGCTGCGGCGTGGTCGTGCTCAAACGCCTCTCCGCGGCGCAAAAAAATGGCGACCGCATTCTTGCGGTCATTCGCGGCTCGGCGATCAATCAAGACGGGCCGAGCAGCGGGCTGACGGTGCCGAACAGTGAGGCGCAAAAAGCATTGCTGCGCGCGGCTTTGCACAACGCCCGCATTGCGCCGCGGCAATTGCAATACGTCGAAGCGCACGGCACGGGCACCTCGCTCGGCGATCCCATCGAAGTGCGCAGTCTCGGCGAAGTGTTGAGCGCGGGCCGGCCTTCCGAACATCCGCTCATTATCGGCTCCGCGAAAACGAACTTGGGACATTTGGAATCCGCCGCGGGCGTTGCCGGTTTGATCAAAACCGCGCTCGCCTTGCACCACGGCGAGATTCCACCTCATCTGCACTTTCAAAAACTCAACCCCGATATTTCGCTGGAAGAAATCAACGCGCGCATTCCCACGCAGCTTTTGCCCTGGCCCACGTGGGGCGAAACGCGCCTCGCGGGCGTGAGCGCCTTCGGCATGAGCGGCACGAACGTACACGTGATTCTCGCAGAAGCGCCATTGGGCAGTGGTCAGTTGTCAGTGATCAGTGATCAGCGGTCAGTGGGCCACACTCGCGATAATGCACCAAGAACCACGGACAACGGACAAAGTACAAAAGACCGTACTGCCCACTTACTCACCCTCTCCGCGAAGGATGACAACGCGTTGAAGCAAATGGCCGAGAGTTATGCGCAACACTTCGCCGCGCATTCTGAGTTGCCGTTGCCGGACGCTTGTTACACGGCCAACGTCGGCCGCGCGCAGTTTCGCCATCGCGTCGCAGTCGTGGCACCCTCTCTCGCTCAAGCTCAAACTAGATTAAAAGATTTTGCTGCCGGCATCGAAGCGCCCGGATTGATTCACGGCGAGGCTGCAAGCGGAAGCCGCAAAAACCTTGCGTTTCTTTATGCCGGACAAGGCTATCAATATGTCGGCATGGGCCAGGGGCTTTATCAAACGCAGCCGACTTTTCGCAAAGCCTTGCAGCTCTGTGATGAGTTGTTTCGGCCGTATCTTAAAACTTCGCTGCTCGCGGTGCTTTATCCTGAATCGCGCAACACCCCCCTCAAGCGAGGAATTGGTGAGAACAACGCGCAACGAGCAAACAGCGATCATCGATCAGCACAACACCCCCCTAACCCCCCTCAAGGGGGGAATTATACCGAGCAACGCGCAACGAGCAACGAACAACAAACAACGAACAACGAACAACAAACAACGGACAACGAACAACGAACAACGGACAACGAACAACGAACAACGGACAACGAACAAGGAACAACGGACAACGAACAAGGAACAATCAACCTCCTCGATCAAACTTTTTACACGCAGCCCGCGATGTTTTCGCTGCAATATGCGCTCACGCAGTTGTGGCTCTCGTGGGGCTTCGCTCCCACGGTGGTGATGGGCCATAGCCTCGGCGAGTTCATGGCCGCGCAGCTTGCGGGCGTTTATAGTTTGGAAGACGCCGTGAAGCTTATCGCCGAACGCGGGCGCTTGACCGAAGACGTTCCGGCCGTGGGCATGATGGCTTCCGTGCAAGCGCGTGAAGAAGTGGTGACGAAAGCGCTCGCCGCATATGGCGATAACATTTGCATTGCCGCAATCAACGGCCCGGACAGCGTCGTGATCACCGGACTCAAAGAAGAAGTGAATGACTTGCTCGCGCGCTTTGAACGCGACGGCCTCAACGTGCGCCGCCTCGCGATCTCCAATGCGTTTCACTCGCGGTTTATCGATCCGGCGTTGGATAATTTTTCGCGCGTCGCCGCGGAGGTGACGTATCATCAACCCAAGCTGCCGCTCGTGTCAACTCTAACCGGCCAACTTCTCCGCTTCGAATTACAAGCGAGCGCGATTGCGAATCCAACACACGATCCACAATCCACCATCCACGATCCTCGCATCTACTGGCGCCGCCACTTGCGCGAGCCGGTGCAATTCTATGCGTCCATGCGCACGCTGCACGAAATGGGCATTGAAAATTTTCTCGAGATCGGCCCGAACCCCACGCAGCTCGCCATGGGCCGACGCTGCTTGCCCGAAGGTTACGGCAATTGGTTTCCTTCGCTGCGTCAAGGCCGCGAGGATTGGCAGCAAATGCTCGAAAGCGTGGGTGGGGTGTTCGTTGCCGGTTTCGAAATGGATTGGCAACGTTTCGAGCAGGATTATCGCCGCCGCCGCGTATCGCTGCCCACGTATCCGTTTCAGCGCAAGCGGTATTGGATCGAGGATAGTGGATCGAGGATCGTAGATCGTGGATCGAGGATGGAAGATCGTCAAAAGCGATCCACGAACAACGATCCACAATCCACGATCAACCATCCTCTCTTAGAGCGCTGCCTGCAATCGCCGCTCATCAAAGAAACAATTTTCGAAACTCAACTGAGCACGGCGCTCTTTCCTTATTTGGAAGATCACAAAGTCCACGGCATGATCGTGCTGCCTTTGACCGGCCATCTCGAAATCGTTTTGGCCGGAGCAAAGCTCGCTTTCGGCGCAAACGTGTCGGGCTTGGATGAGATTGTCATGCACGAGCCTTTGCTCGTGCCGGAGCAGGAAGCGCGCGCGCTGCAGCTCGTGTTTAAGCCGGAAGAAAACGGCGCGGCCTCTTTTCAATTGATCAGCTTGAATGCCGCTGGCGGCGGTAATAAGAACGAGCACAAAATTCATGTCAGCGGCAAGGTCGCCGCGGCAGCTTCGCACGCGCCGCTCGCGCCCCTCGATTTGCAGGAGCTGCAAGCGCGCTGCGCGGAAGAAGTCACCGTGGAAGATTACTATCAAGGCTTGTGGCAGCGCGGCTTGCACTTCGGGCCGCAATTTCACGGCATACAAAAACTCCGGCGGCGCGAAGGCGAGGCCTTGGGGCAGATCGCTCTGCCGCGGGAATTGCAAGACGGGCAACGCGAATATCACATGCCTCCCGCTTTGCTCGATGCGTGTTTGCAAACCCTCGTTGCGACATGGCCGAAGGCAGACGACGACAGCACAACATTCCTTCCGCTCAATGTTGAAAGTTATCGCTTCCATAAAAAACCTTCGGCGCAGGTGTGGAGCCGCGTCGCTCTCCGTCCCGCGGAAGCGGCGAATGTTGAAACGCGAACGGCCGACGTTGCGGTTTACGACAACGACGGCGCATTGGTCGCGGAGCTGCGCGGCCTGCTCGTCAAACGCACGAACGCCGAAGCTTTGCAAAGCCTGTTGCAAGAGAACCTCGATGATTGGTTCTATGAAATCGCATGGCGCGCAAAGCCGCTGGCCTCGCGGACGGCGAAGCCAGAGGCTTTGATTGCGCCCGCACAATTGGCGGCCGCGGCGCGCGCCTTAGTGCCCGAGGTGCGCGCGGAAGCCGGCTTGTCTGCCTATGAAGAATTGCTGCCGCAGCTCGATCAACTCTGCGCCGCCTACGTCGCGCAAGCGCTGCAACAATTGGGATTGCGCTTCGCGCTCAACGCGAGCTTTGCATTTGATGAACTGGCGCGGCGCTTGGGTGTGATTGACAAGCATCACCGCTTGCTCGCGCGCATGCTGGAAATGCTGGCGGAAGACGGCGTGCTCAAACAAGAACACGGCAAATGGCGCGTCTGCCGCGTTCCAGAATACGCTCTTCCCGAGGCGCAACACGAGGCCTTGCTGCAAAAATATCCCGCCAGCGCAACGGAGCTGAATCTCACGCACAAATGCGGAGAACTTCTCGCACAAGTTCTGCGCGGCGCGCAAGACCCTCTGCCATTGCTCTTCCCCGGCGGCTCGGTCGAAGTTCTTGAGCAGCTCTATCAACATTCGCCGCTGACACAGGCCATGAATCGTTTGGCTGCGCAAGCCCTCCACACACTCAGTGCGGCGCTGCCGCAAGAGCGCAAGCTGCGCGTGTTGGAAATCGGCGCGGGCACGGGCGGCACCTCCGCGTTCGTGTTGCCGCACCTGCCCGGCGAGCGCACGGACTACGTTTTCACCGACGTCTCGCCGCTGTTCTTGCACAAGGCGCAAGAGAAGTTTCGCGAGTTTGCGTTCGTGCGCTATCAGCCTCTCGATATCGAGCGCGAACCGCTCGCGCAAAAATTCGAGGCACATAGCTTCGACGTGGTGATCGCCACGAACGTGGTGCACGCCACCGCGGATTTGCGCCAAACCCTGCGGCACGCCCGACGGCTTCTCGCCTCGGAAGGCGTGCTCGTGCTCATCGAAGGCACGGAGCGCGAACGCTGGGTCGATCTCACTTTCGGTTTGACCGAGGGCTGGTGGAAGTTCACGGATACGGAGCTGCGCCATGACTATGCGCTGCTCTCCAAACCGGAGTGGATGAAGCTGCTCGCGGAATTGCAATTCACCGCCGCGCACGCGATTCCGGCGAGCCATGAAAGCGCAAGCTCGGGCCGCGCGTTGGCGCAGCAAGCGCTGATTGTGGCGCGCGCCCCCATTGTGGATTCGAACGCCGTTACCGCGCGCGCAATCTCGCATGCGGCCTCGGGGCGTTGGCTGATCTTTGCCGACCAAGCAGGCGTGGGGCAACAATTGGCCGCAACGTTCGCGGCGCACGATCAGCACAGCGTGCTCGTGAGCGCGGGTGAAGCGTATTCGGTTGTGGATGAAAAGCGCGTCGTGCTCGCTCCCGAGCGCGCCGAAGATTTTCAGCGGCTCTTTCATGACTGCGATTGCGCCGGCGTGATTTATTTGTGGGCCATGGATAATCGCGCGTACGACGACATGTCTTTGGAGGAGCTGCACCAAACCCAAAAGAAGAGCGGCGCCGCGGTTTTGCACCTCGTGCAAGCGCTGATCAAAGCCGGCAACAGTGACATGCCGAGCCTGTGGTTGGTCACTCGCAATGCGCAACACGTCAACGCGCAAGCCGAAGCCGTGGAGAGCACACAAGCGTCTCTGTGGGGATTGGGCAAAATCATCAGCCTCGAGCATCCCGAATTGCACTGCGTGCGCGTCGATCTTCCGTCGCACGAAGAGGCCGCGGTCCAAACTCTGTTTGAGGAAGTGCGAGCGCGTGATCACGAAGATATGGTGGCGTATCGCGGCGGCGAGCGTTATGTCGCCCGGCTCGTGCGGGTTCAGCCGAAAGGCGAAGATCGTAGATGGTGGATCGTGGATGGTGGATCGAAGATGGCGTCTAACGATCCACGATCCACGATCCACGATCCGCCATCCACGGCCTCGCAACAACTGATCATCGCCACGCCCGGCGTGCTCGACTCGTTGCAATATCGATCCGTCACGCGGCGCGCGCCGCAAGCGCATGAAGTGGAGATTCGCGTGCATGCCGTGGGTTTGAATTTCCGCGACGTGCTCAACGCGCTCGGCATGTATCCCGGCGATGCGGGACCGCTCGGCGGCGATTGCGGCGGAACGGTCGTCGCTGTGGGTCATGGCGTAACGAACTTGCGCGTGGGCGAGGAAGTGCTCGCGTTGGCGTCCGGCAGCTTCAGCGCGTTCGTGACCACGCACGCGGATTTGGTTGTGCGCAAGCCTGAGTCCTTGAGCTTCGCCGAGGCTAGCGCCATTCCGAGCGCCTTTCTCACGTCCTCTTACGCGCTCCTCACGTTGGGCGAATTGCGCGCGGGCGAGCGCGTGTTGCTTCACAGCGCCGCGGGCGGCGTGGGCCTGGCCGCCGTGCAATTGGCGCAACGCGCGGGCGCGGAAATTTTTGCCACCGCGGGAAGCGAGGAGAAGCGTGAATTTCTGCGGGCCTTGGGCGTGCACTATGTCTTCGATTCACGTTCGCTGAATTTCGCGCACGAGGTCATGCAATTCACCAACGGCGAAGGCGTTGACGTGGTTTTAAATTCGTTGAGCGGCGAGTTCATTCCGGTCAGCCTTTCGGTGTTGAAAGACAATGGCCGCTTCCTCGAAATCGGCAAGCGCGGCATTTGGACGCGCGCACAAGTCGAGGCCTTCAAACGCATCGGGGCCTATCATGTCATCGATCTCGCCGCAATAGCGCAAGAGCAATCCGGTTTGATCAAAACGCTGCTTGCGGAAATGAGCGCGGGCTTCGCAGAGGGCGGCTTGCGGCCTTTGCCCATGAAGCTTTTCCCTGCCGCGAAAGTGGTGAGCGCATTTCGCTGCATGCAAGGCGCGAAGCACATTGGGAAGATCGTGGTGGAGCAGGTTGGTGAGGATGGTAGATCGTGGATAGTGGATCGTGGATCGTCGCAATCCTCTCACGATCCACAATCCACGATCCACAATCCACAATCAACGATCCTCATTACCGGCGGCCTCGCAGGCCTGGGCTTGCTCACCGCGCAATGGCTGGTGGAACAGGGCGCGCGTCATCTTGCGCTCATGGCGAGAAGCGCGCCTTCGGACGAAGCGCGCGCGGCGATTGCGGAGATGGAAAAACGCGGCGCAAAGATTCTCGTCGCGCAAGGCGACGTTGCGCGCGAAACAGACGTGAAACGCGTTTTGTTTGAAATAAGAAAAAGCCAGCCGCCCTTGCGCGGCATTATTCACTCCGCGGGCGTGCTCGACGACGGCGCGCTGCTGCAACAGAATTGGGAACGTTTTGAAACCGTGCTCGCGCCGAAAGTCCATGGCGCGTGGCTGCTGCACCAGCTCACGCAAGACGAGCAGATCGAGCTCTTCGTGCTCTATTCTTCATTGACCTCGATGCTCGGCGTGCGCGGCCAAGGCAACCATGCGATGGCCAACGCCTTTCTCGACGGCTTGGCGCAACATCGCCGCGCACGCGGACAGGCGGGCGTGAGCATTCATTGGGGCGCGTGGTCGGAGATCGGCGCGGCCGCGGCGCGCAAAGTGGGCAAGCGCGCCGGCGAGCAAGGCGTGGGCGTGATTTCGCCGCAAAAAGGTTTGCAAGCACTCGCGCTCCTCTTGCAGCGAAACGTGGTTGAAGCCGGCGTCTTGCCAGTCGCGTGGGCAAAGTATGCGGAGCAATTTGGCGATACGCCTCCGCCGTTTTTCACAGAGGTCATCGCGAGCGCGCCGGTTAAAGCTCAAAACCAGCCGGCAACGACGGCGTCAAAAGCGCGGCCGAAAATTCTAGAGCACCTGCAAAACGCCCCGCACAATCTGCGCAAGAACCTTTTGCTCGGCTACGTGAAAGATCAAGCTCTGCGCGTGCTCGGGCTGGAAGCCTCGCACTCTCTCGATAAAGAGCAGCCTTTGCAAAAGCTGGGGCTTGATTCGCTCATGGCCGTGGAGCTGCGCAACGTGCTCGGCTCCGGCTTGGGCTTGAAACGCGCGCTGCCGGCAACGTTGTTATTCGATTATCCGACGGTCACGGCGGTGACGGAGTACCTCACGAAAGACGTACTCGCATTGGAGGTTTCGGGAGAAACGCAGAATGGCAAAACAAAAACTGCTGTGGTTGAAAACGGCAAGAAGGAAGCGATGAAAGAAGAGTTGGCGCAGTTATCAGAGGAGGAAGCGGAGACGTTGCTGTTGGAGGAGTTGGCGGGGAAATAAAAAACCAGGGAAGTCGAACTTGCGCAATAAGTGTTTAGACGTTTTCAAGAAACCTTGAGCGCAAGTCCGACTTCGCTCGGTGTCGGCATCACGAGCATATGATAGCCATAGTCCAGCAGAATATCCGTCGTCTTGCTCGAGCAAAACTCCATCAGCTCGAGCATGCGCGCTTCCTCTTTGGGTTCGGTGACGCGAATCCAAATGTCATTGGGATTGTCGGCGCCGGGACCGACATCGATGAAACGAACTTCGGGAAATTTTTGCTGAATCTCATCGGCGAGTTGTTGGATAAGCTCTTCCTGTTTGTAATTGAGCATCATTTCCGATTCAAACGGGAGGGATGACGAGCCGTTCGCAGAGCCATTGGTCGGGGCCTCGGATTTTGCAGTGGGCACGACGAGAAAGTAATAACCGTAGTCCAGCAGAATGTCCATGGTTCGATTTGCGCTGAACTCTGCAAGCTCGAACAGGCGCTGCTCATTTTCAGGGGCTACAACTCGGATCCAAAGCTCTTGAGGATTTTCCGGTCCTGGGACCACGTTGACGATCGTGGCTTCCGGAAAATTCTTGCGGAGGTCTGCAATGAATTGTTGGATCAACTCTTCTTGCTTAAGATTGAGCATTTTGCAATTCCTTTCTCATGCCTGCGACGAACTCCACGGTTTGGGCCAGTTGTCGATGAGCGATGGTTTTGCTAATCATGAGCGTTTCATAATCCGCGGCGTTACGGAAAAATTGCGCATCCGGCAAGTATGATTTGAATTTTGCGGGCAGAATCTTTCTTCGGTTGATTAACTCGTTAGCAAACGTCGATTGCAATCGCAAATGATCGATGCGTTTCTGCTGTGAGTGAAAACCTTTCGCGGTGAGAATCGCGACCGCGGCTTGTAGCATCGCATAATACGCTCGGCTGGTGCAGGTGTTGTAATGAGTGTTCCGATAGCAAAGCTGGGCCGCTTCCAAGTTTTCGCTGGCTTTGTTCAAGTAGATTGAAGCATCCATTGTTGCCCCTTTCGAACTCATGACGAGCGTTGGTTTAAATTTGAATACGTATTCGGCTTCTGAAAATCAAGTAAAAGTTTTTTGACAAGGAAATGCTGATGACCCTCCCCGAACCTCTCGAACCACTCTCTCCCGTCAAGCGGGCGTTGCTGGAAATTCGCGAACTAAAAACGAAGCTCGCGGAAACAGAGCGCGCGCAGCACGAGCCAATCGCCGTTATCGGCATGGGCTTGCGCTGGCCCGGCGGCGCGCACGATCCCGAATCGGCATGGCAGCTTCTGCGCGACGGCATCGATGCCATCTCCGAAGTGCCGAAGGATCGTTGGAACATCGACGACTATTACGACCCCAATCCCGATGCGCCCGGCAAAATGTCCACGCGCTGGGCGGGCTTCATCAATGACCTCGACCAGTTCGACGCGGACTTCTTCGGCATCTCGCCGCGCGAAGCGACGAGCATGGATCCGCAACAACGTCTGCTCATGAAAGTCGCATGGGAAGCGCTCGAAAACGCGGGCCACGCTCCCGAAAAACTCGTGAGCAGCGCCACCGGAGTTTTTGTCGGCGTGGCGGCCTTCGATTACACGCAGATGCAATTGCAGCACCTGCCCGCGAGCGACATCGACGCTTATCTCGCCACGGGTTCTTCGCATAGCGTGTGCTCGGGACGCTTGTCATACTTTCTCGGCTTGCAAGGCCCGAGCATTTCTTTGGACACGGCATGCTCGTCTTCGCTCGTGAGCGTGCATCTCGCGTGTCAAAGCTTGCGCAGCCGTGAATGCGACATGGCGCTCGCGGGCGGCGTGAATCTCATTATCATTCCCGAGCTGCTCATCAATTTTTCAAAATCGCACATGATGGCGGCCGACGGCCGTTGCAAAACTTTTGACGCGCGTGCCGACGGCTTCGTGCGCGGCGAGGGCGCGGGTCTGGTCGTGCTCAAACGCCTCTCGGATGCGCTTGCCAACAACGACAATATTCTCGCCGTCATTCGCGGCTCTGCCATAAACCAAGATGGCCGCAGCAGCGGTCTCACCGCGCCGAACGGTCCTTCGCAACAAGCCGTCATTCGCCAAGCGTTGCGCAATGCCGGCGTCGCGCCGCATGAAGTCGGCTATATTGAAACGCACGGCACCGGCACTGCGCTCGGCGATCCCATCGAAGTGCAAGCGCTCGGCGCCGTGTTGCGTGAAGGCCGCGCCGCGGAGAATCCCGTGATGATCGGCTCGATCAAAACGAACCTCGGTCATCTCGAAACCGCCGCGGGTGTGGCAGGATTGATTAAAGCCGTGCTCGCGTTGCAGCATCAAGAGATTCCTCCGCATCTGCATTTGAAGGAACTCAGCCCGCATATTGCCTGGAAAGATTTGCCCGTCACCGTTCCCACGCAACGCACGCCGTGGCAAACCAACAATGGCAAACGCATCGCGGGTGTGAGCTCGTTTGGATTTAGCGGCACGAATGTGCATGTGGTCATCGAAGAGTGGGCGAAAGGGAGAGAGGGAGAAGGGGAGTACGGTGGAGTCGTGTCTATAGATATCGCATCAAGCGGTGAAGAGGCCTCACGAATTCCCCCCTTGAGGGGGGCAAGGGGGGTGTTAACGGTATCCTCGCCGACGAACGACATCGCAGATCGCGATGAATTGAAACAAGAGACGCTGAACGTGAGTGAGGTCGCCGCTGATGAGCACACCCCCCTAACCCCCCTCAAGGGGGGAATTATTGATCAAGCCGTCCGCCCGCTTCATCTGCTCAATCTCTCCGCGAAGACGGAAACGGCTTTGCAGGAATTGGCGCAACGCTACGAAAAGTATTTCGCGGAGAACTCTGCGAGCACACTCGCGGATGTTTGTTATTCGGCGAATGCCGGCCGCTCGCACTTCGATCATCGTTTGTCGCTCATGGCAAGCTCGAAGGAGCACATGCGCGAGAAGCTCGCAAGTTTTATTTCCAAACAAGAAGCCCTCGGTGTGTACAACGCGTGGTCGGACGGCACGAACCGACCCGAGGCCGTGTTCTTGTTTACGGGGCAAGGCGGGCAGTATAGCAACATGGGCAAACAGCTTTTTGAAACACAACCGACGTTTCGCAAAGCGTTGCAACGTTGCGATGAAATTCTGCGCGCGCATTTAGAGAAGCCTTTGCTCTCCGTGCTCTATCCCAAAGCGGGTGAGCGTTCGCCGCTCGATGATACGAATTACACGCAGCCCGCAACGTTCGCCTTGCAATATGCGCTCGCGGAGTTGTGGCGCTCGTGGGGCGTTGCGCCTGGTTTGATCATGGGCCACAGCGTCGGCGAAATCGTCGCGGCAACCGTCGCGGGCATGATGAGCCTCGAAGATGGTTTGATGATCGTGAGCGAGCGCGGTCGCCTGATGCACAGCTTGCCGCGGAATGGTTTGATGGCCTCGATCCTCGCGGATGATGCACGCGTGCTCGAAGCGATTGCGCCGTATGTTGATCGCGTTGCCATTGCGGCGATCAACGGACCGGAGAGTACCGTCATCTCCGGCGAACGCACGGCGGTGCTGGAGATTCTGCGCAAGCTCGAAGC
>Ga0247727_10016451_pt1 | contig 11938 bp, 8 predicted proteins | sample WisWelCaveWW1625_FD_202498 | JGI IMG/M metagenome (GOLD analysis project Ga0247727, IMG submission 202498) | Biofilm microbial communities from Wishing Well Cave, Virginia, United States - WW16-25 | ecosystem: Environmental > Aquatic > Deep subsurface > Groundwater > Cave microbial mat | place...
GAGATCGCCACGAGCCTGGCGCAGCCGACCGACATCGTGTTCAGCGCCGATGGCCGGCGCGCTTACGTCGCCGCGTTCGGCAGCCGCAAGGTGGGCGTGCTGGACGCCGGCGGGAACGTGGTCGACCGCATCGATGTCGGCTTCGGGCCCGGGGGACTGGCTCTCGACGAGCCGAGGGCGCGGCTCTACGTCCTCAACCATCTCGACGCGACGATCTCGGTGGTCGACGTGCCATCCGCCGGCGAGCCTGACACCGCTTCGACCGTAGCGACCGTCCCGCTGCGGTTCGACCCGACGCCGCCCGAGGTCAAGGCCGGCCGCCCGTTCCTCTACGACGCGGCGCTGACCAGCGGCCACGGCGACATGTCGTGCGCGAGCTGCCACGTGTTCGCCGACATGGACCACCTGGCGTGGGACCTGGGCGACCCGACCGGGAAGATGCTCGGCGTCCCGTTGGGGCTGATGCACGACAACGTGCTGCTCAAGCCGCGCCGCCTCCAGTTTCACCCGATGAAAGGCCCGATGACCACCCAGAGCGTGCGCGGCCTGGCCGGCAGCGGGCCGATGCACTGGCGCGGTGACCGGTTCGGGCCGGGCAGCCAGGCCGCGGACGAGGTGCAGAGCTTCAAGCAGTTCAACCCGGCCTTCGTCGGGCTTAACGGGCGCGCCGCCCCGCTCAGCGACGCCGAGATCACCGCCTATGCCCGGTTCGTCCTGACGATTCGCTATCCGCCCAACCCAACCCAGAACGTCGACCGGAGCTTCACCGGCGATCAGGCGGCCGGCTTCGACTTCTTCACCGGCCCGGTGCGGGTGGATCAGGGTGTGGCCACGTGCCAGGACTGCCACGCCCTGCCGAGCGGCACCAATCGGCGCGTCAACTTCGAGGGCGACCAGATCCAGCAGGACTTCAAGGCCGCCCACCTGCGGAACCTCTACGACAAGGTCGGCCGCTTCGATGTCGCCGGCGACCAGGTCAGCGGCTTCGGCTTCGTGCACAACGGCAGCTTCGACACGCTGGTGACATTCCTCCGGCTCGGCGTGTTCCAGTTCCCCGGCCGCACCGAAGCGGAACGCGACGCGCTCCGCCGTCAGGTGGTGGCGTACCTGATGGCGTTCGACACCGGCATGGCGCCGGCGGTCGGGCAGCAGGTCACCGCCGGGGCGTCGATCCCCGCGGCCGAGCGGGCGCGACTGGACGTGCTCGTCGCGCGGGCGGGGGCGGGGGAGGAGTGCGCGTTGATCGCGCGAGGGCAGGCGGGTGGTCGCGAGCGCGGGTTCATGCTCGAGAGCGGGATGTTCCGGACCGATCGGGCGGTCGAATCGGCGGTCCCGTTGGCCGATCTCCTCTCACAGTCCACCCGGCCCGCGGGCGAACTCACCTTCACCTGCGTGCCGCCGAACGACGGCGTCCGGAGCGCGCTCGACCGAGACGGCGACGGGTTCCTCAACGGCGACGAGGTGACGGCGGGCAGCGATCCCGCCGACCCGGCGAGCACGCCGCTCAACGCCCCGGCCACGACGCCGACGGCCACAGCGACGTCTGCACCCACCGAGACGCAGACCATCGAACCGGCGCGGTCGGCCACGCCTGTCCCGACGCCCGTCCGGGTTTGGTTGCCGGTGGGGTTTGGTTGACCTGCCCCGCCCGGCGCCTGCCCATCATCATCATCTTGTTCGCCATCGCCGGAGGAGGAATACGGCGCCTGGCGTCGTAGCGCGCGGCGGTGCTACAATCACCGGCGGAGGCTCGCGTGCCGACCGAAGGCGTTCGTTGCGGTGACGATCGACCTTCACTGCCGCCCCCGGGAGACCATCTCATGTTCGATGACATCGCCGCCGTCCGCCGCGGGCTTGGCGAGGCGCAGTACATCGCCTCGGAGGAGATCGGGACGGTCGTGTTCCTGGCCGAGCGGCTGTGCAAGCCGATCCTGGCCGAGGGGCCGGCCGGCGTCGGCAAGACCGAGCTGGCCAAGGCGTGGGCGGCGGCCGGCGAACGCCCGCTGATCCGGTTGCAGTGCTACGAGGGGCTGGACGAGAGCAAGGCGCTCTACGAATGGGAGTACGCCAAGCAGATGCTCTACACCCAGCTCCTGCGCGACACGCTGGCCGGCACGCTGGCGGGCGCGCCGACGCTGGCCGATGCCGCCCGGCGCCTGGCGGAAGAGGAGGACGTCTTCTTCTCCGAGAACTTCCTCTTGCCGCGCCCGCTGCTGGCCGCGCTGATGGCCGACGTGCCGGTGGTGCTGTTGATCGACGAGATCGACCGCGCCGACGTCGAGTTCGAGGCCTTCCTGCTCGAGATCCTCAGCGACTTCCAGGTCAGCATCCCGGAGCTCGGCACGGTGCAGGCACGCCACCACCCGATGGTCCTCTTGACCAGCAACAACACCCGCGAGCTCTCCGAGGCGCTCAAGCGGCGCTGCCTGTACCTGTACGTCGACTACCCGGACCTCGAGGCCGAGCTCGAGATCGTGCGCCTCAAGGTGCCCGGCATCCGGCCGGAGCTGGCCCGCCAGGCGGTGACGTTCGTGCAGCAACTGCGGCAGATGGACCTGCGCAAGGTGCCGTCGATCAGCGAGACGCTCGACTGGGCGCGCGCGCTGATCGCCCTCAACGCCGACACCATCGAACCGGGCATGCTGCGCAACACGCTCAACGTGCTCTTGAAGTACGAGGCGGACCTCGCCAAGGCGCTGCGGATGATGGCGCCACCGCCGCGCGACCCGGGCCGCGGCCGGAGGGAAGGCTATGGACGATCGAATAACTGAGTTCGTGCGCGGGCTGCGCGCCGCCGGCGTGCGGGTGTCGGTGGCCGAGACATCCGACGCGATGCGCGCCACCGAGGCGGTGGGTGTCGGTAACCGCGAACGGTTCCAACGGGCGTTGCGCGCGTCGCTGGTCAAGGCGGCGGGCGACTTCACGGCCTTCGACAAGCTCTTCCCCTTGTACTTCGGCAGCGGCGGGAAGCCGCTCCAGAACGCGCTGGAGGACCTCGACCCCGACGATCAGGACCTCGTCCGCGCCGCGCTGGCCGCGCTCTCGGGGCGATTGCAGCAGCTTCTGGATTGGTTGACCGGCGGTGACGGTCCCACGAAAGAGGAGCTGGAGGAGATGGCGCGGCGGGCGGGCCGCGACCGCGCGACGAACCCCGGGCAGGCGCTGTGGATCACCCGCCGGATGCTGCACGAGATGGGCTTCGGGCACCTCGAAGACCTGCTGGCCGAGCTGCGCGAGCGCCTGGCGGCGGCCGGGATGAGCCAGAAGGCGATCGGAGACCTGATGGGGGTGATCGAGGCCAACCGCGAAGCGCTGGCCGAGCAGCTCGCCGCCCAGATCGGGCTCGACGTCGCCCGCCAGCGCGCCGAGCGGCCGCGCGACCTCGACGCCGGCGGCGACCTGATGCATACGCCGCTCGAGGACCTCGGCCCGCTCGAGGCCGAGGCGCTGCGGCGCGAGGTGCGGCGGCTTGTGGCGCTGCTGCGCAGCCGGGCCGCGCTGCGCCAGAAGCGGGCCAAGGCCGGGCGGGTGGACCCCCGCCGCACGCTGCGCGCCAACCTGCGCTACGGCGGCGTGCCGATGGAGATCCGGCACCGCCGCCGCCGATTGAAGCCGCGCCTGGCGCTGATCTGCGACGTCTCGACGTCGATGCGCCCGGTGGCGGAGTTCATGCTGCGCTTGATCTACGAGCTGCAGGACCAGGTGGCCCGCGCGCGCAGCTTCGCCTTCAACGACGACATGCAGGAGATCAGCCCGGCGATGGACGGCCGCAACGCCGCCGACGCGGTGGCCGAGGTGCTCTACGCCATCCCGCCCGGCTACTACGCCACCGACCTCGGCGGCAGCCTCGAGACCTTCTACCACGCGTATCTCGACGCGGTCGACAGCCGGACGACGGTGATCGTGCTCGGCGACGGCCGCAACAACCACCGCGACCCGCGCACCGACTTGGTGCGGGGCCTGCGGCGGCGCGGCAAGCGGCTGGTGTGGCTCAACCCCGAACCGCCGGCCCAGTGGGGTAGCGGCGACAGCGACATGCTGTCGTACGCCCCGCTGTGCGATGTGGTCTACCCGGTGCGCGACCTGGCGCAACTGTCGGCGGCGGTGGACCGGCTGCTGGCGGGGGGGTGAGGCACCTTCGCCCCCCGGCCCACGCTCACCCCCCCACCCGCCGCCGCCAGTGCCCCAGCAACCGGTGCTCAGGGTCGAGATCTGCCCACATGGCCAGCCATTGGCGCGCGGCGGCGCGATCGCGATCGGCGAGGGCGACGTCGATCTGCGCGGCCGCCAGCGCGCCGAACTCGCCGAAGTGCATCTTGGAGCGCAACATCAGCGGCTCGAGCAGCCGCCTGGCGCTGGTAACGTCGCCGCGATCGGCCGCATCGTGCGCGAGGGCCGTCACGGCGAACAGGTAGTCGGGGTGCCGCGCGTGCAAGTCGCGCACGATCGCCAGCGCCTCGTCCCCACGACCCTCCTGCATCAGCATCGCCGCGTAGTTGAAGCGGATGTCCGGCGCATCCGGCTCGATCGCCATCGCCCGCTCGTATTCGGCTTGCGCCGCGGCGGCGTCGCCGCGATCGAGGCACTCCGACGCATGCTGCAGGTGACGCACCACCCGCGGCGGGTGCGCCCTCAACGGCTCGCCGTGGATCTCGATTCCCATCAACAGGACGTCCGTCGGTTTCCCCTCTTGCCACATCCGGTAGGTGCCCGAAGCCAGCCAGCCGCGCCGCTGGGCGACTTGGCTCGCCCGCATCCGGAGCCGATCGGACCCCAGCCGCCCGAACACGAATGCGACGACCGCCTCGATCGCCTCGGCGGTCGCTGGCAGCACCTCGCCATCGATCAGCACGAGCACGAGATCGCGCGCCAGCCGATCCCCCCGCGCCAACAGCGCCGGCACGAGTGCAACCACCTCCGGCCGGTCCGCGAACTGCTTGCGCAGGTTCTTGTCGATGCGACCCGACGGAAGACGGGTCAAACGCGTCAAGTCGCGAATCGTGTGGAGACCCAGCCAATCGGGCACCTCGAACGGCCACGGCCCTTGTTGTTCGCCAGGCGGTAGCTCGAGGTCGGCGAGGTTGGCGAGCATGATCGGCGTCGGCGGCCCGAACTCCAGCGCCTTCTCCCAGAGACGGCGCGCCGCCCGCACGTCGCCGCCCCGGCGCTTGACCACGGCGGCCAAGTGCAGGAGCAGGGCCGGCACGTCGGTCCGCTGCCGCTTGGCCTCGCGGGTCGCCCGGTCGTAGGCCGCGAGCACCGCCGCGTCGTCGCCGAGATAGCTCATCGCCTCGGCCTGCTTGACGCAGCCGTCCACGCCCGGGCGGAGCGCGCACAGCCGGTCGGCGTATGGCTCCGCCTCGTCGGCGCGTCCGCTCAGGAAGAGATAGCGCACCAGGTTCGAGAGCGCGTGGGCGTTGTCGGGATCGCGCGCCAGCACCCGCTCCGCCCAGTCGATCGCGCCGGGCCGATTGCCGGCCACCCACTCCACCTGCGAGCGATTGTTCAGACCGGGCACGAAGTCCGGCGCGATGCGGCCGAGGCGGTCGAACGCGGCCAGCGCCGCGTCGAGCTCGCCGTGCTCCCACAGCATCCCGGCCTCCTCGCTCGCGGCCAAGGTCGCCAGGCCGCTGTTCCCGGCCAGCCCGAGCTCGTCGAGCCGCTCGGCGACGATCCGCTCCAGATCGGCGATCAGGTTCGCGGCCGGGGGTGGCGCCGCATGCCCGGCGACGAACGCGCGCAGCTCGTTTAGGGCGAGCAGCGGGCGGCCGGATAGATTGTGGGCGTGCGAAAGCTGTAGCCTTGCGGTCGGATGCTCGGGCGCGAGGCGGAGTAGGCGGCGGCACGCCTTTTCCAACCCGAGATGGTCGCCGCCGGCCGCGGACACCGCGACCTGCCGCTCGGCGACATCGAGATCGCGCGGATAGCGCTCGGCCAGCTCAGCCAAGCGCGCGGCCGCCTCGGCCAACCGCCCGCGCTCGGCCAGGTCGTCCACTTCGCGCAACGCCGCACCCGGCCCGGCGCCGGCGAGACGGCGGACCACGCGCTCGCGCAACGTCTTCTTCGCTTTCCGCGCCATGTCGTTTCCTTGTTTCGGGTCGGCTCGTGTGACGGTGCCTGGTGTGGCGCCGGCATCGCGCCAGTTGCTTCGATCATCGGCGATACCATATCATTGATCATCGACTCGGTCCGGCGGCCGGATCGCGACGGGGCGGGCCGCGCGCCGGGTCGGGCCGTACCGCTACCGGAACCTTACGCCATCTACGAGGATAGCCCGATGTCGAGACAATCGCTAGCGCTCACCTACCGGGCGGGGTATCGCATCGCCTGCGCGGTCGCAGCAATGCTGATCGCGGCCTGCGCGGCGCCGCCGACCGACGTCGCCGATACCGGCGACCCCGCCACGGTGGCGCCGGCCGCGCCGACCGAGTCCGGAGCCGCAGCCGGCGCCACCGTCGTGGACGCGCCCCTCCCGGCCGAACCGGTCTCGCCGGTTGCGGGCGCTCCGCTCCGCCTGGTGCTCGCGCCGACCGGGAACGAGGCGCGCTACCGCGTCCGCGAACAGCTCGCCCGCCTCCCGGCGCCGAGCGACGCCGTCGGCAGCACCGGCGGCGTCACCGGGCAGATCGTGATCAACCCGGACGGGTCGATCGTGCCGGACGCGTCGACGTTCGTCGTCGACCTGACCACGCTCCGGAGCGACAGCGAACGGCGCGACGGCTTCGTCCAGCGCAATACGCTCCAGACCGACGCCTATCCGACCATCGAGTTCGTCCCGGCCACGGCCTCGGGATTGCCGGTGCCGCTACCCGCCTCGGGCGATGTGACGTTCCAGCTCGCCGGTGACCTGACGCTGCACGGGGTCACGCGGCCCACCACGTGGGACGTCACGGCTACGGTGGCCGGGAATGAGGTCAGCGGCACCGCCACGACGCGCTTCAAGTTCGCCGACTTCGGCCTCGAGATCCCGTCGGTGATGTCGGTGCTCAGCATCGTCGACGACATCCAGCTCGAGCTCGATTTCCACCTGGTGCCGGAACCGCCTGCCGGCGCCTGACCGCCCGCGACGCAGCGAGGAGATCACGATGGCAACCGACCACCGCCCGCCGGCCATCATCCTCAAGGCCGACGGCACCAACTGTGAGGTCGAGACCGCGCACGCGTTCGCGCTGGCCGGCGCGCGCGCAGACGTCGTGCCGATGAACCGCCTGCGCGACGGCGCGGCGCGGCTGGCCGACTACGCCATCCTGGCACTGCCCGGCGGGTTCTCGTACGGCGACGACGTCGTCAGCGGTAAGATCATGGCGATCGAGCTGATGAGCTTCCTGGCCGACGAGATCGCGGCCTTCGTCGCCGGCGGCAAGCCGGTGCTCGGCATCTGCAACGGCTTCCAGGTGCTGGTCCGCACCGGCCTCCTCCCGTTCGGCGAGCTCGGGACCATGCGGGCCACGCTCACCCCGAACGCCAGCGGCCACTTCGAGTGCCGCTGGGTCGAGATGGTCCTCGACGGCGCGCGCGACCTCACGCGCGGCCTGCCCGAGCGCATGACGATGCCGGTGGCCAACGGCGAGGGGCGCTTCTACGCCGACGACGCGACGCTGGCGCGGATTGAGGCCGAGGGCCTGGTCGCGCTGCGCTACGCCGACGCGTCCGGCGCGCCGACCGACGCCTACCCGGCGAACCCCAACGGTTCGCGCCACGCCATCGCCGGCCTTTGCGACGCCACCGGCCGCATCGTCGGCCTGATGCCGCACCCCGAACGCTACATCGCGCGCCACCAGCATCCAAACTGGCGCCGCCGGCCGGCCGACGAGGCACCCCACGGGCTGGCGTTCTTCGAGCGGATCGTGGCGATGGCATAGCCAACCCCTAGGCGTGGCCCGTTCAGGGCGCCGTCGCACCCGCCGCCCGGCGGGTCGAGACGTTGTCGCGCAGGCAATCACCGACCGTGCATTGACAAACAAGGACCCCATCTGGTATACTGCATAACCAGGTAGTGGGGCGGGCACGACACCGGAGCGCACGACAAGGGAGGCCGAACATGCGGGTCATCATCACCGGCGGCACCGGACTGATCGGCCGCGCGCTGGCGGCCGGTTTGGCGGGCGACGCGCACGAGGTGATCGTGCTCAGCCGGTCGCCGGACGGCCACCGCGGCGAGCTGCCGGGCGGCGTGCGCGTGGCCGGGTGGGACGGGCGGACGGCGGCGGGCTGGGGATCGCTGGTCGACGGCGCCGACGCCGTGGTCAACCTCGCCGGCGAGAGCATCGCGGGCGGGCGGTGGACGGCGGCGCGCAAGCAGCGCATCCGCGCCAGCCGGGTGCATGCCGGGCAGGCCGTCGTCGAGGCGATCGCCGCGGCGGTCGAGAAACCAAGGGTGGTGGTGCAGTCGTCGGCGGTGGGCTACTACGGAGGGATGGCCGAGCGCGGTCGCGACCTTCCCGAATCCGCCCCGCCCGGCGGCGACTTCCTGGCGGGCGTGTGCCGCGATTGGGAAGCCGCCACCTCGCCGGTCGAGGCGTTGGGTGTGCGCCGGGTGGTGACGCGCACCGGCGTGGTGCTGGCGCGCGAAGGCGGGGCGCTGCCCCGCGTGGTGCTGCCGTTCAAGCTGCTGGTCGGCGGCCCGGTGGGAACCGGCCGCCAGCCGCTGCCGTGGGTGCACCTCGCCGACGTGGTCGGCGCGATGCGGTTTCTCATCGACCGCGATGACGCCGCCGGCCCGTTCAACCTGTGCGCGCCCGACCCGCCGAGCAACGCCGAGTTCGGCCGCGCGGTGGGCCGGGTGCTCGGGCGCCCGGCTTTCATGCCCGCGCCGGCGCCGGCGATGCGGCTGCTGTTCGGCGAGATGGCGTCGGTGCTGCTCGAGGGCCAGCGTACCGTGCCGGAGCGGCTGATCGAGGCGGGTTATCGGTTCCGATTCCCGGCTCTCGAACCGGCGCTGCGGGACTTGCTGAACCTGTAGGGGTGCGCCGCCGGTGATTCGGTACAGGCGGGGCTACCGGGCTGCTGCGATGGGATCCACTAGAAAATCGTCTCTCCCGGTTGCCTCGCCCCGTTGCCCCACAAACGGCCTGCCATAAGACTACACAGCGCGCCGGGGGCGACCCCGATGGGCCACCCCCAGACACGCTGCGGAACCGCGCCCGCCTACGCTTTCTTCAGAACCGGCAGGCCGTTCTTCGACTCGGATACCATGTAGCCGGTGGGGACGGCGTCGAGCGCGCCGGCACCCGCCGCGCGCGCAAAGTAGTACAGCCGCTGCTGCCGGCCGCCACGGAGCGTGACCTCCTTGGAGTGGAGGAAATACGTCTGACCCTTGCTGTTCTTGGTGCTAAACGACACAGTTCGACTCCTTTCAGATGGCAATGAGATCGATGCGGGCGTGCCAAGCGCAACCACCGCGCCTCCAGCGGACGGCTTGGGGACTGGAGGACCGATGCGCTACGCGCCCGCGGGAGGCTGCGGTGATCGGGGGGATGCTGGCAAGGCCCCTGCGGTTTCGGGGCACTGCCCCGCCGGCGCGGCTGGCACGCCTTGGTCTTACGGATGTGCGTTCAAACCGATGCGCGATTGTACTTCAGAGGCGCTTCTCTGTCAAAAATCCGCGTTCTCTCTGTTCAGCCACTTTCCAGAGCGCGGACTGCTGGAGCAGCGCCAGCGCGTTCTCGCGCGCGGCCGCCGTGGCGCTGCCCAGCATCTGCGTCAGCTCCTCGACCCGCTCGGCATCGGCCAGCGTGTCGACGGTGGTAACCGTCCGGCCGTCGACCACGGTCTTCTGCACGCGGTGGTGGGCATCGCCGTACGCCGCCACCTGGGGCAGGTGCGTGACGCAGAGCACCTGGTGACGCTCGACCAGGCCCCACAATTTCTGACCGACCACCCCGCCGACCCGGCCGCCGATGCCGGCGTCGATCTCATCGAAGATCAGCGTCGGGATCTCATCGGCCGCGGTCAGCGTGCTCTTCAGCGCCAGCATCAACCGAGCCGTCTCGCCGCCCGACGCCACGCGAACCAACGGGCGCAACGGCTCGCCGGGGTTCAACGAGATCTGGAACGCCACCCGGTCGATCCCGGTGTCGTCGAACGCCCACGCCCCACCGTCTACAGGCACGCCGTCGGGTTCGGGCCGGCGCTCGAACGCCACGTCGAACCGGCTGTTGGCCATCCCCAATGCCTCGAGCTCGCGCACCACCGCCTGGGCCAGCGCATCCGCCGCCGCCTGCCGCTGCCGCGACAAATCGCCGGCCAGCGCGCCGAGCTCGGTCAGGCCGCGCGACCGCTCGTCCACCAGCACCGCGATCCGCGCGTCGGCGCCCTCGATCGCCGCGAGATCCGCCGCCGCCTGCTCGGCGTACGACAGCACGGCCGGGATATCGGCGCCGTACTTGCGCCGCAGGCTGCCGATGAGGTGCAGGCGCTCCTCGACCTCCTCCAACCGGCCGGGGCTGAACTCCAGCGCGTCTTGATAATCCCGCAGCCCGCTGGCGACGTCGCGCAGCGCCTCGGCGGCCGCCAGCGCCGTCTCGCCCAGCGGCGCCAGCGCCGCGTCGATCCGCGCCAGCTCGTCGATGGCCGCCAGGGCCGCGTCGACGCTGTCCAGCCCGGCCGCATCGTGATCGGCCCCGCCGCGCAGCGCGCCGTAGGCCTGCTCGGCCAGCCGCGCCAGCCGCTCGGCGTTGGCCAGGCGGGTGCGCTCGGCCACGAGCTCGGCCTCCTCGTCGGCCGCGAGCCGGGCCGCGCCGATCTCCTCCACCTGGAAGGCCAGCAGGTCCGCCCGGCGCTTGCGCTCGGCCTCGTCGCGCTGCAGGGCCGCCAGCTCGGCCACGATCGCCCGAACGCGCCCCACGTGCTCGGTGACGGCACGGCGGGCATCGCCCAGCCCGGCATATCGGTCGAGCAGCCCGAGGTGCTCGCCCTCGCGCAGTAGCGATACGTTGTCGCTCTGGCCGTGGATGTCGACCAGCAGGCTGCCCAGCTCGACCAGGGCACGGACCGGCACCACCCGGCCGTTGACCCGCGCCACCGACCGGCCCGCCGCGTATACCTCGCGGGCGATCAGCAACGGGTCGTCGGGCGTGATGCCGTGCGCTTCCAGGATGACGGCCACCCGCTCGGCCGCGCCGCCGGGCTCGAACACGCCCTCGACCACCGTCCGCTCGGCGCCCGCGCGCACGAACGCGGTGTCGGCGCGCTCGCCGACGAGGAGCCCGACGGCGTCGACGACGATCGACTTGCCGGCCCCCGTCTCGCCGGTGATCACGTCGAACCCCGGCGCCAGGCGCAGGCGCAGGTGATCGATGATCGCGAAGTCGCGGATGTCGAGTTCGAGGAGCATAGAACAGGCGTGCTAGGATTCTAGTCGGGGTGCGTCGTGGCGTCCAGTTTCGGTCACCGCAGGCGCCGCACCGCCGCGCCGGTGCCGAGGACCATGAAGATCAATGGCCCGATGATGCTGAACGGCAACACGCGCAGCCACGGGAGGCCCGCCCGGAGCGGCCCTATCAGCCCGATGGCAAGCAGCGCCCCGATCACCAGGCTGATCCCGGCTGCGATCTGAAGCTCGCGGCCGCGCTTGCGCCCGGCGCCCCAGCTCACCGCGTCGCCCACCATCGTGCCGATGCCGATGGCCAGGAACAGGACGATGAACCACAGGTTCCCGAGCAGTGCCAAGACCATTGCGGCGGCGAACGACGCGGCCAGCCCCACCACGAGCCCGCCGGCGACCTGAAGCGGGCCGACCTTGTAGAGCGGCGACCGCAACTCGCGCGCGCACTCCTTGCAGCGCAGCCCCACCGGATGCTGGCGGGCGCATTCCGGGCACATCGGCCGGCTGCAACGCGCGCACCGTAGGCGGGTGTCGCGGTCGGGGTGCCAGGCGCAGTGCAGCGCCTCGGCGCCGTCTTCGTGCTGAAGCACCGCCTCGCCGTATTTCTGCACT
>Ga0247727_10016452_pt1 | contig 11937 bp, 10 predicted proteins | sample WisWelCaveWW1625_FD_202498 | JGI IMG/M metagenome (GOLD analysis project Ga0247727, IMG submission 202498) | Biofilm microbial communities from Wishing Well Cave, Virginia, United States - WW16-25 | ecosystem: Environmental > Aquatic > Deep subsurface > Groundwater > Cave microbial mat | place...
ATGACAAATCTAGAAAATGAAGTAAAAAGAGCAGTTAACGGTAGGGCTGACTTTATTCATCTTGATGTAATGGATGGTTTATTTGTTCCAAACAAGACATTTGATCATACAAAAATAAAAGAGCTACGACCACTCACGCAAGTTCCATTTGATTCGCACCTGATGATAAACGAACCTGTTAAGCATGTCAAAGAATATGTTGAAGCAGGAAGTGATATAATCACAGTACATGCCGAAGTTTGTAATGAATCAAGCTTTGGTGAAATTCATGATATTTTAAGATCAAATGAGGTTGGTGTTGGTCTTGCCATAAATCCTGATACTGAACTTCCACAGTGGGTTGATAAATTTATTCCAGATTTGGATCAGCTTATTGTAATGTCAGTAGTTCCTGGGAAATCAGGCCAAAAGTATATTGAGTCAACCCATGAGAAAACTCAAAAGATTGCTAAGATTCTTGCAGAAAAAAAGTTTACTGGCTTTATAGAGGCAGATGGCGGAGTAGACCTTTCTAACGTGGAACCATGCTTTTTAGATGGTGCACGAGTTTTTGTTGGCGGAAGTGCAATCATAGGCCAAAAAGATGTACGAACCACGATAGTTGAATTTAGAAAAAAAATCTTACATGCACGAAGAAAATTACTGATACAAAGGGCATACAATCTTGGTGGCGTAGAACTTGTCAATAAGTGGATAGATCTACACGAGGTAGGCAAGAAAAAAACAGAGCTTATTCAAATCGCAAAGGAGGCTGGCTTTGTATGACTGAAATGACTGATATGCGTACAGTATATGGAGAGACATTAATCAAGATTGGTGAAGAAAATCCAAATGTTGTGGTTGTTGGAGCAGATACCACAGATTCGTTAAAGACAAGACCATTTGGGAAAAAATTTCCAAATAGATTTTTTAACGTTGGAATTGCGGAAGCAAACTTAGTCTCCGTTGCTGCAGGTCTTGCAAATGAAGGCAAAGTGGCATTTGCAAGCACATATGCAATCTTTTTGCCAGGACGATGTGTAGATCAAATACGAAATGCTATAGCTTATCCATCACGTAATGGAAAACTCGGATTAAATGTAAAAATGGTAGTGTCACATGGTGGACTAAGTGTTGGGGCTGATGGAGGTTCACACCAACAAATCGAAGATATTGCAATCATGCGAGCTATTCCAAATGTTAACGTTTTAATTCCAGCTGATACGATTGCAGTTGCCAAGCTCACTTGGATAATTTCACAAACGCATGGCCCATTTTACATGAGGATGGCAAGATCAAAGACTCCTCTTATCTATTCAGAAGCTCAAGATTTTGAGATTGGAAAGGGAATAGTACTAAGAGAAGGTTCTGATTGTACTATTGCATCTTGTGGAATCACTGTGCAGATGGCACTTGATGCTGCCGACTCTCTAAAACAAGAAGGCATTTCATGTAGGGTGTTGGACTTGTTCTCAATAAAACCAATTGATGCTACACTTTTGGAAAAGGCTGCTCGTGAGACAGGAGGTATTGTAAGCTGTGAAGAACACAACATAATGGCGGGCTTTGGATCTGCCGTATCTGAGGTAGTTTCTGAAACGTGTCCTGTTCCAGTGAGACGAATAGGAGTGAGAGACAAATTTGGTGAGTCGGCAAGAGACAATGAAATTCCACTTTTACTTCAAAAACATGGTATGACATCAGTTCATATAGCTAATGCGGTTAAGGATATTCGGAGCAAAACCAGATGAAAATATTCCTGGACACTGCAAACATTGCTGCAATAAAGCTGTACAATGATATGGGTCTTGTTGATGGTATTACTACCAATCCATCACTTTTAGCCAAAGAAGGTGGCGATCCGCAAAAAACAATGGAGGAAATCGTTAGAATAGTTAAAGGCGATGTTAGCCTAGAAGTTGTAAGTACAGAAACCGCTGGAATGCTTGATGAAGGGCGTAGGTTGCGCAAATATGGCAACAATGTAGTTGTAAAATGCCCAATGACTGCAGAAGGCTTGAAGGCTTGCAGAATACTGACAAAAGAAGGAATTCCAGTAAATGTGACACTATGTTTTTCGGTAAACCAAGCTATTTTAGCCGCAAAGGCAGGTGCAAAATATGTCAGCCCATTTATTGGAAGACTGGATGACAACGGTCAAGACGGCATACATCTTATCAAAGAGATGCGAGAAGTTTTCAAGAATTATGGATTCAGCACACAGATTTTGGTTGCAAGTGTCAGACATACTATACATGTTGTTGAAGCGGCAAAGATTGGAGCAGATGTTGTTACACTTCCACCAGAAATTCTTGGCAAAATGCTAAAACATACATTAACTGATGTGGGCCTAAAGAATTTTCTAGCAGATTGGGAAAAACTTAAGAAAGAAAATCCAAGCATTAGAATTTAACACAACAATCATTTTTATTGTTGGAGATTATTGTGCTCTAATTTGTATTAGCATTCCCTCCACATTTAGTAATGGTGTACCTCCAGCAGGAAATGTCGCAGGTAAAGTACTTGAATAGGTTCGTGGTACGGTCCATCCAGTAATCTGTGTGCTTGCACCACTTGTGCCATCCCACCCCAAAACAGAGGGCATATCTGCTTGTGATATTGATCTGAATGTTGGTGTCTTATGACAGTTGTAAACTAACCAATACAAGGTGTTTGGTGATAGTGGTGTACTAATTGTTGTAGTTTTTAGTCCTGTAGATGACGTACTTTTTTGTCCCCCATCCACAACTAATGTAGATGGGTAAAGGTTGCCATTATCATTGTAAATGCCTACATTACAATTTGAGTTAACACCTGATGCACTTGTAGTTACATCAAATTGAATACGATCTGCTGTAAAGCTTGCACCAACAATAAATGGAAATGCTCTTGTTACATTTGCAGTTACCTGTTCTGTGAGACCAGCCGTCTGCCCATATGTGTTTGAACTGTACCAATTTGCACCACCTGTTCTATGATAGCCCTCAGCTCCTCTTGTTGCAATACCTTCGATATTTATGGTGACAACCTTAGAAACAGAATTTGCAAGATAACCATTTTCAAGCGACGCCTCAAATGTCACTTGCTGACCGTCATTTCCTGTAATTCTGTATACCCATTGAAAGTATGCGGTATCACCTTTTTCTAATAGTGGATACTCAGTAGGTTCAGGACCTGACACAAAGATGGCAGAAGCTCCTGGAGGTGGTGGAGGAATATCAAGCTGTGGTTTTAGGTTTGTTAACATTGCATTATTTGACATGTTGTTTGTTACTGCAAAAAGTAGTGTTGTGGTATGACCAGTAGGAATTTCATCTGGTAAAGCAAAAAGCTGTAGATACACTGCTTCTTGACTTGCAGAATTTACCAAAAATTCTTTTGCGTTTCCTCGTTCTGTTGTTAACCTAATATCATATCCCTGTGTAGTTAAAGCAGTAAGTGGAAGATCCTGTCCTATCTTAGTCAGAGTTTGACCAGGTGACACGTTTTTGTTTACGTCAAATTTTGAGGTGCCCCAAGAAGGATCTGTTTTATTTTGAATCCATAGTCTTGTGATGTTGATAGGAAGTTCTCCAGTATTTTGAATAGTTATATTGAATTTGTTATTGTCTCTACTTACACTACTAATTTCAAATTGCTCGCGGTCACGATTTCTATCTTCTTGGCTTCTTTCAATAATAGTATCACCAAATCTATCCAAATGATTCATACTATAGGTCACGTAACTTGCGACGCCTGTAAAAACTATTATAAAAAAAACAATTCCTACAATTGTACTTAATCCCCTTCCACTCTTCACAGAATGATGAACTCCTATTTTGTATTTGTAAAAGTGCATGTAGTCACTCCTTTAGGTACTGTCACTGTTATAGCGGTGGAAGTAGGGAGTGTGTATCCATTATCACATTGCCTACCAACAAGAGTCCATCCGCTGGGAACTAATTCGTTTATAGTATATTCGCCTGGATCAACAAAAAAAACACTTGTTCTTCCAACACCATTGTTTCCAAGTTGTATGGATGTATCTATACGGAAATTGGACTGAGTCGTATGGCGCTCTGCAAAGAAAAAGTCAAAATCGTAATCATTGCCGGGTGTAATTCCAATTGTTGATGCAATTGAATCCAAATTCACTGTAGCTGATTGTACAGAGTGTACGCCTCCCAGATCTATAACGAGTTTATCATTAATGAAAACCCACACATCATCATCACCCTGAAACGTGAAAGTTTCCCCCCCTCGATATGTGAACGTGTTATGAATTTCATAGGTAAAGTGGTAGTTATGATTGGGATTCCCATCATTACCAAATAACTGATTATCTATAGGGAAAAAGGCAGAATTAGTATAGCTCCAGAGAGGTGGATTCGTTTGCGTTCTAACAAGAGTAATTGCATACTCTGTCTTTTTGTTTACATTTGGAGTGTCATGATACCATTGATCAAATGTAGTCTGACCAGTTGTCCACGAAGGTGTAGGTGGTGATGCATATACTGGCTTTTTGTCAGCTCCAAGATTCGTCTGAACAATACCGGTTTCGATTCTATAACCACCCGCTACGCTAGGATTTCTTTCGAAATCTGGATGACCATTTGTCCCGGTCGTACCATTGAAATCACGAATTGTGCCACTCAGTATAAGATTGCCATTGGGATCAAGTGTCACACCAGAGAACCCAGCTGTTTGAATATTGAATAGTCCTAGATCTCCATCATAATCAAAGCTACCATCACCTAGCTGCGACACCTTATTGATAATTAACTTGCCCTGAGTGAGTGGCTCAACATGCATTCTAAAGATTGAATCTCGATCAGTGGTTACAAAAAGATCAATTGGATCTCCAAGCCAATCATATTGAATATCTATAGAATATACTGCATCGGGAAGAATTTCTCCGTTAGTAATTGGTGTAACTTGACGATTTATGCCATCAATTTTTATTTCTATAGCAGTAAGGCCGATTGTTCCAGTGTTCTTTAATGCGATCTTAAGTTTCTGTTCTGAAGTCTTATACCAAATATGTTCTAGTACTAGAGATTCTTTAATTTGATTAATAACAGTAGAATATCGTGATTCCAAAACCTGTTCGCGTGCATCAAGATTGGCTTGTGACCACGTAACAGTGGTAGTACCCATTACACCAACAGCAGAAAGCAAAATTGCTGTAGTCGCTATCGTAGCTAACCCTCTTCTATGGTGATTAAAACGCCCCATCCTATCTTTTAGACTAGGATCTGCTCTCATGGGAGACCACACTTCCAAAAATGGAAATCAGGGTAATTACTCGGAGTGTGTGTTGAGAGATAACTTACACCGTCGGATTTGGGTGTTAAATGTAGAGGAATAGTCGCACACCTACCTTCAAAAATACGACTATAATAAAATAAACTGCGTAGCAATAATACTAAATACTTAAAAGAAAGATTTCGAATTTTGAAAAATCAAAGCAGATAAAAAATCAATAGCACTAATCTATCACTTTCACTATGTCAATATACTGAGTTCCAAAAAATGTACTACCTTCTTGATCGTATCCGGTAAGAAATAATGGTTCTAAGAAATATTTAGCATGAAGGTTCTGTTGCTAAGTGGATATAACTGCTACAAAGGGTATGGTTTGGGCATACTGGGTTCCGGTGTCACCTTGATTAATGGAAAATTTTCCATACAAGACTATGAATCCGACATACTCACCATCAGGCATATCTTGTATTGTTTCTCCCTGGGGCTTACTTCCTTGCTGCTTTGAACCAAAGTATAGAGTGGTTGTTCCTCCTCCGTTAGCTACACTTTGATGATTGTCGGGAGTATATCTGCTTACAGTAGCACCCTCTGGGGCAAGATTGACAGAGTTCACTACGTAGAATGATCTGGGAGACGCAGTACCACCAGCTACTTGGAAAAATAGCTGCGTGTTTTCTGAAATCCATAATTTATAGCCACCTGTAGTTTGATTGTTATTTGCCAATATTATAGAAAATCCTGTATTTCCATCGGGGAACTGCCAACCAGATTTCCATGAATTAGTCTGAGCCCAACGAAAAGATGTGTAGTCAATTGTTAATACTCCTGCATTTGCGGCGTAATTAGTGGAGGACAGAGTTACTATGGTGTTAGTTATTGTCGCCTCAGCAAAATTATTAAGATATCCATTTTGAAGCTGTGCCCTATACTTGCAAGTTTGAGCGTCTTGTGTTCCTGTTACCTTCACGACCCACGAGAAGATTGCGGTACTGCCTGGTGCCAAAGTATCATATCTTGATGGGCTGACCGGGTCTGGTGTACATGTAGCGGTTGGAGACCCAACTGGATTAAGAACAGGAACTAAGTTGGTCAGTGTACCTGAACCATTATTGGTTACCGTCATAACAAGTTGAGTTTTAAACCCGCTAGGAACAGTAGGGGGGATGGCTAACAATTGTATGTTTAGTGGGGTGGAGCTGGCTGAGTTTACAGTAAACTCCTGAGCGTTTCCTCTTTCTGTTACCAGCTTTATTTTATATGATTGTGAGTCAAGTGCAGCTAGTGGAATATTCTGACCTATGTTATTGGCAATTCCAGCTGGCGGTACTACTGTATTTACATCATATTTGTAAACCCAATCACTAGGGTGTGACTGGTTTTCAGCCCATAATCTATTAATATTAATAGGAAGATTTCCGTTGTTTTGAACGGTAATATTGAATTTGTTTTTATCAATAGTAACTTTATCAACTTTAAATATTTCCTTGGTACGATCAAGATTTTCTTGCGTAGTTACCAAAACAGACTCGTTAAATTTATCCAACAAATTCATACTATATGTAATGTAACTTACTGTGGATAGAAGTGCAATTATAACGAAAACTACACCCACTACACTACTTAGCCCTTTTCTATTTTTCATTGAGCTAACAGTTGTGTTCTAAAGATCGAATCTCGTTCAGTTATTACAAAAACATCAAGAACACCATTACCATTCCATTCATAATTTATTACCGTGGAATATGTTCCTCTAGGAACAATTTCTCCATTAGTAACTGATATGACTTGATTAGTTGTACCTTCGATTTTTATAGATTTGATATTAACACCGATATTTCCTGTATTAGACAAGGTAATGTTTAGAAATTTGTTTGGTGATGTTCCACCAGCCCAAACATTTTCTACAGTTACATACTCACCAATTTTATTGGTCTTTTCTGAAAATGATTTAACCAAAATTTCTTGATGTGTGACAAGATTACTGTTAGCCCATGAAACAGTGGTGGTACCCAATATAGCTACGGCAGAAAGCATGATTGCGCCAGTTACAACGGTAGCTAATCCCCTTCTACGGTGGTAGTGGGGCGAAAGTATCTCTTTCAGATTAGTACCTGGTCTCATGGCGCTTATTTCCATTTTTGGAAACCACTGTTATTAGAGAAGTGTGTGTGCTGAGAAGTAACACACACGGAATTTGGATATTAAAATACGCGTAAAAGAGATTTTAAGAGCCTTTTAGATGCCTAATGCTTTCCTACCCACTGATATCTATATTCTTCATCAAATAACTCCACTTTAACATCATTTTCTTTTACTGTTGAATTTATGTTTACATTGAAAAATCCAAGACTTCCTTTGTAAGGAATAGGTATTCGCAACTCTTTCGGGTTTTTGAGTAAAAAGCCATACTTGTGACGCAAAAATTCTTCAGAAGCAAAGTGTTTTTTATAGTCTGCCTTGAGTTCAGCAACCGAATTATACACTTTAACATCATAGATCTCAACTTTACCAATAATTACACTCCTTCTAAGTTTTGTTTCTTCAACACCCATTTCACTACATACCTTTTTTTTGATCTTGAGAGGTGCATGGACAAGAAACTCACCTCTAAATTTTGTATTCCATGTTCGAAGCTCTATGGTTTTTTTTCCTTTGACAATAAAGTCCGCATATGGTTGCGATACTGATAGACACTTCATATTAATTTCGTCCTAAAACATTCAAAACTTTGTTTGGCATATCGTTTAATCTGCTGACCGCAAGTGCATTTTCATATCCAAGATGTTTGAGGTTGCTTGCAATTATTGTTGCTATGGGTGTATTTGGTCCAACTCCAATTGCTACCATCTTTATACCCAAAAGCTTGAACATTTTTACCATAGAACGGACCGCATCGGGATCAGATGGTTCACCATCAGACAAGGTAAGAAAAATGTCAGGTTTTTTTGACCGTAGCAAAGGTAGCATTATATCATATACCTCAGCTAGTGGTGTTCCTCCATTTGCTTTTATCTGAGCTAACCTTTTTGCTGCTATGTTATTCCATTTTATGTTCTCTGGTTTTACTAACCAACAGGTTACCTGTTTTTGTTCTGTATTGAAAGCATAAACAGAAAACTTTACTTTTAAAAATTCAAGTACTTCACACAATGCTAAAGTAGCCTTTTTGTATTGGGTTTGTTCGTTTGCTATACTTGAAGAATGATCTAGCAATATGACAACCCTAGTCTTGATAGTTATCTTCTGGTCTGTAACAAAAGGAGCATGCCCTTCAATGTAGGCCTCTTCATCAAACTCATCTCCTGAATTGACGTGTTGTTCCTTCCATCCTGTCTTCCATTCTCTGAACTTGGACTTTAGACTGCTTACAAGATCGGCATCGTAGATCTTAGTTTCATCCACATTCATAGATGAGGGAACACTAATTCCAATTGTTTCAGTGCTCAAACCTCTGTTTTCGTTTCGCAGGTTCTCTTCCACTAAAACTTTGAATTCTTCAAATATTGTTTTTCCCTCATGGATTCGTTTTGGATCGAGTTCACCAAAATCACTTTCACGTAATTTTGCTATCTTGCCTATGGTTTTAATAAAGTCATCATCTGATACAGCAATCCCAGAGCTTATCTTTGGAATTGACAAAGGAATTGTAAGTAGCGGATCAATTTCTAAAATTTTTATTATCTCTGGGATCTTTTTCTCCACCCACTCTGTATCATAATTATTATCTATTGCTTGCTTGACTGTCTTCTTTGCAAACGCCGATGCCTTGACAATTTTTTCAAACTGACTAGGTGTGACCTCGCCCTTGATATCTCCTAACAAAAAGAACTGAGCAAACCCTTCAACTATCCTAGATTTACCATAAAGTGAGTTCAAAAGAGGTCTGTAAAGCCAAGCAAATCCATAGCTAAATACTATTTCCTCATCCATTCCACGCCATTCCTTTCTACCAACAGTTTCAATTCTCCTACTTTCAAGAGTATTTAGCAAAAAACCAAAGGCGTGGTCGTTGCTTAGAATTTTGTTACCGTATCTTAACCGCATTGCTTCATACCACAAAGTGGTTCTAAATTGTCTGTATTTTTGAAAGTCAGAACCGTAAAAACGGTCCAAAGGAAACATGAGCACCTTGTTTTCTTTTAATTTGGTTTGAATCTCCTTTTGTTCTCCAATTCCTACCGTAACATTTTGTTTTTCAGACCACCTTCTAACAAGGAAAGTAGCAATTTCAAGTAAGGTATCACTACGAAGATGAATAGACTGCATTAGTTACCAAACATGGATATGATTATGTCGTTAACTTTCTGGTACTCGATGTTACCCCATTGAGCATATATATTTGCAAAAACAATATCTGCCGTCTGTCTTGGTTTTAAGCCAGCATCAAGCATCTTGCCAAAGGCTATTGTCTCTCGTAAGCTAGGAGAATAATATAGTTCTTCTACTGTCGCAGCTTGGCGCAAGGAATTTGCAAGCTTTATTCCTTGCAAAAGTTCCATGTCATGAGAACCAGAAACGTATTTTTTAATTATTTGAATTTCGATTTCTTCTGGTGGATATTCTAACCTTATCCTAACAGGAAATCGGCTTAGAAGTTGTGGTGGGAGTTCTTTTGTTCCTACATGTGTAAGTGGATTGATAGTTGCAACAACAAACCACCCACTACTTGCATTAATTAATTCACCACCTGACTCTTTGAGAATAAGTTGTCGGCGATCATCTAACGCCTCATCTAATCTTAGTAAGACGTCAGCTTCTGCTGCATTAAGTTCATCAAGATAAAGCATACTGCCTTCTTTCATAGATTTTACTAGTATGCCTTCATCAAAACCAATAGAACCATTTTCCAAAGTTTTTGATCCCACAAGATGACTCTCACGAGTTCGTAGACTAAAGTTAATTGATTCAAGCTTGGCATTTTTTTTTGCAGCAAACTCACGAACAAGACTTGTCTTACCAGTTCCTTTTGGGCCTATGATTAATACGAATAAACCAGACTCGTACGCCTTGTCTAAGACCTCAAAGGAATTGTTCCAATCTATATACAATGATTGTTTGAGCACTACTTTTGGAATATAGGTCCTTAATTTAAAAATAGTCTTGGTCTCCAGACTGAAGATTATTCTTTTAAGGTTAAAGAATCATGGGGAAGTGGTTCAATACCATTACAGTTGAATGGTTGAGAGAAATAATTAGTTCCCAAGTCTTGCAAACGACTCATCTAAAATCTGATGCAGAGTATGATGCCACGCCTCAAATCCATCAGGAGTCTTTGGGAAATTATAGTAATGTTCTGTCAAAATTTTGTTTTGTTGCGCTGTGAATCTAAGGCTATCCGCAAGCTTTTTGTTTAAAGTTCCATGAATCATCATGCCGAGTTTTTCAACTGTTCCAAAATCAGGATGCTCGCCCTTGCTTATAGATTCTACATCCATCTTGGACAAAAAATGTTTCATACCGTAGTTTATCTGCTCATTAGTCAGAGTCTGTAATAATCTTCTAAAAACCTCAAGACCTGCAGTTTTGTATCCGTAATCGTTTATGAAATCTATATTATACTGCCACAAACCTCTCTCAGTGACATCTCCAGATTCTATAGCTGTCACTACATCCTTCCCAATTATTGTTGCCGCAACTATTGCAGGCCCAATTCCTCCAGCGTCTAGTGGTTTTGGCATCCATGCCGAATCACCCACAAGTATGTATCCATTTGCTACAAGGCAATCATTTTGTCTCCTAACGGAAACCTGCCACGTGCCAGTTGCGTTTACAGAATCGCTTGGATCATCAGAAAGTACTGGATTCTTTATTGCTTTGTTAATCTTAACATAATCATTGATCAATTTTATCACATCATCCTTTCTACCTAACCTCTGGTTTCTTTTTTGTAGTTCTGCGTATTGCACTCCTAGACCTATGTTTACTTTGGTTTTGCCTTTTGGAAAGACCCAGGCATATCCACCAGGTGCAATGTCTTGGTCTAGATGTATGATACAGTAGTCAGGGTCAAAATCAGTCTTGTCTTCTACTCCACTTTCAAACTTCATAATGTGCCTTCCAGTAGCTTCTAAATCATCACGATCTATTTTTTTCTCAATATTTGATTTGATTGAGAGGCCATTTCGGAGCATGGATGCAACTCCAGTGGCATCTATTACAACTTTTGCAGTCTTCTTGTAGGGCTCATTTGCCGTGAGATCTGTGCCCTCTACGCCAACAACAGAGCTATTTTCATATAACAAATTTCGTAACGCAACAGAGTATTGCATGTTTATTCCCATCTTTTTTGAGTCCCGAAGCTGACGTTGTGGAAGCTCTTGCCTATTTAACATAAAACCATCCCCATCAAATGGTATGGATGTTTTTCTATCTGGTGAAAACGCCATAACTCCTTTTACAGGATGTTCAATCTCTGGACTACCCCAGGCTATCTTTATTCGATCTGTCATGTAATCAACGGTATTTTTCCCAACTGCATCTCCACAGATCCACCCATTGATTGTTTTTTTACCTAGCATTGGTTCCGGATTTCTATCTATCACTAAAATCGATAATTGTTGTTTAGAATAAAATGAAGCGGATTGAGCTGCAATCATTCCAGCAAGTCCTCCACCAGCTACAATAATGTCATGATCTGTTTTCACAGCCAAAAAACAGGATCTACTCTATTTAAAAGAACCGTGTAAAAATAGATCAAATTTGGGTCGGTTCGTC
>Ga0247727_10016453_pt1 | contig 11936 bp, 17 predicted proteins | sample WisWelCaveWW1625_FD_202498 | JGI IMG/M metagenome (GOLD analysis project Ga0247727, IMG submission 202498) | Biofilm microbial communities from Wishing Well Cave, Virginia, United States - WW16-25 | ecosystem: Environmental > Aquatic > Deep subsurface > Groundwater > Cave microbial mat | place...
GATACCGTTAAGATAGGGGGAGAAAGTTTGCAAAGCAAGAAAATTCTTAATCGCTATGCACTTAACCCAAAATCAAGCTAAAAACTTTTGACACTACGCTTCAATTACTAAGGAGGACGTTATGAAAGAGCTATCATCAGCTCGCATGGCCGAGCTCAGTGGTGGTACGGTTGGATGGTGCGTATTGGGATGGGCGCTAGTAGGGGCAAGCGTGGGTATGTTTGCAGGCCCTGGCGGTGCATTGCTATTCTCTACGTATATGGCTGCTGCTGCAGTCCAGAGTGGCTCATGTTAGCCTAAATCCATCACTTGAAGTTAGGTAGGAGATCTGCACCCTCCTACCTAATTTTTCTTTTCTAAATAGCTTATGTTACCAATCAATATTTTTGAATACAGACCTGTTAATATTTTTATAACTTGTTCTGTATTATCTAGTATCGTTTTTTTTCCAATTGTTTATAAATTAACACATACTATTATTTCTCCATATGGAAAAGTAAATGGAATAAAAAGGATGCTCGCGTCTATTGTTGATATATCTTTATTTTTATCGTCTTTTTACCTTTTTTTGTTCTACGGAAAGATATACTTTCTTGCTTTTGGGTGCGCATATATACTTTTTAGAGATTCGTTATTGCAAGGGAAAAGTGTTGGGAAATTTGTATTTGGCTTAATCGTTATTAGACTGAGCGATGGCAAACCCTGCTCTATTTCACGGTCAATTCTTAGAAATATATTCTTTGTAATCCCAGGAATAAATATCGTGGCATTGATTTTTGAGGTCTATTACTGTATTAAGGATAAGCAAGGAATACGATTAGGAGACAAATTTGCTATGACGCAAGTTGTCGAAGGCAAGAAAGTTCCCGAATTAGTAAAGTTTTTACAAAACTTTTTTTCTTACATTGACAGCTTGACTGAAGATGAAGTTCAACAAAAAGTTAGGTAGCAGGCAAGACAATTTCCCACAATGTTTTTCCAAAGACATAAGTTTTTTTATATGCCGTTCTCCATAATTGAAATCCCTATTCACTCTAAACCGCTGGCGACTACCGAGAAATCTGAGCACTATTTTGCTTCTGTTCGCACAGGGTATTTATTCTTGGCTCTGTGTCTATTTTACTTTGTCCTCTCATGGCTTACCAACACGATGCTCTTGACAAAAAATGTTTATTACAACACCTTTTCTGAACAACTATCGTTAGAGCAAATAGAGACTTTTACAAATTTACAAAGCCGATACGCATTCTTGGGTTACGGATTGATCTTTCTTTCGCTTTTGCTTAAGGTAACATATACGGCGATCTGGCTAGCCGTAGCAGCGGTATTAGTAGATTGGGATTTTTCCTTTGGCGATATGTTCAAAGCTGCTCTCGTCGCGGAAGTTGTTTTCTTGGCTGGCGCTGTCATTCAGTTTATTTGGTGCTTGCTTTTCTTGGAGGTCAACGTTCTTGCGGATGTCGCGGGATTCTATCCCCTGTCATTACTGAATTTTTTTAACGCTGCTCAATTAGAGCCATGGCTTGTTTATCCCCTGCGTACATTTAATCTGTTTGAAGTCGCGTACTGCTTCCTCCTAATACATCTGTTGAAAATTCGCTTTCAGCGTAGCTCCAATGCCACAGCGGGATTGGTTTTTGGCGGTTACGGCGTTGGACTATTTATCTGGGTGCTAATCGCCATGTTCATAAACGTGTTGCTATCTTGAGGAGACAGAGCCATGAAAAAAAAGATCGCAGCCATCGTGACGGCTTTGGCGCTCATCTTTATCGTGTTCTTGGTTTATCGCATATACGCCGGTGTATTGACAAAGCGAGAAGTAGCCAAGCGGATTACGGTTTTACCCGAATTCGATTTCACAACTCCTGACAGGCAAAGCTTCGATCGTGGGGATATTCCCAACGATATTCCTGTGGCGTTGATCTATTTCAATACCACCTGCCCGCATTGTAATTCCGAGATCGCAGATATACTTACACATTCTACCCTCCTCGATAGCATCTATTTTCTTATGGTTTCTCGACAAAAACCCGAACTACTCTCGCAGTTTTTCCATGAGAAGAAGCTCAAGGGTTGGAATAATATCGTAGTCGTTGCTGATACACGCGATCTTTTTCCGAAAATCTTCGGTACTGCAATGGTCCCCACACTTCTTCTCTATGGAAAAGATCGACGGCTTGTAAAAATCTTTAAAGGAGAAACCAGCGCAAAGGCCATTCGCAATGCGCTCGTCAATCAATAAAGACAAATTGGAATTTCAAATTAAAATAAAGTGAAGAACGAACTTCAAAGATACGTTTAGTCTTGAAAAGACGAATTCCTTTGTCGAACGGATTTAAAAGCAAACAAAAGGCCGCCGAGCAAGCCTTTGTGCGCCAGCAGGATCAGTCCGATTGTGGTCCCGCTTGTTTGGCTGCAATCATTCAGCATTATAATGGAAAAGATTACTCTATTGAACATCTTAGAACACTGAGCGGTACAACTCGTCAAGGCAGCACGCTACTTGGCCTCTATCAAGCGGCGCAGACACTAAACCTGCAACCAAGTGCATACGAAGGGACATTAGCGAGCCTGCGAGAGCTTGATTCACCGAGCATACTTCACGTGGTGAAACAAGAGCGTCTTCTTCACTTTGTTGTTTGTTATGGTCACGCTGACGGAGGATTTATCATAGGAGATCCGGCTTCAGGGGTTAGTATCATTTCCGAGCCGGAGCTTGACAAAATATGGCGGTCAAAGGCATTATTAATCTTCAATCCCAAAGAAACTTTTAGCGTTGACAAAATCAGGGATCAAACAAAAAGAACGTTGTTCTGGGAAATCATACGAGAAGACCGGAACATCCTCGTTCTCGCCTTTGTGCTTGGGATATTTGTCTCGGGGCTTAATCTATCCACGGCCATTTTTTCGCAAACGCTTATCGACAATATTCTGCCTTCCAAAAATCAAACCAAGCTGATCGTGGGTTTGCTCTTGCTGATCATTCTTTTAATAGTACGCAATGGGCTTGCTTATATCCGGCAACTGTTTTTGGCTCGTCAGGCAAAAACTTTCAACAATAGAGTTATCGGACGTTTCTACAGCGCGCTGCTTCGCCTGCCTCATGCTTTTTTCCAAAGCAGGAAAGTAGGGGATCTGGTGGCGCGCATGAATGATACACAACGGCTTCAAAGCGTTGTCACTTATGTGATTGGCGACGTGATGATCGATGTGCTCTTACTTGTAACTGCATCCGGTTTCCTCCTCTATCATAATGTGTCAGTCGGTCTCATTGCATTGTTGAGCGTCCCTTTTTACGCCGCGCTCTCATTCTACTTTCACCACCCCATTCTGATTGGGCAAAGAGAGTTCATGTCTGCACATGCTCTCAATGAGGGAAATTATGTCGATACGATTCAGGGTATAGATACGATCAAAGTCAACAACAAAGAGGGGTTTTTCGCGAGTATAACGAAACAGGTATACGGCTATTTTCAGGATAAAACATATGCGTTGATGAGCGTTGGCATTCGGTTCAATCTCATAGCCCAGATTATAGGGGCGATTCTTATTGTGATCATCTTGACCTGGTGCTCAATTCTCGTGCTTGACGGAAGATTAACACTTGGTGTGCTGGTTGCCATTATACAGATATCGAACCTGATTATTCCCGCTGCTTGGAGGATCGGCCTTCCCAATATTCAACTTCAGGAAGCAAGGGTCGCATTCGAGCGCATGTATGAGTTTACATCACTCAAACCTGAATATGAAGAGAAGCGTTCATCCGATCCAAAATCCGATCAAGCAAGGCCGGATATAATTAGACGGTTGGACATGGAAAACCTCACTTTCCGTTTCACGGGCCAACCTCTACTCTTTGAAAATGTCTCATTAACGATGAATCGTGGTGAGGTCGCGACCTTGTTGGGCGACAGTGGCTGTGGAAAAACAACTTTGCTGCTTTTATTGCAGCGATTTTGCAGCCCCGAAAACGGTCAAATAATCATTAACCGCGAAATGGATTGGAATAGCATCCCCACTCCGAAATGGAGAAGCCGCATCGGTGTGGTTCCTCAAAGCATCAAAATTTTTAATGCAACGCTCGCCGAAAATATTTGCTTAGGAGACCTCAGGGACGGCGCGGAGAAGGTTATTCAACTGTGCCGGAAATATGGTCTGGAAGAATATTTCCTTCGCTTTCCACAAGGGTATATGACACTTTTAGGAGAAGGCGGCGTGCATATTTCAGGTGGACAACAACAACTCGTCGCTTTGGCTCGCGCGCTCTATTCTCAACCTGAGATTCTTCTCCTCGATGAAGCAACCTCCTCGCTGGACCGGCGATCCGAAAGTAATATACTTGATCTTCTAAAAGACCTCAAACAGGAAATGGCCGTCTTAATGGTCACCCACCGGTTAGGCATTGCGAAACGAGCTGATCGAATCTACGTTTTAGAACATGGAAAGACCCGCGCTCTTATAAAACAAGATTGGTTGGCGGAAGACGATAAAATTTTCTCGGGGGCAAGTATCGAGCTTCCTCTGGAAGCGAATAAAAATTTTTTATCGACATGAAGCATCGACTTGCCTTTGCCTGGATATTGCGATTGGCCTTTGTTGCATTGCTTACCATTTCAGGAATTGGAAAACTTCTCGATGGTCGCGAGGCCAGCCAGTTCCTCGTCGCTCTCACCAATTTTCATCCACTAGTGAAAAAGTGGGCTGCTCATTTCATTCTTGGATTATCCGTCATCGAAATCGTTTTAGCTTGTTCCCTCCTTGCTCAAAGAAGCGTACGTATCGGATTGACCATTCTTTCTGGAATTTTGGTTCTTTTTTCTGCTGCCCTTATTGTTATGTTGATGCGGGATATCCCAATTGGCGCTTGTGGATGTTTTGGGTCCTTGGGTGGAGAGATATCCGTTGAAATAGCGCTGATCAAAAACTTAATCCTCCTTGTCGCTGTGATCGGTTGCTCTCTCTTGCTCGGTTCCAACCCACGTTTAACCATAACTATCCCTTCCACGGAATCATCAACAAGGGTATTTGAGCAAGAATAACAATTTTGTTAATCCACGTGTATCCGTCCCATCCGCATTCGTGCTCTATTTTGCTGTCTGCAATTCAACAATCATTTCGCAATCACCAAATCCGGTCAGATCGTCACCGACTTCTTCCCATCCCGATCACCAGCGTGGCCGTTCCACACGCAAATGCGACGCGCACGGTTTCGCCGGGAATCGGATGCACTCTCAGCTTGCCGAATGTGGTGTCGCGTTGCAAGAATTTTTAAAAAATCGCTTTAAAAATACGAGTTTCGTGATTATATTGAGCCAAGCCAACGATTGCGTAAAGTCACAATCATTTTTTCATTTTCTCTTTTTTTTATTATGGAAATCATTGCCCCCGATATCAACAACTATCTCGATCATTTACTGCCCGAGCGTCCGCGCGTGATGCAGGAAATGGAAAAGCTGGCGAAAGACCGCAACTTTCCCATCATCGGGCCGCAGGTGGGGCGCATACTTTATCAGTACACCAAACTGATCGGCGCGAAAAGGATTTTTGAGATGGGCAGTGGGTTTGGTTATTCGGCATATTGGTTTGCGCTGGCGTTGCCGGAAGACGGCAAGGTGATTTGCACCGAGGCGGCGAGCAACAACATCGATCTCGCGGAGGATTATCTCAAAGCCGCGGGGTTGTTGCACAAAGTCGAATTTAAAAAGGGCGACGCGATCAAGATTCTCTCGCAAACCGCGGGACCGTTTGATATTATTCTCAACGACGTCGATAAAAACGACTATCCGCGCGCGCTGGAAACGGCGCTGCCAAAACTGCGCGTGGGCGGCTTGTTGATTACCGACAACGCGTTGTGGCATGGCCGCGTCGTTGAATCGGCGCCGGATATTTATACGCAAGGCGTGTTGGAGTATAACCAACTCGCGCTGTCGGCGGAAAATTTGTGGACGACGATTTTGCCGGTGCGAGATGGAATTGCTGTGAGTTTAAAAACTGCATAGTGCTAATTCTAAGCGCAACCCAATTAACCACGAAGACACCAAGACACAAAGTTAATGTAGAACTTTTTAGTGCCTTCGTGTCTTGGTGGTGTAAAAAATCTTCATGAGTTGTGAAATCAACGATCGAAAAAAACCGGATCACATTCGCGCGCACAAGCATTCGCGCAAGCATCGCAAAGAACTCATGGCAAGCGAAAAATGCGGATGCTTTTATTGTCTCAGCATTTATCCACCCACGAAGATTAAAGAGTGGCTCAAAGAAGGCGACGGCACCGCGCTCTGTCCAAAGTGCCATATCGATTCGGTGATCGGTTCGCAATCTGGTTTTCCAATTACCCAAGCGTTTCTTCGCAAAATGCACAAACATTGGTTTAGCATTGCAAAATGATTGAAAACTTAAGCGCGAGATTGGCGGAGGGGATCGATTTTTTCAACCGCGAATATTTCTTTGAAGCGCACGACGCCATCGAAGAATTATGGATGGACGCGCGCGAGCAAACACAGCGCGATTTATTTCACGGGTTGGTCAATGTCGCCACAGGATTTTATCATTATCGCATGGGCAACCGCAGCGGCATGCAGAGCCAATTGCAAAAAGGGGCGGCGAAATTGTCGCACGTGCCGCCGCGCTGTTTCGGGGTGAATGTGGAAAAGCTTTTGCAGGAATTTCGACCTTATATTCAACCAGAGGACTTGCCAACCGGCTTTCCGGAGCCGCTGCCCAAAATAGAATTTGACGCCGAGGCGCTTGCGTGGCTCGATAAAAATTAGTACATTTATGGAACGTTCCGATTTTCAGCGTTTGGCGCGAACGCGCCTCAAAGAAGCGAAGGTGCTGCTGGAAAATGATTGTTTCGACGGCGCGTATTATCTGGCCGGATATGCCGTCGAATGCGCGCTAAAAGCGTGCATCGCGAAGCAGACGCAGCGCCACGAGTTTCCCGACAAAACGCGCGTGCTCGACAGCTACACGCATGACTTTGCGAAATTGTTAAAGGTTGCGAATTTAACCGATGCGCTGAATGAAACCATAAAAATAAATCTGGTATTTCGCAAATATTGGTTGCTGGTGGAAGATTGGTCTGAAGAGGCCAGATATCAAACCGCTACGGCAGAAGATGCAAAGGATTTATACGCTGCAATCACAGATCGTAAAAATGGAGTTTTATCATGGTTCAGGAAATATTGGTAAAAGCGCCGTTGGAAAAAGAACGGATCAAGGCCGGCAAAGAGTTATTGCAACGCTTGGCGAAAACGGATCTGAAAGTGACGGCGGCGTTGTGGCTATGGCGCGCCGAACGTCCAAGATGGAAACTGATTCTGGCTTCGCCCTTGGTAAACAAAAAAGGCAGGCTGGAAGCCTATAATAAAATTGACCATACGCTTTACGGCAAACCGAGTCAAATTCCTGGTCTAGAGTTAACGGATATTAACCCGATGGCCACAACCAAACCGTTGATTAAAGCGTTGCGCGCTCATGCCAAAAGATATCAAACCGACTTGTCGGGAAAACGGCTTGAGGAATACTGGCTTGGCGATGTCGCGGTCGATGATGCGTATGTCTATTACGTTAAATAAAGTTTTTAGCATACCGCAGTGATTTTGAAAATCTAAAATTTCCTTTTACGAAACCAACGAAAGGTTTTTTTCATGGCAAAAATCGATCTGGTCATGCCCAAAATGGGCGAGAGCATCGCAGAGGGCACGATTATCAAATGGACGAAAAAAGAAGGTGATCGCATCGAACGCGATGAGACCATTCTCGAAATCAGCACGGATAAAGTCGATTCGGAAATTCCTTCGACGGCGGCGGGGGTGTTGGCGAAAATTTTAGTGGAAGAAGGCAAGACTGTTGCGGTCGGCACGGTGATCGCGCAGATTGAAACGGAAGGAGCAGCGGCAGTCGCAGCCGCACCGACAGATGGTCAAATGAAGTCTGCAGTGGCCGCGCCCGTTGAAGCGAAGAAGGTCGAAGCGCCAGTTGCCGCGCCGATGCCGGCGATGGCCGAAGCAGAGCCGGTTTCACGGCAAGGCAAGCGTTTTTATTCGCCGTTGGTGCGGACGATTGCGAAGCAAGAAAATCTTTCGATGCAAGAACTCGAAGCGTTGACCGGCAGCGGGGTGGAAGGTCGCGTGACGAAAAATGATATCATGGCGTATTTGGAAAATCGTTCGCTGCCGAAGCCGGCGATTGGTCAGCCAATGACGGCGCCCGCGCCGATGCCGAGTGTTGCGGCACGTCCCGCTGCGCCGCCTATGCCACCACCTGCAGTGATGCCCTCGATGTCGGTCGACGAGACGCGCGTTGAGATTATGCCGATGGATCACATGCGCAAGCGCATCGCCGAGCACATGGTGATGAGCAAGCAAGTCTCGCCGCACGTGTATTCGGTGTCGGAATGCGACATGACTAGCATCGTGCGCTATCGCGAGGCCATTAAAGACGAGTTCGAAAAGCGCGAGGGCACAAAGCTCACGTTTACGCCGTTCTTTATTGATGCGGTGGTGCGCGCGATCAAAGATTTTCCGATTATCAATTCGAGCATTGACGGCGACAAAGTTCTTATTAAAAAGTTTGTGAATATCGGCATCGCAGTGGCGTTGCCAAGCGGGTTGATCGTGCCGGTGATCAAAAACACTGACTCGTACAATCTGGTCGGTTTGGCGCGGGCGACGAATGACATTGCGCATCGCGCGCGCAACAAGCAGCTCAAGCCGGACGAGGTGCAGGGCGGCACGTTCTCGATTACCAACATGGGCAGCTTCGGCAATCTCTTCGGCATTCCGGTGATCAACCAGCCGCAAGTGGCGATTCTCGGCATCGGCGCAATTACCAAACGTCCGGTGGTGATTAATGATGCGATTGCCATTCGCGATATTGTTTATTTGTCGCTCTCGTATGATCATCGCATTATCGACGGCGCGTATGGCGGACAGTTTTTGGAGCGCGTGGTGCAATATTTGGAAAATTTTAAACCCGAAGCGAGATAAAAGCTTTTTGAACACGGATTACGCTGATGACACGGATTTTCGCGGGTTTTTAATTTTTGAAAAATAGTGTTCATGACGTAACGATATGAAATTTCAAATCGAGATTGCTCAGAGCGCATTTGAGGATTTGCAGTGGCTCAAGAAATACGAGCGTGTGCTCATCTTGGATGCGATGGATAAGCATTGGCTCGATGAGCCTGCTGTAGAAACGCGCAATCGCCAAAGCTTGCGCGAGAATATATTGTCACGCTGGGAATTGCGGGTTGATAAATAGCGCGTGTTTTATAATGTGAATGAAACAGATGGCATTGTTGACGTAACCGCCGTCGGTTACAAAGAACATGGCAGACTGTTTATTCGCGGAAAGGAAGTGAAAATATGAGAACCGTGGAATTAACCCAAAATCCAATGACTGTCGAGCAACTCTTGGAATGGGCGAGTTTGGAAAACGTGATTATTCGACGTAACGGTGAGCAGTTCGTTGTGGCCATGATCGATGACTTTGAAACAGAGGTCGAAAGTCTTCGTCACAATGATGAGTTCATCGCTTTTCTCGACGCTCGAGCAAAAGAGCCGAAGATTCCAATTGCAGAAGCGCGTAAGAGACTGTTGGAGCAAGACTAAAAAATTTTATGGGACTTTCCTTACAAGTATTAGAGGCAGGGCAGGATGTAGGTCGCTCAATTCCTCGCCGGCCCGAATGGTTGAAAGTCAAAATTCCGAGCGGGGCGGGATATACCGAGACCAAGCAGCTTGTCGATCACCATCGGCTGCACACGGTTTGTGAAGAGGCACGCTGTCCGAACATTGCGGAGTGCTGGTCGCGGCGCAGCGCCACGTTCATGATTCTCGGCGACGTATGCACGCGGAGTTGCGGCTTTTGCGCGGTGAAAACGGGGCGGCCGCCTTATCTGGACTGGGATGAGCCACGCCGTGTTGCTGAGGCGGTGGCGCAACTGAATTTGCGCCATTGCGTGATCACCTCGGTGAATCGCGATGAATTGCCGGATGGCGGCTCACCAATTTTTGCGATGACGATTCGCGCGATTCGGAAGCGGTTGCCGCATTGCACGATTGAAGTTTTGATTCCGGATTTTAAAGGAAATGAGCAGGCGCTGCTCACCGTGCTCGGCGCGAAGCCCGAAATTCTCAACCATAATGTCGAGACGATTCCGCGCTTGTATCGGCGCGTGCGTCCACAGGCGAATTACCGGCAGTCGCTCGAAGTTTTGGCGCGCGCGAAGAAGCACGGCGCGGTGACGAAATCGGGTTTTATGCTGGGACTCGGCGAAACCATTGCTGAAGCCAAAATCCTGTTGCGCGATTTGTACACTTCACAGGTTGACATCGCGACGATTGGCCAATATCTGCAACCGACGCGCGAGCATTTGCCGGTCGAACGTTTCGTATCGCCGCAGGAGTTTGCGGGGCTAAAAGCTTTTGGCATGTCGCTCGGCTTTCGCCACGTGGAATCGGGGCCGCTGGTGCGCAGCTCGTATCATGCGGATGAACAGGCGGGCAGAGGGCAGAGCGCATGGCGCTAATTTCTAAGCTATGCGCCATGCTCTTTGCGCTATGCGATTAAAAGTACATTTTGCTTGAAAGGAAGAATAGCTATGCAATACACAACATTGCCATCTGAAGATATTCGCCCGCTCAGTTTATTGGGCGATCATGCGACAAAACTTTTGAAAGACGTCCAACGAAGCCGCCGCCCTGTTTTTTTTATGAACAAAGGCAAAGCCGCCGGCGTTTTTATGGATGTCGATGAGTATGAGCGTCTATTAGAGCTCCTTGAATTTCACCAGACCATTCTTGCTTCCGAGGCCGAAGCAGATCGAGGTGAAGTGATTTCACATGAACAACTTGAGGAGGAGTCGAAGGAATGGGTCAAGCAAGCGACGCGCCGCAAGAGTACGAAATCGACTGGACAAAAACGGCGCAACGGTCGTTAAACCAGATTGTGGCTTACATTGCCAAGGATAAACCGTTGACCGCAGAAAACTTTCGTCAAGAGGTTATTCAGCGCGTCCGCTTGCTCAAGAGGGCTCCTCAGTTGGGGCGAATAGTTCCTGAATACGGCAATCCGATTCGGCGTGAATTGCTGCACGGCAACTATCGAATTATTTACCGTGTGCATCTGCGGCTTAGGAAAGTTCAGATTACTCTGGTTTGGCATGGCAAACGGCTTTTGCCCCGTAGTCAATAAAATAGAATTGTGAAGGGCAGGAAAACGCTGCAATAGCACGAAAAAAACACCGCGCGGTTATGAGGAAGAAAACTTATGAACGTCTCATCGAAGCAGCGAAATTCCGGCAAGCGGTTCTTGCCTCGAAAGCCCAAGCTGATCGCGGGGAAGTGGTTTCACAAACAGGTAAACACCTTTCACTCTCTTCACCGCAAATCCATCACTCGTTCTAACCTCCAATTTTCTCCCCATTTGCAAGAAAAAAAACAGTTGACTTTCTCCCGATATTCTCTTAAATTATCATGTTTTGGCGCAGAGGGCATTGTGGAAAGGCAAAATGCAAACGGCAAAAAGAAAAAAGCAAATTGGTTTTTTGTATTTTGCTGTTTGCCTTTTGCTGTTTAATTTCGGGCAGTTAGCTCAGCCTGGTTAGAGCGCTTGCTTGACATGCAAGAGGTCACAAGTTCAACTCTTGTACTGCCCACCGGGAAGCAAAAAAGATAAAAAGCGAAAAAAGACAAAAAGAATTTTTTAGAGGTATCCATAGTTGTATTGATGAGTAATTTGATACGAATCGAATTTCCCGACGGCAAAAGCAAGGAATATCCCCAAGGAATTCGGCCGCAAGATATTTTGCAAGAACTGGGGCGCTCGTTAGCCGAGAAAACCCTTGCGGCCAAATTCAACGATAAAGTCGTTGATCTGGATCGCCCACTCAGTAATGATGGGCGCATTCGTTTTTTGACTTGGGACGATCC
>Ga0247727_10016454_pt1 | contig 11936 bp, 14 predicted proteins | sample WisWelCaveWW1625_FD_202498 | JGI IMG/M metagenome (GOLD analysis project Ga0247727, IMG submission 202498) | Biofilm microbial communities from Wishing Well Cave, Virginia, United States - WW16-25 | ecosystem: Environmental > Aquatic > Deep subsurface > Groundwater > Cave microbial mat | place...
AATCGGTTGTACAATTCCTGACTACTGCTCATCAGCGGCCTCCTTTGGTCGTCAAGCAACCAAATTATGCCTCACTTGGTGAGCAGTAGCCTTTTATTCATTCTGTAAGGTAATCAGAGCCGCGTTCTACTGCTAATCGCACAGCGTGCTGGAATAATCTTTTGCCGACACCTTGACCGATGTATTCAGGAAGCACCCAAAAGTCTTCAATCCACGCGATCCCATCTTTATCTTGAAACGTATAGAATGCAATTGGTCTATTTTCTGATTCTGCGACCCAACTCTCGTTGTCTTCAAAATAGTGACGGGTGAAAGTCAGTTGAGGTTTCCAGATTTCCATCCAACGTTCAGGGTAACCCCAATGGGACTTTGCCGCAAAGGCAATTTGAGACAATGCGTCTGCTTCTTTTGGATCAACAGGTCGAATTGCGATCATTTCTGGAATTGAGCAGCTTGTTTGATCAAATCGTCGTAATGCAACTGGTCATGATAGATCCCGATCCGCAGAGTGACGATGAGATTGCACCAGCCGAATACAGGATCGTACAAGTACAGATTCCCCAACACATTTTCATCTTTGCCTTCATAGAAATCCCGAACTTTTGCGTGAAGGTTTCTTATTTCAGATTTAAGCATTTCAAGCGAAGCGGGTTTGCGCGTATTGAAGCGCGGCGTCCACAAGAAACCAACCCAGTTGGGGAATTTCGGGCTTCGATACAAATCTTCAATTTGAGTCTCGTATAGGCGATTTCTGCGAAAACGACCATACCAACCGTTGAATTTCCACATCCATTGCACGGCGGGAAGCATGGATGCAATGAGCAAATAGTTGTGATCAAGAACCTCGCCGATGCTCCATTCTTTGTGCGCAGGTCTTTGCCAGAGTTGGGAGTCGGTCAAGCCATCCAGCGCGGCGAAGGCTGATTCGCGCTGAGTGTCCATGAGATCAAGATATTTAGATAATGTATCAGCCATAAATTCGCGCGAGGAGCTTAACCAACGACTCTAATCTCCCGCGGCATATCGGATAACACATCCGCGCCGGTATCGGTGATGACAACATTATCTTCGATGCGCACACCATTTCTTCCGGGCAGATAGATTCCAGGCTCCACCGTGAACGCCATGCCGGGTTCGAGCAATTGCATGTTGTCGCCGCGCATATAGGGTTCTTCGTGCCCCTCCATGCCAATGCCGTGACCCGTGCGATGCGTAAAATATTTTCCGTAACCAGATTTCTCGATCACGTCACGCGCGGCTTTATCCACATTCGCGCACGGCACACCAGGTCCACCCGCGGCGCGTCCGGCGGCATTTGCCTCCTGCACAATCTTGTGAATCTTTTCGTACTCTGCATCCACCTCACCCACTGCGAAGGTGCGCGTGAGATCAGAGATGTAACCATCGTGCGCCGCGCCCCAATCCACAACAAGCATGTCGCCTTTTTGCAATTTTCTTTCCGTCGGCGAAGCGTGCGGATTCGCGGAGTTCGGTCCCGCTGACACAATCGGTGCAAAAGGCATTTCGGGTTCGGAGCCATGTTTGAGCAATTGCACCACCAACTCAGATGATAATTCTTTTTCTGTCATGCCAATTTTGATGAGCGGGATCGTCGCTTCGAGCGCCTCTTGCGCAATCTTCACGGCTTTCCGCATCGCGTCCACTTCGGCTTTGTCTTTTCGCAAACGAAGACCGGATAACACATCGCTCGCATCGGGATAGTCCGCTTCGGGCGCACCAGCCTTGACATGACTGAATTCAAGTAAACGCAATTGACGCGGTTCGACTCCGATCCGCTTCCCGTCCAAGCCCAAAGCCTCCACCGCCTTGCGAAAAGCCGCGTCCCACTCTGACGGGTTTTCGGGATACAAAAACACTTGCAGTTTATACGACAGGTCTGCAACCTTTTGCAACTCCAACTCGGGCAGGACAATCGCAGGGTCTTGATCCTTTGCGAAAAGAAAAACGACAGGGCGTTCCATCAAGTGGAAATGCAAGCTGGTCAGATACGTCAGTGTTGGACCGGGATTCAGGATAACCGAATCCAGGTCTGAGTTCCGAAGTGAAGCGTTGAGTTTATCCAAACGAGATTGAGTCATGTGAGTCTCCTTAATCCAAATTATGATTCTTCTTCGAGAAGAAATATGAAATCCAATCCACGGCGACCGGGAAGAGTGTATCAAAAGTTGTGATGACACGATACCACCACGGAATGACGAGACTGCGAACTGGGCGCTTGGCGATACCCACCACACGGCTCGCGACATATTCGGATGATAAATGCGGGTATTTTATTATTTTATTCACCGTTTCGCGCGAACGAGTCCGTTCGATGCGCTGACCAAACTCGGTCGTCGCGGGACCCGGATAAATCGCGGAAACTTTGATTCCAAACGGCGAGACTTCACGGCGAAGCGCATCAGTGAACGCACGTACACCAAATTTTCCCGCGGCGTATGTTGAGATCAGCGGTGCGGCAATCAACCCTGCAACAGAGGACATATTAATGATGTGACCTGCGCGGCACTTGAGCATGTGCGGCAAAACCGAGCGCGTGACAAACAATGTGCCAAGCAGGTTGACACGGATGATCGTCTCGACATTTCTTTCGGGGTTGAGTTTCTCGAACCAGTCCACACTGCCGAAGCCCGCGTTGTTGAAAAGAATATCAATTTTTCCATACAGATCGAACGCGGTTTGCACCATTACTTCAACTTCCGCGCGTTCGCTCACGTCCACAGGGATGGCAAATGCTTCACCACCTATCTTTTGAATTTCAGCGACAAGCGCCTGCAACCGATCCAGTCGGCGCGCAGTGAGCACAACCTTGCATCCTTCTTTTGCAAAGAGACGCGCGGCATCCTGACCGAATCCAGACGACGCGCCAGTGATGAGGACAACTTTATTTTTTAGTGAGGTCGGCATAGCATGGAGGCTGATTTAAGGTGACAGTCACTTTTGAAGTGACTGTCACCTGGTTTTATTCGTTATCTTCCTGCGCTTCTTCTTTATTCTGCTTCTTCGGTCGCGGTGGCGGGACTGTCGCTTCTTTCGCCAGCGCAATCTGCAAGACCTCATCCATGTGCTTGACCGGGATGATTTTTAATTCAGATTTCGCGGTCTTCGGCAGATCAATTAAATCTTTCATATTTTTCTCGGGCAACAAGACAGTCTTCAGTCCGGCGCGATGCGCGGCTAACACTTTTTCACGCACGCCGCCAATCGGCAGGATACGTCCGCGCAAGGTGATCTCACCCGTCATGCCGACGTGTTTGAACACAGGTCTCCCCGTGAGCGCGGAGATGATCGCGGTCGCCATCGTGATCCCAGCGGACGGTCCATCTTTCGGAATCGCGCCTTCCGGCATGTGCACGTGAATGTCCATGCGCTCGAAGACATCCAATTCAATTTTGAGGTCCGCGGCGCGCGACTTGATGTACGTCAGCGCGGCTTGACCAGACTCTTGCATCACATCGCCGATCTGACCAGTCATCTGCAGTCCGCCTTTGCCCTCCAACACCGCCACTTCGACAGGCATGATCTCTCCGCCGTTCTCCGTCCACGCGAGACTGGTCACAACACCGACCTCATCGGAGCGTTCGGCTTCTGTTTGAAAGACCTGTTGCGGACCCAAAAACTTCTCAATTGATTCCGCCGTGATCGTGGTGGGATACTTCTTCGCTTCGGCTTTCATGCGCGCGACCTTGCGGCAAACGCGCCCAATCTCGCGTTCCAAATTGCGGACTCCCGCCTCATAGGTGTATTCGCGGATGATACGACGAACCGCATCTGACTCAAACGTCAGGCTGAGTTCGTCCACCCCGTTTTCATCCAATTGACGCGGGAGCAAATAGCGATTCGCGATCTCGAGTTTCTCTTCTTCAATGTAGCCGGGGAACTCGATCACTTCCATGCGATCCAACAACGGCGGGGGGATATTTCCGAGTGAATTTGCAGTTGTGATGAACATGACCTTGGAAAGATCGAACGGCAATTCAAGGTAATGGTCGCTGAATGTGTTGTTTTGTTCAGGGTCAAGCACTTCCAACATCGCAGAGGCGGGGTCGCCGCGGAAATCGGAATACAGCTTGTCAATCTCATCCAGCATGAACAACGGATTGGATGTCCCCGCGCGTTTCATGGTTTGTAGGATTCGTCCCGGCAACGCGCCGATGTAGGTTCTGCGATGACCGCGAATCTCGGCTTCGTCGCGCACGCCGCCCAGCGACACGCGCACAAATTTCCGCCCAAGCGATTCGGCGATGGAACGTCCCAGCGAAGTCTTTCCAACGCCGGGAGGTCCAACGAAACACAAAATCGGCTGACGTTCTTTCTTCGGCTTCAACGAACGGACGGCGATATATTCAAGGATTCTTTCTTTCGCTTTCTTGAGCCCATAGTGATCGCGCTCCAAGATCTTCGCGGCGTTCTTCACATCGAGATTATCCGGCGAAAGATTCGACCAGGGCAGTTCAACGATCCAGTCAATGTAGGTGCGGATGATCCCGATTTCGGGAGCCATCGGCGGCATCTGATTCAGCCGTTCCAATTCCTTCAAAGCGACCATCTTCGCCTCATCGGGAAGATTTGCCGCGTCCACTTTCTTTTTCAATTCGCCCGCGTCGCGCGTGAAGATGTCGCCTTCGCCCAATTCATTTTGAATCTGACGCATTTGCTCGCGCAGGTAAAACTCGCGCTGGCTTTTATCCACTTCGCTTTGCACCTTCGAATGGATCTCATCTTCCAGTTCGAGCACGTCTACTTCCTGCGCAAGTATCTTGTTCAATGCCTGCAAACGTCCGCGCACATCGAGCAGGAGCAATAAACTTTGTTTGGCTTCATAGTTCAACGAAAGCGACGTGGCGAGCATATCCGCAAGCCAGCCGGGTTCTGAGATGTTCATCGCGAATAAATGCGCTTCTTCGGGGATTGAACGATCCAACTCCACGCAGCGATCGAACAGGTCCAAGGCTGAACGCATGAGAGCCTGCGTTTGACGGTCAGCAGTTTGAGGCTCCGCGACGATGCGCGCCCGCACAACAAGGTATGGCACGGTGCGAACAAATTCCACGATCTCCACGCGGCGGCGTCCCTGCACGAGCGCGGAGTGCGAGCCATCCGGCATGGCAAGTAAACGCCCCACCGCCATCTCCACGCCGATCGGCAGAAAATCATTCGCGCCCGGGTTATCCAAATCGGCATCGCTCTGCGTCAGCCCGATCACGGTTTGCTCTTTGCGCTGCGCCTCTTCCACAGCCAGCAACGACGACTCGCGCCCGACAAAGATCGGCGAGACCATGCGCGGAAACACAACCAGGTCACGCAACGGCAACACCGCGGCTTCGATCATGCCATCGGCATTCGGCTCGCGGTTCGGGATGCGATACAACTCCTCCGTGCGCTGCGAGAGGGTCAGGTCAAAATTATCTTCTTCTTCGTTCCATTCTTTTGGGTGATTCATTTTTTCTCTTGCCCCTCTCCCGTTTTGGGAGAGGGGTTGGGGGTGAGGGTGATTTTATTCCATGCTTTCATAACCTCCGCCGTCACAAACATACTGCCAGCGGAGAGGACAATGCTACCATCTTTTGCGGATAACTCCAACGCTCGCGCCAACGCGGACTCAACCGGACTCACCGCCTCAGACTCCACCCCAGCCTGCTTCGCCAACTCAATGAGTTTCCTCATCTGGCTCTCTTGCGCCAAGCCGCACCAACCTCACCTGCAAAAGCAACACTACCAGCAGACAGAACCATTTTTTGGTCACCTGCCAATACCAAGGCACGCTCCAACGCAGATTCTACAGATGCAACTGCTTCTACCGGAATACCGACTTTACTCACTTGTTCAGCAATCCACTCGGCGGAAGGCGCTCTCGGATGGTCTGCATGTGTTGCCACAACACGTTCGATTCGCGGTTTGAGTTCCTCCAACATACCTAAAATATCTTTGTCTTCCAGAGCGCAAAAAATCAATAGGATAGGTTTATCAGGAAAATATTCATCGAGCGTCTGACGCAATCGCAATGCGGAGTCTCGGTTGTGAGCCGAGTCAATTACAACAGGCGGCTCGCGTCTGAGGATTTCAAACCGCGCGGGCCACTTTGCTTGGGCAAATCCTTTTTGTATCGCTTCATCAGAAATTTCAAGTCCGCTGGCTTTGAGCGCGGCATAAGCCGTCGCCGCGTTTTCGACTTGATGATTTCCAAGTAATGGAAGTTGAACGGTGGTCGAGTAGTCCCGCGTGGTTTTCGCGGGACTTATCGAGACCACCTGCCCATCTAGTGAGTGACTGATCGCTTCCACTTCAATATCTTTTCCAACAAGCGTAAACGTAGACTCCTCTAGTTTGGCTACGCGCTCCAAAACTTCAAGGGCTTCATCCACTTGCGGCGCGGACACAACTGGCACCCCTTGTTTGATAATCCCTGCCTTCTCTCCCGCGATCTTGGCAAGCGTATCCCCCAACACAGCCATGTGATCGTATGACAATGAGGTAATCACCGAGACCTTCGGCGTGACAATATTCGTCGCATCGAGTCGTCCGCCCAAACCGACTTCGATCACCGCCGCGTTGCAGCCCTGCTTGGCAAACGCGAGAAACCCAAGCGCGGTTGTGATTTCAAACGTGGTCAGTTTGGGAATCTTTGCAACGGCTGGCTTGACCTCTTCCACAAGCTCGATAAGCAACTCGTGTGAAATCGGCTCGCCATTGACTTGAATCCGTTCGCAGTAATCCAGCAAATGCGGAGAGGTATACAACCCAACTTTATATCCCGCCGCCTGCAACGCGGACGCACACAACGCGCACACCGAGCCTTTTCCCTTCGTCCCCGCCACATGGATGATAGGATATTTCGCCTGCGCGTTTCCCAGTTCCTCCATCAACGCGAACATGCGGTCCAAGTTAAACTCCGCCTTAGCAAGTTCGGATGAATGTTTCAGGCTATAATCTACGAAAGAGTAGAGGTATTCGAGGGCTTTGTTGTAGGCGGTTTCGATGTCAATCATGCGAAGGATTGTAATCGTCGGATAAGTGGTGTGCAAGAGGAGTAAATCAATGAAATCTGGTGATGCTTATTGGCAAATCGTAAATCAGGTGTGGAAAAAAATTAGTATTTATCATGGCGAAGCAGTATTTGTTGAAGAATTCATGAAAGCCGATATAAAGCAACGCCATTTATTTGCTGCTCATAGGTGTCAATCAGAAGTGCGAAATGGCGGATTCCACCTTTTTTTCTGGAACAGCACAGGAATCCTTGCTCCTGAGGCAGTGATGGCTTTTGGGGCAATTGGAATGCCAAACGCCGCTGCCTTAATCGAAAGAGCTATGATGTTTTTTGGTTCCGTTTATCCACGAGATAGAAACAAGAGAATAGAAACGCTCTACGCTTATGCAAAGCAAAACCCCAAAAGTCGAGACCCGTTTGATAAAATGAATGACGAATTTTTCAAATTGCTTGATGAAGAATCCGGCGGATTTGAAGCCGCCGCTGACAGATATGCACTTTTAGCGGATACAGAAAAATAATATTCTCACCACGCTCTACATTCACCTGTGTCTCCTGACTTGTGCCTCTCTGAAAGAAAAACATTTGCTTATGGAAAACTGCTTCATCTGCCGCGAACATAATGGACAAGAAGCCGCCCCTCCTGGTGGATATATCTACGAAGATGAGCATTGGGTGCTCTGCCACGCGCCAGGGAAATTGGGACCGTTGGGCATGTTGTTCATTGAATCAAAACGGCATTTTTTAGATTATGCTGAAATGACGGATGATGAGTCCGTTTCACTCGGAAATGTGCTGAGGAAAATCTACTACTCGCTCAGATTACACACGGGCGCGGAGCGGATTTATCAAGTAACTCTGATGGAGGGAGTGCGGCATTTCCACTCCTGGCTGGTGCTACATCGAAAAGATGATACCGAACGTGGGATGAAATTTCTAGCCAGAAATGATTCGTGCAGTGATGAATATGCAATAGCACTAGCAAACAAATTGTGTGACGCTATGAAATAACATGCTCGCCACTCTCACCATCCACCTCCACCTCCCTGCCTGTTCCTCCCTCAAAGAAAAGCGTGGACGGATCAAGCCGCTCATCTCACGCCTGCACCGCGAGTTCAATGTCTCCGTCGCGGAGATGGATTTGCAGGACAAATGGCAGGAGGCGGTCATCGTCTGCGCGATGGTTGGGAATGACCGCGCGTTTTTGCAGTCCGCGTTGGGGAATGTGGCAAAATGGGTGGAAGGTCACTGGTCAGATGGGGATGTGATTGAGCAGAGGATTGAAATTATTGCGTAGGGGCGAGGTCCTCTCGCCCCCTTTTTATGTGTGATTACAAAAAGGGCGGGGAAACCCCGCCCCTACGTTTGGAGGTATGAATGGATTTAGGCTTGAAAAACAAACGCGCACTCGTCACCAGCTCCTCGCGCGGACTTGGCTACGCCGCCGCGCTTCTGCTTGCAAAAGAGGGATGTTGTGTGGCGGTCAACGGGCGGGATGAATCAACGATAAAAGATGTGGCGGAGGGAATACACAAGGAGACAGGTGCACAGGTAGAAGGAATGGCAGGTGATGTAAGTTTGCCAGATGTACCTGAAAAATTAATTCAACAAACAGTTGATACATTCGGCGGGCTGGACATCCTCATCACCAACGCGGGCGGACCAAAGTCCGGCTCGATAGATTCGCTGGATGACGCCGCGTGGCAAAAAGGGATTGACTTGTGTCTGATGAGTCACGTGCGATTGATCAAAGCCGCGTTGCCGCATTTACGAAAATCCGATTCGGCGAGCGTGTTGACGATCACTTCGTATTCGGTCAAACAGCCTATCCCAAATTTATTGATCTCGAACAGCGTCCGCGCCGCGACGGCGGGGTTGACCAAGTCGCTGGCACTGGAACTGGGCAAAGAGGGAATCCGTCTAAACTCCATTCTGCCGGGCTGGACAGAGACCGAACGCGTCGAAGAGCTGATGAACGATCGGGCGAAGACAAACAATTCCACAGTCGAGGAAGAGATGCGTAAGCAAGTTGAAGCAACCGCGTTGCGGAGGATGGGACGTCCCGAAGAGTTTGCGAACGCGGCAGTCTTCCTCGTCTCACCCGCCGCGTCATACATCACGGGAATCCTATTGAATGTGGATGGCGGAATCATTCAAGGTACTTTCTAATGAAAAAATTTCTATTCGTGATCGCAATTCTTCTTGCCAGTTGCGCGCCGCAAGCGACTCCCGCGCCAACATCGTTGCCATCCACAGCCAGCGAAGCGCAGGAAGTGTTGATTCAATTTTTCGATCTGTTGAACGCGAAACAATACGCTAAAGCGGATTTGTTGTACGGCGGCGATTACGAGCAACTACAAATCTTCAACTCGGCGGCGGACCCGGCGGATCATGCCGCGCTGTGGAGTTGGTCGTGCGAAAACGCGGGTTTGCAATGCCTGAAAGTTCGCACGGCAACTTTCAAAGTTTTACAAAGCGACACGTATATCTTTCAGGTAGAATTCAGCAACGCGGACGGCAGTCTCTTTGTGCTGGGTCCGTGTTGCGGAGCGGACGAGACCGAAATGCCGCCCGTTTCGCAATTTGAATATCATGTTGCGCGAACCAGCGATGGAACTTATCTCGTTATGGACCTACCTCCCTATACTCCATAAAATGAACATCTCAAACAAACCAATCCTCATCACCTTCTACATTTCATATCTTATATCTGTTCTTTTGTTGTTGATCGCCAGCGCATCCAAAACTCCGCTTCCCGCGTGGGGCGGCTATCTGGATGTGAGCCTTGTGGTCTTGATCGTAATCGCCGGTATTACAATTTTTGGACGAGGCAAAAGCAAGCCAAATTTTGAAACCAGCCATCGAACGACGCTGTATATCCTCCCGATCATCCTTTTGGGCATGTGGGTATTTCGCAATGCGCTCGATTTCAACATCCTCCTGCCCGGGCTGGCATGGCGCGCGTTTTTCTTCCTGCACATCCTGCCGTACAGTGTGAATCTTTGGAGCCCGGAGACGACGAATGAATAATTTTTCCTTTTTATGCTCCCGCAGGGTCTGTGACCCTGCGGCGTAACCTGCGCAACATGGCGATCACATATCATACCCTTCAGGGTAGACCGCCTTGGAGCGATGATGATAAGTTTTCCTTTTTGGATGGAAACGCCTGATGCTATTTTTAAAATTCGACCCCACAAAATTTTCCTTTCTGGCGCGTACATCCATCTTGATCGCGGCGTTCTTTTCAATAGATAAGGTCCTCGCCTTCGTGCGCGTCGGAATCATCTCACGCATCTACACAGACGACGTCGGCTTGTTAGACGTGTTCAACTCTGCCAACAACGTGCCCGATGTGTTGTTCGCGCTCATCTCGGGCGGCGCGCTGGCGATGGCATTCATCCCGTTGATGAGCGAATACCTTAACACAAAAAGCCGCGAAGCCGCCTGGAACTTGTTCTCGCGCGTTGCCAACCTTGCATTTCTCGTCACCAGCGTTGGCGCGGTGGTGATTTTCATCTTCGCCCAACAGATCGTGGATACGGTTATCGTTCCGGGCTTTACGCTGGAGCAACGCGTGCTGGTCGCCGGATTGATGCGGCTCAATCTCGTCAGCACCATCATTTTTTCGATCAGCGGTCTCGTGATGGCGAGCCTGCAAGCCAACCAGCATTTTCTTCTGCCCGCGCTCGCGCCCACCCTGTACAACGTCGGGCAAATTTTTGGCGCGCTCATCTTCGTGCCGCGCTTCGGCATTTACGGTCTCGTGTACGGCGTCATCCTCGGCGCGGCATTGCACCTGTTGATTCAAATCCCCGCGTTATTCAAATTCGGTTTCAAATGGACTCCCGCGCTCGATTTGCGTCACACCGGCTTGATCGAAGCGCTCAAATTGCTCGGTCCGCGTTTGCTAACGATGGGCGGGATTCAGGCAATCGTCATCGTGCGCGATTACCTTGCATCCCTCCTCCAACAGGACGGCGCGGTCACATCTCTCGCGTATGGCTGGATGATCATGCAAGTGCCGGAGACGTTGCTCGGGACGGCGATTGCCACAGCCATGCTTCCGACGCTTGCCGAACTCGCCTCTCGCGGCGATTGGAGCGGGTTCCGTCTAACGATCGAGCGCGCCCTCCGGGTCTTGATTTCACTAACCATCCCCATTGCGGCAGTGATGGCGGCAGGGATTAATCCGCTCGTGCGTGCCGCGTTCGGCTTCGACGCGGAAACCTCCACGCTCATCACATGGACGACACGCGCCTACCTCCTCACATTGACCGGTTTCGCAATTCAAGAGATCGCCGCGCGTTCATTCTATGCGCGCAAGGAACCGATGTTTCCATTGTATGCAGTCATCTTAAGACTCGCCTTGTTCATCGGGATCGGCTATCTTGGAATCACATTCTTCAAACCCATCGGTGCGCCGGTCATTGCGCTGGCTGAAATTGCGTTGTTGATCGAGTCTGTCATTCTCTTCCGCTGGCTGAGCAAACGGATGCACGAACCCATCATCGTGTGGAGCGCGGTCGGCAGAGGCGTAGTCGCCGCGCTGATCGGAGGCGTAACAGCCTACGGCTTGGCAAGATACGTTCCAGGGTCCGCGATAATGACCGCGTTGCTGGGCATGGTCGTCGGCGGACTCATCTGCATCCCGATCATCTGGTCTGAGATTAAATTGTTGTTAAAACTCTAATCATAAGGTGACAGTCACTTTTAAAAGTGACTGTCACCTGTAGGATATAATTGAAATCATGTCTGATCATCTTGGAAGCACACAACCGAATATGAAAGTACAAAAGGCGGGACGCGGCAGGGCATTTTTGTTCAACGCGCTTGGCTTGATCGTGATCCTTGTTCTCGCAATCCTGGGCGGGTATCGCTCCGGCATTTCGATCCGCCAGCAGAACCAATCGTCCATCATTATGGGGCAGAT
>Ga0247727_10016455_pt1 | contig 11935 bp, 12 predicted proteins | sample WisWelCaveWW1625_FD_202498 | JGI IMG/M metagenome (GOLD analysis project Ga0247727, IMG submission 202498) | Biofilm microbial communities from Wishing Well Cave, Virginia, United States - WW16-25 | ecosystem: Environmental > Aquatic > Deep subsurface > Groundwater > Cave microbial mat | place...
TCGAGCGCCCAGTCGAGCGCCATCCGGTCGGCCACCAACCGGTGATCGCCCAGGTAAGCGAGTGCCTCGCGCTTCCAGCGCGCGAGCCGGCACAGGCGGACGGCGGTCTCGAGCGCCTTGGCGATCTGCGCGGTCGAGACCGGCTTCTCCAGGTAGCGCAGCGCTCCCGATTCGACGGCCTGGATCGCCGTCTCCAACCGGGGGTCGGCCGTCAGCAGGATCACGGGCAGGTCGAAGTCGAGCGCGCGGACCCGGCGCAGCAGCTCGACCCCGCTCATCCCGGGCATCGAGATGTCGCTCAGCACCGCCTCGAAGCCGCGAGCCGCGAGACGTTCGAGCGCCTGCTCTCCGTCGCTGGCCGCCTCGACCTCGTAGCCGTGGAGCCGCAGCGCCTCCGACACGCCGAAGCGGACCGCCTCGTCGTCGTCGACGATCAGCACCAGGCCGCGGCTCGCGGAGCTTGGAGCAGGGGTGGCCACAGGCTGTACCGCCTCAGGCCGGCAGGCCCTTCGCGATCACCTGCTCGATCGCCTCGGCGAAGCGGTCGACCTCGTCGGTCGTGGTGTAGACGCACGGCGTCACGCGCAGCCCCTCGAACTCGGCGTGCTTGATCGGCACCACGATGATGCGCCGAGTGTCGAAGAGGTGCTTGCCGAGCGCGGCGCTGTCGATGCCCTCCACTTGCAGGTTCCCGATCCCGCACGACATCGCGGGGTCGAAGCTCGTGTGGACGCGCACGCGCGGCTGCGCCGAGAGCCGCTTCATAAAGCGGTCGCGCAGGTAGCGCAGGCGCGCGGCCTTGCGCTCGATGCCGATGCCGTGGTGGAACACCAGCGCCTCGGCGATCGCGTTGTGGTTGGCCGCGGGATGCGTGCCGATCTCCTCGAACTTGCGGATGTCGTCGTCCTGCTTCTTGTCGGCCGCCATCAGCGGCCAGACCCTGCCGATCTTCGAGCGCCGCACGTACAGGAAGCCCGTGCCGTGCGGCGCGAACAGCCACTTGTGCAGGCTGGTGCCGTAGTAGTCGCAGTCGAGGTCGTCGAGCTTGAAGGGGAAGTGCGCGAAGGCGTGCGCGCCGTCGACGATCACCTCGATCCCGCGCGCGCGTGCCATCCGGCAGATCCGCTTCACCGGGAAGATCTGTCCGGTCAGGTTGGTGATGTGGCAGACCAGGATCACCTTCGTCCGCGGCGTGAGCGCCCGCTCGAAGCGCTGGTAGAGGTCGTCGAGGCTCGGCGGCGGCAACGGAAACGAGATCGTCTTGAGCACGACGCCGTCGCGGCGCTCGCGCTGGCGCCAGGCGGTGAGCATGCGCGGGTAGTCGTGGGTGGTGGTGAGGATCTCGTCGCCCGGCTTCAGGTCGAGGCCGAGCTGGACCGCCTCGAGCGCCTCGCTCGCGTTGCGCGTGACGGCCATCTCCTCGGGGTCGCAGCCGAACTCGCGCGCCAGCTCCCGGCGCACCGACTCGATCTGCGGCTCGAGCATCTGCCACATCGTGTAGACGGGCGCCTCGTTGGAGAGGTCGAGGTAGCGCTTCATCGCCTCCTGCACGATGCGCGGAGACGGGCACACGCCGCCGTTGTTGAGGTTGACGTAGCTGCGGTTGACCGTGAAGGCCTGCTGGATCTCGCGCCAGTAGGCTTCGTCCGAGGCGACCGCCTCGGGCGCGCTGCCCGCCGTTTCCCGGCCGGCCGCGAGCACCCTATCGAGCGCGTCGTCGCGGAACGCAGCGAGGGCTCCCGCCCCGAGACTGAGGAATGCGCGCCGTGACGTCATGCTCTCTCCTCCCGATGTATGGGCGAGGGCATCTTACGCGCTCGGGCGTCCCTGGGCCACGGGGATGCGCTGATTCAAGGCCTGACCCCCTCCGGCGCTGCGCCCCGACGCGCCGGGGTGCGCTTCGGGACCGGGGCCGGCCGTTGTAGAGTCCCCCGGTCCATGGTGCGACAGGCGCTGGTCGCGACTGCGCTCGCCCGCGAGATCGGAGTCTTCGGCGCCACGATGCTCGTGATGGGCGGCATCGTGGGCTCGGGCATCTTCATGAACCCGTACGTCGTCGCGCGCCAGGTCGGCACGCCGGCGCTGATCCTTGGCGCGTGGGCCTTCGGCGGCTTCGTGGCGGTGGCCGGCGCGTTCGTCTATGCCGAGCTTGCATCCCTGCGGCCCGCCGTCGGCGGTCAGTATGCCTACCTGCGCGAGGCCTACAGCCCGCGCGTCGCCTTCCTCTATGGCTGGGTGCTGCTGCTCGTCACGCAGAGCGGCGGGATGGCCGCGGTGGCGGTCACCTTCGCGCGCTACCTGGGCGAGCTCGTGGCGTTGCCGGTACCCGAGCCGGCCGTCGCCGTGCTGGCGCTCGCCGCGCTCACCGCCGTCAACTGCCTCGGCGTGAGGGCTGGCAACGGCTTGCAGTCGGCGCTGATGGTCCTGAAGACCCTGGCGATCCTGGCGCTCGTCGCGACGGGCCTCGCGGTCTTCGGCGGCGAGCGCGTGACGCTGCGCCCGCTGCTCGACCGGCCGCCGTCGCTCGACCTGGTCGCCGGCTTCGGCGCCGCGCTCGTGCCGGTGCTGTTCGCCTACGGCGGCTGGCAGACCTCGGGCTTCGTGATGGGGGAGCTGCGGCGCCCCGGGCGCGACATGCCGCGGGCGCTGCTGCTGGGCGTGGCCGGCGTCGTCATCCTCTATCTCTCCGTCAACGTGGTCTGCCTGCGGGCGCTCGGAGCCGATGGACTCGCCGCCAGCACCGCCCCCGCCTCCGACGTGATGCGTCTGGCGCTCGGCGAGCGCGGCGCGCGCCTCATCGCGCTCGGGATCGTGATCTCGACGCTCGGCTTCCTGAGCCAGGGAATCCTGACGGCGCCGCGCGTCTATTACGCGATGGCGCGGGACGGCGTCTTCTTCCGCGCCGTGGGCCGGCTCCAGCCGAAGACCCGCGTGCCGGCCCTGGCGATCGGGCTCCAGGGGCTGGTCGCCGCGGTGATCGCGCTCTCGGGCGGCTACGAGCAGATCCTGAGCTACGTGGTGTCGGTCGACTTCATCGCGATGGGGCTCACCGGGGCCGCCCTCTTCGTGTTCCGGCGCCGCGGGGAGCAGGGCGCGTTCCGGGCCCCCGGCCACCCGTGGACGACGGCCTTCTTCGTGCTCTCGTGCTGGGCGGTCGTGGCCGCCACGATCCACCGCTACCCGCGCGACAGCGGGATCGGGCTCCTGATCCTGGCCCTGGGACTGCCGGTCTACGGGCTGTGGTCCGCGCGGAGAAGCGCGTGACGACGCCCTTCTCCGAGTACATGGAGTGGGCCAAGACCCGCTCGGGCGCCCGCTTCAACCTGGCGTCGAGCGGCGTTGCCGCCTACCCGCTCGCCGAGCTCGGGGCGCGCCTCGAGGATGTCGAGATCTGCGGCGACAGTGCCTACGGCTACGCGCCACTGCAGGAGCGGCTGGCCCGCAAGGCGGGCGTCGACCCCGATCGCATCGTGCACGCGACCGGCACGTCGATGGCCAACCTGCTGGCGCTCGCGGCGGCCGCCGATGCCGGCGACGAGGTGCTGATCGAGGAGCCGACCTACACTTTGCTCGTGGACGCGGCGCGCTGGCTGCGGCTCGACGTGCGCCGCTTCCCGCGGCGGGCCGAGGCGGGGTTCCGGCTCGATCCGCTCGAGGTCGAGCGCGCGCTCACACCGTGCACCCGCCTCGTCGTTCTCACCAACCTCCACAACCCCTCGAGCGCCTTCACCCCGCCGGAGGACCTGCGACGAATCGGCGACGCCGCCCGCTCGGTGGGGGCGCGCGTCCTCGTCGACGAGGTCTACCTCGAGTCGTTCGCCGTTCTCGGTCGCGCGTGGGGCTCGGCAGCGCGCCTCGGGCCGGAGTTCGTGGTCACCTCCAGCCTGACCAAGGCCTACGGGCTTTCCGGCCTGCGCTGCGGCTGGGTCGTGGCCGATCCCGATCTCGCCCGGAGGATCTGGCGGCTCAACGACCTCTTCGGGGTGATCCCGGCGCATCCCGCCGAGCGGCTGAGTGTCGTCGCCCTCGACCGCCTCGCGTGGATCGCCGAGCGGGCCCGCCGCATCCTCGAGACCAACACCGAGGCCGTGAACGCGTTCCTGGCCGCCCGGCCAGAGCTGGCGTGCGAGCCGGTCGACGGCGGGATCATCGCGTTTCCGCGCCTGCTGCGCGGCGACGTCGAGTCCTTCTGCACGCTGCTCCGCGAGCGTTTCGAGACCAGCGTGGCGCCGGGGCGCTTTTTCTCGGCCCCCGGCCACTTCCGCCTGGCCCTGGGCGGCGAGCCCGGGACCCTGGCGGAGGGCCTGGAGCGGGTCGGCCGGGCGCTCGACGCCTCTGTCTGACGCCGGGCGGGGCTGGTATAGACTGGTCGAAGGGGGTTGTCGAGGAGCCGACGATGTCCGAGTTCGTGCCCGTCCTCGCCGTGGCCGACCTTCCGCCCGGTCGGGCCGCCGAGGTCAGCGTGGGGAGCCACCTGGTTGCCTTGTTCAACGTCGGCGGGAGCTTCTATGCCCTGACCAACCGTTGTCCGCACAGGGGCGGCCCGCTCGGGCAGGGCTTCGTGGACGGCTCCCAGGTGAGTTGCCCCTGGCACAACTACACGTTCGACGTGACGACGGGGGAGAACGTGGTGAGCCCCGACCTCAAGGTCGAGCGGTACGAAGTGAAGGTCGAGGACGGACGCGTCTACGTGAAGGTGGAATGAGACGATGAAGAAGCGTATGGTCGCACCCGCACTCATGGGCCTGGTCCTGGCTGCCGCCCTCGCGGCGCAGGAGAAGGCCCCGCCGCAGGCCGCAACTTCCCAGGCGCCGGCGCCCGCGTCGCAGGCCCCGGCCGCCGAGACGCCCACCTTCCCCACCCAGCTCGAGCAGGTGATCGTCGACGTGGTGGTCACGGACAAGAAAGGCGTCCCGATCCGCGGGCTCACCCAGACCGACATGGTGGTCACCGAGGACGGCGTCAAGCAGCCGGTCGTCAGCTTCGAGGCCGTGGAGCTGCCGGAGCAGCCGGCGGCGGCCGCGCCGCCGCCGCCGAGGGTGTCGTCGAACACGGCGCCCGAGGAGCAGCGGGCCCGCACCTTCGTGATCGTCTACGACGATACGCACATCACGCCATGGCGCGCCAACCAGTCGAAGGCCGCGGTCGCGAGCTTCCTCGAGAAGGGCACGCGCGAGGGCGATCGCGTCTCGCTGCTGACGACGTCCGGGGGGACCTGGTGGACGGCGCGCATGGAGGCCGGCCGCTCGAAGCTGATCGAGATGGTGAAGGGCTTCGACGGGCGCTACATCCCCGACACCTCGCCCGAGCGGATGTCGGACTACGAGGCGCTGCGGATCCACGTCTATCGCGATCCGACTACGGTCGAGCGCGTATTGCGGCGTTACGAGACCTACGGCGTCACCCAGGCGGCGCAGCGCGGCAGCTCGGACTCGATGCGCGCGGGCACCTCCGACGATCCCTACGTCAACGGCCGCGCGACCGAGGTCTACTTCCAGGCCACGGCCCGCATGCGCGTGACGCTCGACACGCTGGAGCGGGCGCTCAACGGGCTCGCCGGCGCGAGAGGGCGCAAGTCGCTGATCCTCGTCTCCGAGGGCTTCATCCACGACATCAACCTCGACGAGTTCAAGCGCGTCAACAACGCGGCGCGGCGAGCGAACACCGCGATCTATTTCGTGAACGCGCGCGGCCTCGAGGGGGTCCCGCTCGCCATGACCGCTCAGTTCGGGCCGGCGCTGCCCGAGCAGGACGTGGGCTTCGCCTTCGCCGAGACCTTCGACGCGGTGGCCGGCTCGGAGGTGGTCGCGAACGAGAGCGGGGGCTTCACGGTCCGCAACACCAACGACCTCTCCAAGGGCATCCAGCGCATCGCCGACGAGACGCGTGTCTACTACCTGCTCGGCTACGTCCCTTCGAACACCGCCCGCGACGGCAAGTTCCGCAAGATCCAGGTCAAGCTCGCGAGCGGCAAGGGCCGCGAGCTGCGGGCGCGCAAGGGCTACTTCGCGCCCAGCGAGTCGGGAAAGAGCGCGCTCACGGCGAAAAAGGGCGTCGATCCCGAGATCCAGGGCGCGCTCGACTCGCCCTGGGCGATAGACGGCATCCCGCTGCGCATGACGCACTTCGTCGGCGACGAGAAGACGCTCGGCAAGGCGGCCGTGCTGGTCACGACCGAGGTCGACATCCGCGGGCTCGGCTTCGAGGAGAAGGAGGGGCGCAGCCTCGCCGACTTGCAGTTCCTGCTGGTGGTCGCGCACCGCGCGAGCGGCGAGTTCTTCCGCTACGACCAGGGCGTCTCGATGAAGCTACAGCCGGCCAGCCGCGAGCGCCACAGCCGCTTCTGGCTCCCGATCACGCGCGACTTCGAGCTCAAGAGCGGCGACTACCAGGCCAAGATCGTGGTGCGCGACACCCGCAGCAAGCGCATCGGGACCGTGATCCACGAGTTCGAGGTGCCGCCGCTCGGCACGCTGCGCGCCTCGACGCCCGTGCTGAGCGACACCCAGCAGAGCCCGAACGCGGCGATCGCGGAGGGGCTGCCCGGCGGCCGGCTCGTCCCCCTCGCGCGGCGCGAATTCGCCACCGGCTCGGACCTGCTGTGCCAGTTCGACGTGTATGGCGCCAAACCCGACGAGACAACCGGGATGCCCCGCGTCGTGCAAGGCTACCTGGTGCGCCGCGCCGACGGAAGCATCCTGACGGGCATGGAGCCGTCCGTCATCAGCCCCACGTCGCTCGGCAAGCTGACCCGGCTCTTCGGCTTCCGGCTGGTCGACGCGGCGCCGGGCGAGTACGAGATCCTGATGACGATCCGCGACGAGCTCGCCGGCCAGTCGATGGAGATCCTCGAGCCGTTCACAGTCGGGCCGCCGTTGCCGGTGACCGCGGCGGCACAGCAGCCGCCCGCCGGGAACTGAGGGACGCGGGGCGTCCTGACCCGGGGCGTCCGGCTACTTCGAGGTCGGGGACGCCGCCGGGGCCGGGGTCGCGACCGGGGCAGCGGCGGGAGCCGAGGGCGGAGCCTCTGCCGGCGGGGCAGGGGTCGTCGCCGGAGCCGCGCTCGCGGCGGGGCTCGGGCTGGCCGCGGCCTCGGGCACCTGGTCGAGGACGCCGCTCGCCTGCGGCCTTACGATCGACAGCGCCAGGCTCGTGACCATGAACAGCCCCGCCAGGATCGTGGTGGCGCGCGACAGCACCGTCGCCGAGCCGCGCGGCCCGAAGGCGGTCTGTGTGCCGCCGCCGCCGAAGGCGCTGGCGAGGTCCTGTCCCTTGCCCTGCTGCAGCAGCACGACGGCGATCAGGAACAGGCACGCGACCACGTGCAGGAAAGCGATCAGATAGAACAGGAAAGTCATGGGCGCCGCAAGCCTCGAGAGTGGGTGTCCTGGTCGCCCTCACGCGGGGCGACCCGAGAGAAAAGTCTAGCAGACCCGGCGCGCGAGCCCAAACCGGCAGGTGACCGGGTGGCCGGTCGCAGCGGGCCCCGACGATTGGCACGGGGCCTACTCGCCCTTCTGGATCAGTCGCACCGTCCCGTCCGGCAGCTCCTCCGTGAGCCGGCCCTCCTCGTCCACCTGGACGTTGGGAATCCCGAGCCGCCGGTTTTCCTCGCGCGCCTCACGCACGGCCCGCTGGGCGAGGCGCGTCAACTCGTCGAGCTCGCGTCGCGCCTTCTCGCTCAGTGCGGTTTGGTTGGTCGATGCGGCTTTCATCGGACACTCTCCAGCAGGCGCTCGAACACGCCGAAAGCGCGCGCGTCGAGGACCTCGATCGCCTCGCCTTCGCCGTGTGCAGCCTCGGTGAGTCCTCCAGAACCATTGTAGTGCAGTTGCCACTGCTGAGCCTGCGTGCGGTAGCGGTGCCAGAAGTTTAACAGGCTTCGGCCGAAGCGGCGTCTGACATCGTCATCGGAGACAAAGTGTCCCCCACGGGCAACGCGGGAGCGGATACGAGCAATGCAGGCTGCGGGCGAGTCGACGAAGACAAGCATCACGGTCACCTCGTAACCGGCGCCTTTGAAGTCGTCAGGCCCCGCGTACTCAGGCCGGAAAGGGTCGATTCAATGAGAGTCGAGTCACGCTGCGCCAGCGTCTCCGCCACTCGGCTGCTGAACAGGCGCGCGGCCCGGATGGCGTCCCGGCCGGTGCTGCCCAGGCCGTGCTCCGCGGCGATCTGATCGGCGCCGAGGTAGGTGAGTCCCCAGGCATCCTTGATCTTGTTGGAGAGAGTCGTCTTGCCGGCCCCGTTCGGGCCGCCGACGATGACAAGCCGTGGCTGTGCGGGCATGGCTCGATTGTCGCTGCGCCACCGGCCAGGTCAGGTCCGGCGGCGATGCCGAGAAGGCGGCGGCGACCGGTCCAACACTGCTCACGATCACTCTTCGACAAGGAGGTGAGCTCGAGTCGAACCCGCTTCTCCACTCAATCGCGTCAAGGTAGGAACGCCGCTGGCCGCGAGCGCAGCGCCATTCGTGGCGATTAGGTGCTGGCCTCCCTTGGTCGGCTGAACTAGCCGCTGGCCGTTTGGTCGAGCCGGGGAACCCCGGAGAAGTACGAGGCCTGTCTGAAGCTGAACCCGGGGCGGCTGAACAGCCTCTACGGCGCCGGCAGCGCCGCGGAGCGGGCCGGCGACAGCGACGTCGCGCGCCGGCACTACGCCGCCCTCGCCGCGATGGTCGCATCGGACGCGACGCGCCCTGAGATCGCGCGCGCCCGCGCGTTCCTCGCGGACGGCTACCGGCCTACGGCCGGTCGTAGTGGACGAGCTTCAGGAATGAGTCGGCCTTGAGCGAGGCGCCGCCGACGAGGGCGCCGTCGACGTCGGGGAGCGCCATCAGGCCCTTCACGTTGTCCGGCTTGACGCTGCCACCGTAGAGGATGCGCACGACGTCGGCCACGGCCCGGCCGTGTTTGGCGGCGATCCGCGAGCGGATGAAGGCGTGGACCTCCTGCGCCTGCTCGGGCGTCGCGACCTTGCCGGTGCCGATCGCCCAGACGGGCTCGTAGGCGATCACGACCTCTTTAGCTTCGTCGTCCGTGACCGCGTGAAGGACGGCGTCCAGCTGGCGGCCCACGACCTCCATCGTGCGGCCCGCCTCGCGCTCGGCGAGCGTCTCGCCCACGCACGAGATCGGGGTGAGGCCGTTGTCCAGGGCCACCTTCGTCTTCCGCGCGACGCCGTCGTCGGTCTCGGCGAAGTACTGGCGCCGCTCGGAGTGGCCGAGGATCACGTGCGTGACGCCGATGTCCAGGAGCATCGTCGCCGAGACCTCGCCCGTGAAGGCGCCCTCCTTCGCGAAGTGCATGTTCTGGGCGGCCACCGCGACGGAGCTGCCCCTGGCTGCGCCCACGACGGCCGCGAGAGCCGTGAAGGGCGGCGCGACAAGCGCATCGCCGGGGGCGCCGGCCACGGCGCTCTTGAGCTCCTCGACGAGGGTGACCGCCTCGGAGAGCGTCTTGTACATCTTCCAGTTGCCGGCGATCAGCTTGCGGCGCATGGGCGAATGCCTCGCGAGGTGACGAAGGGGGTGCGCCCGACGTGACGCGTCGTGAGTCTTTTCATTTGTTGCTCAGGTAAGTCACGCCCGGCAGCTCCTTGCCCTCGAGGAACTCGAGCGAGGCGCCGCCGCCGGTCGAGACATGCGTCACCTTGTCGGCGAGGCCGTTCTTCTCGACCGCCGCCACGGAATCGCCGCCGCCCACCACCGTGATGGCCCCGTGTGCTGTGGCGTCGGCCAGCGCCTGCGCGACTGCGAGCGTGCCCTTGGCCGTCTCCGGGATCTCGAAGACGCCCATCGGGCCGTTCCAGACGACGGTCTTCGCCGCCTTGACGACCCCGGCGAACGTCGCGCGGCTCGCCACGCCGATGTCGACGCCGATGTCCGCGACACCGATGCCGTCCCAGGCGACCGTCTTCAGCGTGCCGACTCTGCGCGCGTCGAAATCGAAGGCGTCGGTCACCACGGTGTCCACGGGCAGCACGAGCTTGCCGCGGGCCTTGGCGAGGAGCGCGCGCGCCATCGGGGCGCGGTCGTGCTCGACCAGCGAGCCGCCGACCTCCTGGCCCTGGGCCTTGTAGAACGTGAAGGCCATGCCGCCGCCGACGATCAGCGTGTCGACCTTCGGCAGCAGCGCCTCGATCACGTCGATCTTGCCCGAGATCTTCGCGCCGCCGATGATCGCGACGAACGGACGCGCCGGGTTGTCGACCGCGTCGCCCAGGAAATCGAGCTCCTTCTTCATCAGGTAGCCGGCCGCGCGCTGCGGCAGCGCGATGCCGGTGATCGAGCTGTGGGCCCGGTGCGCGGTGCCGAAGGCGTCGTTGACGTAGACGTCGCCGAGCTTCGTGAGCGAGGCGCGGAAGGCCTTCATGGCCTCGGCGTCGGCCTTGACCGAGCTGCCGTCCTCCTTCTTGAGCTTGCCCTCCTCCTCGACGTGGAAGCGCAGGTTCTCGAGGAGGGCGACCTCGCCCGGCCGGAGGGCCGCGCAAGCCCGCTCGACCTCCGGCCCGACGCAGTCGTCCAGGAACTTCACAGGCTGGCCGAGCAGCTCCCTGAGCTTCCCGGCCACCGGCTCGAGCGAGTACTTCGGGAGCTTCTGCCCGTCCGGGCGGCCGAGGTGGCTCATCAGCACCAGGCTCGCGCCCTGGCCGAGCACGTAGCGGATCGAGGGCAGCGACGCGCGCAGGCGCTGGTCGTTCTCGACCTTGCCGTCCTTCAGCGGCACGTTGAAGTCGACGCGCATCAGGGCGCGCCGGCCCGCGAGGGCGAGGTCCTCGATGAAGAGCTTGGCCATGGCGTGGCTACGAAGCACCGTCCCTCTTCGCCATGTAGCGGAGGAGGTCCACGCAGCGGTTCGAGTAGCCCCACTCGTTGTCGTACCAGGAGACGACCTTGAAGAAGCGCTTCTCGCCCTTCAGGTTGTTCTGCAGCGTGGCGAGCGAGTCGTAGATCGATGAGCGTGGGTCATGGATGAAGTCGGTCGAGACGACCTCTTCGCTGGTGTAGCCCAGGATGCCCTTGAGGTAGCTCTCGCTCGCCTTCTTCATCAGGCCGTCGATCTCCTCGATCGAGGTTTCCCTCGTGGCGCGGAACGTGAGGTCCACCACCGAGACGTCGGCGGTCGGGACGCGGAACGACATGCCGGTGAGCTTGCCCTTGGTCGCCGGGAGCACCTCGCCCACGGCCTTCGCGGCGCCGGTCGTCGACGGGATGATGTTGATCGCCGCCGCGCGGCCGCCGCGCCAGTCCTTCTTCGAGGGACCGTCGACCGTCTTCTGCGTCGCGGTGTAGCTGTGGATCGTGGTCATCAGGCCCGTCTCGATCCCGATGCCTTCCTTGAGCAGCACGTGCACGACGGGCGCCAGGCAGTTGGTGGTGCACGAGGCGTTCGAGACGATGTGGTGCTTCGCGGGGTCGTACTCGCCCTCGTTGACGCCCATCAGCAGCGTCTTCACCTCGCCCTTGGCGGGCGCCGAGATGATCACCTTCTTGGCTCCCGCCGCGAGGTGGCCCTTCGCCTTCTCGGAGTCCGTGAAGAGGCCGGTCGATTCGATCACGTATTCGGCGCCGAGCTCCTTCCACGGCAGCTGGCTCGGGTCCTTGGCGGCCATCACGCACTTGACTGAGTCGCCGCCGACCACGAGCACGTCGTTGGCCTCGGCCGACAGGCTGCTCTTCTTCGCGGAGAGCGGGTGCTTGAAGCGGCCGTGCACCGAGTCGTACTTCATCTGGTAGGCGAAGTAGTCGGCGTCGGTGGAGATGTCGACGACGCCCACCACGTCGATCTCCTTGCCCAGCAGGCCCTGGTCGCACAGCGCCTGGAACACCAGCCGCCCGATCCGCCCGAAGCCGTTGATCCCCACTCGGATGGCCATCGCGTCACTCTCCCCGTATCAGTCGAACCCGCAGTCTAGCCGACGGCTCGTTCGCGGC
>Ga0247727_10016456_pt1 | contig 11934 bp, 9 predicted proteins | sample WisWelCaveWW1625_FD_202498 | JGI IMG/M metagenome (GOLD analysis project Ga0247727, IMG submission 202498) | Biofilm microbial communities from Wishing Well Cave, Virginia, United States - WW16-25 | ecosystem: Environmental > Aquatic > Deep subsurface > Groundwater > Cave microbial mat | place...
CGAGCGCAGCGCGCATTACGAGTGCGTCCTCGTGCTGATGCGCGGTCCGGGCGACGCGCAACCGCTCGTCGCGCAGGCGCAGTGGCACGGCACGATCGGGCGCGAGCCCCGCGGCTGCGGTGGATTCGGCTACGACCCGCTGTTCCTGCCGCGAGGCATGGACAGGACCGCGGCCGAGCTCGCGCCGGAGGAGAAGAACCGCATCAGCCACCGCGGCCGAGCGCTGGCGAGGCTGCTCGAACTTCTGAAAAATCAATGAGCGCGGCGGTACTTCGAGACATCCGCCAGGTACGCTTCGCCGCGCTGCCGCCGCTCGCGCTCTACGTGCACTTGCCGTGGTGCATGAAGAAATGTCCTTACTGCGACTTCAACTCGCACGAGCGGCAGGATGATTTGCCGTTTGCACGATACATCTCGGCCTTGGTGCGCGACCTCGAGGCGATGCTGCCGTCGGTCTGGGGCCGGCGCCTGCATTCGGTTTTCATCGGCGGGGGTACGCCGAGCCTGTTTCCCGCCGCGCAGATTGACGCGCTGCTGTCCGGCATCCGCGCGCGCCTGCCGCTTGAGCCTGGCGCCGAAATCACGCTGGAAGCCAATCCCGGCACGGCCGAAGCGACGCGCTTCAGGGGCTACCGCGATGCCGGAGTCAACCGGCTGTCGCTCGGCGTCCAGAGCTTCGATGACAGCATGCTCAAGGCGCTTGGCCGCATCCATTGCGCGGATGAGGCACGGCGCGCGATCGCGATGGCGATGGAGATCTTCGGCAACGTCAACATCGATCTCATGTACGGTTTGCCGGGCCAGACGTTGGCGATGGCGCGAGCGGATGTGGAAGAGGGAGCAGGCTTCGGCACGCCGCACTACTCCGCCTACCAGCTCACCATCGAGCCGAATACGGTGTTCTTCTCGCAGCCGCCGAAGCTGCCCGGGCACGACGCCGCGGCGGACATGCAGGTGATGGCCGAGCAGACGCTTGCGGCTGCGGGTTTCGAGCACTATGAGACCTCGGCTTTCGCCAAGCCCGGCCGGCGCTGCCGCCACAACCTCAATTACTGGGAGTTCGGCGACTACCTCGGCATTGGCGCGGGCGCCCACGGCAAGCTCAGCTTCGCCGACCGCGTCACGCGCCATGAGCAGATCAAGCAGCCAAGGGATTATCTGAAGGGGGTTACTTCGATAGAGGATCGAGTCATAAGTCCGCGCGAGCTGCCGTTCGAATTCATGCTGAATGCGCTTCGCCTGATCGAAGGTTTTGACGTCGATCTTTTCAGCGCACGAGCGGGACTCCAAACGACGACGATCGAGCCTGGGCTGCGCGCGGCAGAAGGCAGAGGACTGATCGAGCGAAGCCTCAGGCGGATTCGGCCAACTGAGCGCGGCCAGCGCTTCCTCAATGAGTTGCAGCAGCTATTTCTTCCCGGCTCCTGAAGATGCGAGCTCGCCGAGCAGCGCTTTCGCGGCCTGCAGGTCCGCGGTGTCGAAGCCCTCGGTAAACCAGCCGTAGATGTCGGCGAGCAGGCGATGCGCCTCCTGGCGCCGTCCCTGCCGCTGCCAAAGCCGCGCCAGGCTCATCCCCGCGCGAAGCTCGAACGATTTCTCCTCGCGGCCGCGGGCGAGTTCGAGCGCTCTGGTGAAGCAGTGTTCGGCTTTGGCCGTATCCGGCACCGACGATCTCGCGATCGCCTCGCCCTCAACCCGGAGTATCTCGGCGCCATACATCGAATTCCGGTCCCGTTCGGCGATTAGCGCCAGAATGGCGAGACCTTCATCTGCCAGTCCTGCTTGCGCGTACCGTTCCGCGACAAGGCACAAGCAGAACGCCTTTCTCCACTGGGACAGCGAAAGGCCGCCAAGTTGGCGGCGGAATTCTCCCGGGGCAATATCTTCGAGTCGCTCTCCGGCCACGCGTTGCAGGACGACTGCAAAGTCCAGGTACGGCCGGAATCCGTGGGCATTCGAAAGCCCCATCAGCCGCTCGGTGGCCTGCGCTGCGGCCTCGTTTTCACCCCGCACGTAATGAACCCATGACGCGTAGCAAAGCGCGAGGCCGGTCGTTTGCGGATGCTGAAGCTCCTCGACGTGAATTAGCGTGTCCCGAAGGGCGCTCGCGGCGCTGTCGGGAAATCCGAGTAGCCAGTGGATTTGCGCGAGATGCCAGCGGCAGCACGCTCCTGCATCATGTCCGCCATAGACGAAGGCCTGCCTGCCGTGCTGATGGCGGTCGTACAGGGCAAGCCCGTGCTGAATATGGGTATAGGCAGCTTTCTGCTGTCCCATCGCGGCGAGTGTCGGCCACATCGAGTGTTGCGCTTCGAGAAGCTGGCCCGTGTCTCCACTGAGTTGCGCGGCCGCGAGCAGCTCCTCTGCTGCATGTATGGCCTGCGAATATTCGCCTTGCGTAAACTTCGCGTACCAGAGATTCCAAAGCACGGGGAAGCGGCGTGATGCGTCCCCGAGCCGATCGACCAGCTCGCGTGCGCGCAGGTACAGGTTCTCTACCTCCGGCGAAGGAGCGCCTTTTGTTGCAACGACAGCCGGGCCAAGGGCGATGCGGATATCCAGGGCCTCGCTCAGAGTCTCCGCGGTCTCCGGCATTCCTCCCAAAAGCCCCAGTGCCTCCTCGAAGAACCCGACGGCCTCGCGATTGGCCGAACGCGCAATCGCCTTTTCTCCGGCCTGCCGCAGGAACCGCACGGCCTTGGCAGGCACTCCACTCCGCAGCGCGTGGTGCGCGAGCAGTTCGACCTGCTCGGAAAGACGCTCCGCGTAGAGCCGCTCAATCGCCTCCACGATCGCGGCGTGCAGCGCGCTCCTGCGGTCCTGCAGCACGCTGCCGTAGGCGACCTCGTGCGTGAGCGCGTGCTTGAACGAATATTCGAGCTCGGGAAAGAGCCGCGCCTCGTAGAGGAACTCGGCGGTCTGCAACTGCGCGAGGCCGCGTCGCAGCTCGTCATCTCCTGTTTCCGCAATCGCGCGCAGAACCGCGTACGGAACGTCCATGCCGACCACCGCCGCGGCCTGCAGGAGGCGCTTGTGAGCACCATCCAGCCGGTCAATGCGCGCGGCGAGGATTGCCTGCACGGTCGCCGGAACGCGCACGCTATCGAGCCCGCGCACGAGCTGGTGCGCGCCGCGCGCGCCCGCAAGCGCGCCCGTCTCGACGAGCGTCCGTACGCATTCCTCAAGATAAAGTGGATTCCCTTCTGTACGCTCGATGAGCAGCGGTTTCAACGGAATGAGGCTCGAATCGCTCCCCAGCAGCCCCTCGAGCAGGTCCTGCGCGCTTTCCGGCGGCAGCGGATCGATGCGCAGTTGCCGGTAAAACGTCTTGCTGCCCCAGCTGTGCTGATACTCGGGCCGGTAGTTCACCGCCAGAAGGATCGGCGCTGCGGGGACGCTCTCGAGCAAGCTGTCGAGGAACGCCTGCGTCTCGCCGTCGATCCAGTGCAGATCCTCGAATACGAGCAGCAGCGGCTGGACCTGGCTCTCGCGCAGCAGCACGCGCTTCACCGCGACAAGGGTCTGGCGGCGCCGCTCGGACGGCTGGAGTGAAAGGAAAGGGCTGTCTTCCGGCAGGGCGTCGAGTAGCGACAGTACCGGCGGGACCGCGTCCTTGAGCGCGTCGTCCAGCGCGAGGAGATTGCCGGTCGCTTTCGCGCGCACCGAACGAATGTCGTCGCGCGACTCGATCTTGAAGTAGCTGCGAAACAGGTCGGCAAGCGGCAGGAATGCCGTTGCCTTGCCGTAGGACACGGACCCGCTCTCGATCGTCAGCCAGCCGTGGCTGCGGTGCGAATGGATGAATTCGTAGTAGAGACGCGACTTCCCCACGCCCGGCTCGCCCACGACCGCAACCACCTGGCCGCGCCCGCGTTGTGCCGCCTCGGCTGCGAGCCGGAGCTGCTCCATCTCGGGGTCGCGGCCGACGAAGCGCGTCAGGCCGCGCGCGCGGGATGCCTGGAGCCGTGTGCGTGCGGGTCCCGCGCCGGCGAGTTCATATACCAGAACCGGGTTAGGCAGCCCCTTCACGGGAACAGGGCCAAGCGGCTTCACGTCGACGTAGCCTTCGGCGAGACCGAGCGTGTCCGCGGTCAGCCGGATGGTTCCGGGTACTGCAAGCTGTTCCATGCGCGCCGCCAGATGCGTAGTCTGGCCCACCGCGGTGTAGTCCATCCGCAGGTCGTTCCCGATCGAGCGCACCACGACCTCGCCGGAGTTGAGGCCGACGCGAATCCTTACCTCGACGCCGTGCGCGCGGCGCGCCTCCTCGGTGTAGCGCCGGATTGCCTCCTGCATGCGCAGCGCCGCATAGCAGGCGCGCACGGCGTGGTCCTCGTGGGCGAGCGGCGCGCCGAATAGCGCCATGATGCCGTCGCCCATCACCTGGTTCACCGTGCCCTCGTAGTGGTGCACCGCCTCCATCATCTTGTCGAGTACCGGGTCGAGGAGCTTGCGCGCCTCTTCGGGATCGCGGTCGGCAAGGAGTTCCATCGATCCTTTCAGGTCGGCGAAGAGCACCGTGACCTGCTTGCGCTCTCCATCCAGCGCGCTCTTCGAGGTCAGGATTCTTTCGGCGAGGTGCTTGGGAGTGTAGGCCTCGGGCGATCCGAAGCGTGCGTCCGTATCCGGCTGACCGGAGGGACGGCCGCATTGATTGCAGAACTTCGCGCCGAGGGGAAGTTCGCCTCCGCAGCCGCCGCATGCGGTGCTCAGCCGCGCCCCGCACCCGGCGCAGAACTTGGACTGCGGCGGATTGTCGTGCCGGCAGCGGGGACACTGCATGCGGATTCTCTCTCCTGGAAAAATTCAGGTCACATCTTGCGCCGAAACACCAGGTCTCGCACCTGGTGCCCGAGTTTCATGCCGCGCCGTTCGAACTTGGTGAGCGGTCGGTTCTTTCCCTGAGCTGCCTTTTCAAGCTTTGGCTCGTTTGAAAGCACGGCATCCATCTGCTCCGCGTATTCCCGCCAATCGGTGGCGGCGTGAAAATAACCGCCGGGCGCGAGCTTGCGCGCGGCGAGTGCGGCGAAGGACGGCTGGACGAGGCGGCGCTTATGGTGGCGCTTCTTTGGCCAGGGATCCGGAAAGAAGAGGTGCAGACCGGCGAGCGAGGCGTCGGCAATCATGCGCTCCAGCACCTCGACCGCGTCGTGCCGGATCAAGCGCAGATTGTACAGCCCGAGCGCCTCGATCTTTTTCAGCAGGCTGCCGACGCCGGGGCCATGCACCTCGATGGCGATGAAGTCGATTGCCGGGTTCTGTTGCGCGATCTCGGCGGTGGGTTCTCCCATTCCCGAGCCGATTTCGAGGACCACGGGCGCCATCCTTTCGAATACCTCTTTCGTGTTCAGGAGGGAATTCGAGAACGGTATTCCAAAGCGTGGAAATAGTTCGTCCAGCGCGCGCTGCTGCGAGGGCGTGGTCCTGCCCTGGCGCAGGACGTAGCTTCTGATTTCCCTCTTCAAGCAGCTTTCGGCTGTGATGGTGTAATGGTGCCTTCGGTAGGCGAGGAGGGCGCCGCGGAATAGAGCTGCTTTGGCATGCGGCCGGCAAGATAGGCTTCGCGCCCCGCCTCGACGGCCTTCTTCATGGCGCGCGCCATCAGCACCGGGTCTTTTGCCGCGGCGATGGCCGTATTCATCAGCACGCCGTCGCAGCCGAGTTCCATCGCGATCGCGGCGTCCGAGGCGGTGCCCACGCCCGCGTCCACCAGCACCGGCACGCCGACGCGCTCGATCACGAGTTGCAGGTTCCAGGGATTGAGGATGCCCATGCCAGAGCCGATCAGCGAGGCGAGCGGCATCACCGCGACACAGCCAATTTCCTCCAGCATCCTCGCCTGGATCGGGTCGTCGGAGCAATACACCATGACCTTGAAGCCCTCGGCGACGAGCTGCTTCGCCGCCGCCAGCGTCTCCGGCATGTTGGGATACAGCGACTGCGGATCGCCCAGCACTTCGAGCTTGACGAGGTCGTGGCCATCGAGCAGTTCGCGCGCCAGGCGCAGCGTGCGCACGGCCTCGCTGGCGCTGTAACAACCCGCGGTGTTCGGCAGGTAGGTGAACTTCGAGGCTGGCAGGTAGTCGAGCAGCGAGGCTTCGCCCGCGGTCTGGCCGATGTTGGTGCGGCGGATCGCGACGGTCACGATCTCCGCACCCGAGGCCTCGATCGCCGCGCGCGTTTGCGCGAAGTCCCGGTACTTGCCGGTGCCGACGAGCAGGCGCGAGGAAAATGTTCTGCCGGCCACCACGAGCGCGTCGTCCTTCGGTCCCAGGGGATCGCTCATCTCAGCCTCCGCCCACCGCGACCACGATCTCAAGCCGGTCGCCGTCGGCGAGCAGCGTGGCGCCGTGCGCGCCGCGCGGCACGATCTCGCCATTGCGCTCGACGGCGATTTTCCGGCCTGCCAGGGCCATGCGCTCGAGCAGTTCGGAAATTGCCAGGGGGCGCTCGTAATGCTTTGTGCTGCCGTTCACACAGATCGCAATCATTTCATAATAATACAATAGTTCAAGCACTTGTGGCTTATGCTGCACAACAGCAATAGTTAATGTAGCTTCTCAGCTAAGGAACTATTTCCTGTGCAAATCCCGGACAAAGGGAGTAAAGTGCCCCACGTACCAGCAGTAACGGAGACGACAAGATGAAAACAAGATTGCTGATTCTCGCCGCGTGCTTCGCCATCGGAGGTTGCTCGACCTTGAGCGATTTTGGCAGCGTGCGCAAGGAAAGCCTGAGAAACGATCAGGGCCACGTCATCGGCTACAAGGAAATGCTGCGCAACGAGCGCACCGGTGAAGTGTTCGCCCAGGTTTCGCTGTACGCCCCGCTGCGCGACGATGCCGGCGCCATCATCGGCTACGAAGAGCAGGTGAGGGACGGCGCGGTCATCCGCAACCTCGATGGCCGCAGCATCGGCGGCAGGTTCGCCGATTTGCGCAGCCGCGGGACCAACGCAAGGAACAGGGGCCTGACCATCGTCATGCGTCCGGCGGACGCGCAGCAGATCGCCGTCACGCAGCCGAAGATCTGGGAGTTGATGGCGTCGCTGTCGGCATCCGACCTGCGCCGGATCCAGTAGCCTTTCCACAGTCCGGTTTCCGCCACGGCCGCAGCTTGCTGCGGCCGTCGCATTTCGGGACCCCATCTGCCGTAAAATTCCCCGCGTAGTGACCGGGAGACTCGTCTCCCGGGCCCTATGCGGGTGTAGTTCAATGGCAGAACGGCAGCTTCCCATGCTGCATACGAGGGTTCGATTCCCTTCACCCGCTCCAACCCGCACTGGAGGCCATGCCCTACTCGGTTGAAGGCAAACTGGTCGTCGCGATCTCCTCCCGGGCGTTGTTCGACTTCGAGGAGGAGAACCGGGTGTTCGACGCCCAGGGCGAACGCGCCTACATCGACCTGCAGTATGCGCGGCTGGAAGTGCCGGCGAAGGAGGGCGTCGCCTTCCGGCTGGTGAAGAAGCTGCTCGCGTTCAACAGCGGCGACGCGCAGCGGGTCGAGGTGGTGATCCTGTCCAAGAACGACCCGGTATCGGGCCTGCGCATCTTCCGTTCGGCCGAGCGCGCAGGCCTGAAGATCGAGCGCGGCGTGTTCACGCGCGGCCGCAGCCCCTACCGCTACCTGGACGCGCTGCGTGCCAACCTGTTTCTGTCGGCCAACGAGCAGGACGTGATGGGCGCGCTGGATGCGCGCTTCCCGGCCGCGCGCGTGCTGCCGGAATCGGCTCAGTCCGGCGGGCGCCATGCCGGTGAGGTGCGCATCGCATTCGACGGCGATGCGGTGCTCTTCTCCGATGAGGCCGAGCGCGTGTTCCAGCGCGACGGCCTGGATGCGTTCACGCGCCACGAAAGCGTGCACGCCCTGAAGCCGCTTCCGCCCGGGCCGTTCAAGCCGCTGCTGGAGGCCCTGCACCGCCTGCAGGCGGCCGCCGGCACCGACGTGCCGATGCGTATCCGCACCGCGCTGGTCACGGCGCGCAGCGCGCCGGCGCACGAGCGCGCAGTGCGCACGCTGGTGGACTGGGAAATCGCCGTCGACGAGGCGCTGTTCCTCGGCGGCCTCGACAAGGGCGAGTTCCTCAAGGCCTTCCAGCCCGATTTCTATTTCGACGACCAGCGCGGCCACGTAGAATCGGCGCGCCAGCACGTGGCCACCGGGCACGTACCCTTCGGCATCGCCAATAAAGACAGGAAGGCCTCATGAACGCCATCAAATACGTTTTGTACGCGGCCGGCGGACTGGTCGCGCTGGTCCTCGTCGCGGTCATCGGCGTCGTGATCGTGGTCGACGGCGCGTTTCTCAAGGCGCGTCTCGAGCAGGCGATGCAAGAACGGGACCGCACGCTGGCCATCGAAGGCCAGCCCAAGCTCGCGTTATTCCCGGTGTTCAGGCTGTCGCTCGGCAAGACGTCCTTGTCGGAATCGAAAAGCGACAAGGCCTTCGTCTCGCTGGATTCCATGGAGCTGGCAGTGAAGGTGATGCCGCTGCTCTCGGGCGAGGTCGCGGTCGATGTCCTCGCGGTGTCGGGTTTGCGTGCCAACATCATCCGCGCCAAGGACGGCCGCTTCAATTTCGACGACCTGGCCGGCAGGCAAAAGGACGAGTCGGCGGAGAAGAAGGCGCCGCCGAAAATCCGCATTGCCGAGTTGAAAATTGAACGCTCGCAGATCGCCTACACCGACCTCGCGAGCGGGCAGACCCTGGCCATTGGCGACCTGAACCTGAAGACCGGGCGGCTGGAGGACGACACGGCGACGCCGCTTTCTCTTACCGCCAGCATCACCGGGAAACGACCAGAGGTTGCGCTCAAGGCGCGGATGGAAGCGTCGGCCAGGATGAATCTGGCGCGGCAGGCCTTTGCTTTCACCAAGCTGGACGCCAAGCTGTCCGGCAACGCGGCGACGCTGAGGGGCTTTGACCTGCACTTGACCGGCGATATCGCCGCCGATGTTCGCAGGCAGGAGTACACCGTCGATACGCTCGGACTGCAGGCAAAAGGGACGCTGGATAGCGACGCGCTGGTCGTGGCGTTGAGCGCGCCCAAGCTGCGCATTGCGCCGGCGAAAGCCGAAGGGCAGGTAGTGAGCGGAAACGTCACCGTGAAAGGGCCGAGACGCAGCATCGACGCGAAGCTCAAGATGTCGGCCGTCGAAGGCACTTCCTCCGCCCTGTCGATCCCGAGCCTCGCGCTCGATCTGGATTCGAACGTCGGTGGCAACGGCGTCAAGGGCCAGGTCTCCACTCCTATCAAAGTCAATCTTGCGGCGCGCACCTGGGATTTACCGAAGATCGTCGCCAACCTCACGTTCTCGGGACCGGCGATTCCTCAGAAATCGGTGACGTTGCCGATCCAGGCGTCGCTGCGGGCAGACTTCGCGAAGCAGTCCGCCAATGCGGAGTTGACGACAAAATTCGACGAGACCAGCATCAATGCCAAAATGGGCGCGAGCAGCTTCGAGCCGTTGGTCGCCACTTTCGACGTCGGCATCGACAAGCTGGACCTCGACCGCTACCTGCCGGCGGAGAAGCAGGACTCGAAAGCCGACGAGCGGATCGATCTTTCCGGCCTGAAGGGCAAGACCGTGAGCGGCAAGTTCGCCGCAGCTGCGTTGACGGTGAAGCGGGTCAAGCTGCAAAACGTCAAAGCCGACATCAAGCTGGCGGGCGGCAAGCTCGAAGTCGCGCCGCACTCGGCCAATCTCTACGGCGGCACGCTCGCGGGCTCGCTCAGCGCCGACGCGAACGGCAACCGCATCGCGCTCAAGGAATTGGCGCAGAACGTCGCCATCGGCGCGCTGCTGCGCGATGCGGCGCAAAAGGACGTCCTCGACGGGCGCGGCAATGTGACGCTGGATGTGCAGGCAGCGGGCGGCTCCGTGTCCGCGCTGAAGAAGGCGCTCGCCGGCAGCGCCCGCGTCGAGATGAAGGACGGCGCGATCAAGGGCGTCAACCTCGCCGACAGCGCGCGCAACGTGAAGTCGGCGCTGGGCGCGAAGCAGTCCAAACCCGATTCGTCGCAGAAGACCGACTTTTCCGAGATGAGCGCGAGCTTCAAGATCGCGGGCGGCGTCGCCCGCAACGACGACCTGAAGGCCGCGTCGCCGTTCCTGCGCCTGGGCGGCGCTGGCAACCTTGATATCGGCAACAATGCCATCGATTACCTCGCCAAGGCGACGCTCGCCGCGACCAGCAAGGGCCAGGGCGGGCGCGAGACCGCCAACGTCGCCGGCATCACCATTCCGGTGAAGCTGTCTGGCGCGCTCGACAATCCGCAGTGGAACGTGGACTACTCCGCGCTGCTCGGCGGTGCAGTGGGAGGAACCGCGGGTGGCGTCGCCGAAACGGTCAAGAAGGGCGCAAGCGGCGTCGGGGACGCCATACGCGGCTTGTTCAAGCGCTAGATTCTTTTTTCCTCCACGGCGTGGCAGGCGCTCGCGGTTTCGCCGCGCCGGGTCAGCTTCGGCTTTTCGGTCTTGCACCGCTCGTTGGCGTGCGGGCAGCGCGGATGGAAGGTGCAGCCGGCGGGCGGTGACAGCGGGTTGGGCACTTCCCCGGCCACAGGCGTGCGCTGCCGGCCGCTCATCTCCAGGTCGGGCACCGCGTCGAGCAGCATGCGGGTGTAGGGGTGCCTGGGCCGCGCCAACAGTTCCTGCGCGTCGGCGATCTCCACCAGCCGCCCGAGGTACATGACGCCGATCCGGTCCGCGACATGCGACACCACCGCGAGGTTGTGCGAGATGAAGAGGTAGGTCAGCCCCAGCTGCGCCTGCAGATCGCTCATCAGGTTGAGGATCTGCGCCTGCACCGATACGTCCAGCGCCGAGGTCGGCTCGTCGCAGACCAGGAACTCCGGGCTGCCGGACAGGGCGCGCGCAATGGAAATGCGCTGGCGCTGGCCGCCGGAGAATTCATGGGGATATTTTTCGCCGTCCTCGGCCGCAAGGCCGACCTGCCCGAGCAGTTCGGCAACGCGGGCGCCGATCTGCGCCTCGTCTGCGGCCAATCCGAGCACGCGGACCGGCTCGGCGACGATGTCGCGCACGCGCCAGCGCGGATTCAGGCTGGCGTAGGGGTCCTGGAAAATCATCTGCATGCGGCGGCGCAGGCGGGCGGTCTCCACATGCGCCGCCGGATTGGAGATCTCCACGCCGTCGAACTCGATGCGGCCGTGCGAGGGCGAGTACAGCCCGACAATCAGCCGCGCCAGCGTTGATTTGCCGCAACCCGATTCGCCCACCAGCGCCAGCGTCTCGCCCCTGCGCACGTCGAAGCTGACGCCGGCCACTGCGTGCAGCAGCTGCCGCGGTGCGCCCTCGATCACGCGGTTGAGCCACGGCCGCGAGACATCGAAATCCCGCCCGACGTCGTCAAGCCTGAGCAGTGCGTCGTTCGTCGTCATAAAGCCAGCAAGCGGTGAGGTTGGCGCCGACCGGGCGCGCCTCGGGGCGTTCGCTCTTGCAGCGCGCGAAACACCGCTCGCAGCGCGGGTGGAAGGCACATCCGGAGGGCATCGCATTCAGCCGCGGCATGGCACCTTCGATCTGCGCCAGCCGCGTGCTGTGCTTGCCTGCGCCCGCGCCCAGTTTTGGGATCGAGCCCATCAAGCCGACGGTATAGGGGTGGTGCGCGTCCCGAATCACCCCGCGCACGGGGCCAATCTCGGCAATGCGCCCTGCATACATGACGGCAACCCGGTCGGCTGTTTCCGCGATCACGCCCATGTCGTGGGTGATCAGCATCACCGCCGTGCCGTGCACGCGCGCGAGGCGCTTCAACAGCTGGATGATCTGCGCCTGGATCGACACGTCGAGCGCCGTGGTCGGTTCATCGGCGATGATCAGGCGCGGCTCGGCGCAGAGTGCTAGCGCGATCACCACGCGCTGGCGCATTCCCCCCGAGAACTGGTGCGGATAATTGTCGATGCGGGCT
>Ga0247727_10016457_pt1 | contig 11933 bp, 6 predicted proteins | sample WisWelCaveWW1625_FD_202498 | JGI IMG/M metagenome (GOLD analysis project Ga0247727, IMG submission 202498) | Biofilm microbial communities from Wishing Well Cave, Virginia, United States - WW16-25 | ecosystem: Environmental > Aquatic > Deep subsurface > Groundwater > Cave microbial mat | place...
TCAGTCGTGGCCACCCATCACCGTTGCGACCTCGCTCACTTTAAAACGCTTCCCGCTCCGATCTATCTAAGCGTAAATTATGATCTCGCTGATATCTTCTCGAAAGGTGAACAAGACCATGGTTGGAATGGTCTCAGCGGCCAAGCCCGCGCGATTTTTCTCTCGGCTTATACTCCACCGGGAAAACAACGGCCACCTCGGTCGGCGCTTTTAATTTGCTACTCAAGTCCATGGCCGTTCGACTTTTCCATCGGTATTCCCGATCGGTTCGAACTGGTCGGGTATGACGACTTTCATGCCGTGCTCTCGGTGATCAGCGGTCGGTTAGAAGTCGATTTCGACTTTTTCGACGGCAGTGCCTGGTCTCGTACAGAGGCCGCACAGAAGGCTATAAGAGAGCATTTGTCGAAAACGTTTGCGAAATTCGTGGCCACGACAACCGCTGAGCAACAGCGCTGCTTTGCTGAACTCATCAACCGTATCGAGGCGGCATCGTTCTACCTGTCACGACCTGAACGGCTGCGTTTGGCGATCAACCATGTTTCGGTTTGCAAACCGAAAATTCGACCACGAATCCAGCTCGATACGATCCCCTTACGGTACCCCCAGCAGCATTAACGACGCCATTTCCGTTTTTCAGCCGACAGATCGTTCGACGACTTGTCGCGGCAAGCGGACTGCCCTACGATCATGGGTCATGGATCTTATGCGTCACGCCGATGCAGTCGTCCCCGATGAGCGGTTGGGCCGTGACCATCCCCCCTATAAGCCGACCTATCTGTTCGGCGGCGAGTTTCTAAACGACAACCATCGATTTCTTGCGACCTGCCCGGTGCGTGGGGAGCGGCTCGATTTGGGAATCGAGGGGTGGTTACGGCGTGAGGATGCACTGAAGTTGTATGAATTGGCCTATTTCTCACCCACCGACATCTTAGAGCTTGGCTGTTTTAAGGGACTCTCGACCGCAATTCTCTCGCAAGCGAATCATGATGTGGGACTAAAAAATCGGATCGTGACCATCGACCTCGAACCGATCTGCAGTCAACTGACCTTTAACAACCTGGCCGCGCGTCAACTGATCGAGGGAACTGAGGTCTTGTGTGGCGACGCGATCGCCCTCGGCCGACGGCTGATCGCCGAGCGCCGTCGATTCGGTCTGTTGTTTGTCGATCATTCCCACGCTTATCAACCGGTCTACGACGTCTGCCAACTGGCCGATGATCTGGTCGTACCAGGCGGATTTTGCCTGTTTCATGATTATAACGATCGACGGAATCTGCGGTCGGACGACGATGCATACGGTGTCGTCAAGGCGGTTCGAGATGGGCTGAACAACCATTATTTTGAGTTCTACGGCATCTTCGGATGTACGGCGCTGTTTCGTCGAACTTCAACTCCAGCACGTGACAACAATCGCGCCTAGCGCTGTCACCACCCAGCCCAATTGCAGCGCGACCTACAGCAGATGGCAGACCTGTTCAACTGCCTATTAAAGCGCCCTTAAGATTAGGGGTTTGTCGCCGCCGTCACCCGACGTTGAATTGGACGACAACACCGTCAGACCGCAATACGTTGGAAATCGAGAAAGTTGATCCCATAGAGCCGAGTCGAAAGCATGGGAGAATCTCCACTCCTAACCGACGGCTGTCTCAACAAAAATATCCCCCTGGTGGGTAGTAGACCTCTGTGATCACCGCATCGATGCGTCTGATCAATGTGTCTGACCGAAGACTCTACCGCAATTTAAGGAGGAAACCGTGGCGTTTGTTGCAGCAACCCCATATCGACCGAACACCCGCATCCCCAATGGCGATCGATCAGCGGATAAGCCGATAACAGCAGACCAGTTGGACAGTTATGTCGAGCCGGAGACTCCAGCACCAACGACTTCGCAATCCTCGCCGATGGCGACCGCGCTCAAGGATTTGGAGGGCGAAGCCAGTCTGATCGCAATCCACGCCTATACGATTGTTGGTTATTACAACGACTTCGGTATGATGGAGGCAAGCGACGAACTCACCGTTATTTTTCACCGGCATGGCGACGAAAAATGGAAACCCCATCCGGTGCTTGAGTTGACCGCCAAAGATAGTGGTCCCATACGCGACTATAATTATTCTGGGACCGTCTATATCGATTTAGTCTCAGGAGAGGTTGACTATCGAGCGGGGATGACATCCCCGTTGGACTTATTGAACCGTGATATGACGGTCAACGGAGCGAGCATACCGCCATCCCGACGGGAACCGATTATCGTCCGCGCACAACCCGGCCCTAAGAGCGTGCCGATTATCTCTCAGTATGAGTTGCGCTGCGTCGAAACATCTGTCGGCAGGGCAGAGGAATCAACAAGCGTCCTAGCCGCCATGCTTCGTCGCGTCGAAAGCCTGCGCATGAATCTCTCCCATCCGACCAACACGCATTTTATGAATGAACGCAATAAAGAATCTGATGGTCTCTTCCTGCTAGCGGTTGAACGAATGCTCGGCGCCGTGTTGGCCAGAGTCAAGGATAGCCCGATCGGCCGAGATTGAACCGACAGCGGGGCGGATCATCATGCCGCAAAGCGCCGAAAATCGAGGAAGCCGAGCGCGCACAGACGATTCGAGAGATCTTTAAGCTTCGCTCTGATCATCGGCGTATCGATCCAATGCAAATTTTCAAAGAGCGCGTTGGCCTCATCTTTCCAAAAAATGACCCGCCCCGATTCCGTCTCAGCCGTAGTAATCAACGTGGCCATCACGTCGAGAACATCGCTCGGATAATCCGCGACCAAGGTCGCTAATCGTTTGACGACTGCCTGCTCCTGATCGATCTTCTTGCCATGCGTTAAGATCTTGACCAGCCGCTCGAGACTCCAGCGCGGGTCGAATTTCGCGCTTGCAAAGCAAATTCCAAACGCCGCTAACTCCTCGAGATGTTGTCGCGGGTCTATTGAGAATAAGATCTTTAGCCGCCAATCCAATAGTTGTTGCAGCCGGTCGATATTGGGTTGACATCCGACCGTCGAGGGTAGGGCTGCGACTTGGCGACCGATAAAACCGACAAAATATCCCGCTACCTGATCTGAAGACGCATCGAAGAAGCGCGAAAGAAAATGTTGATCCGCCTGGAGGTCGATCCATCCATTCCAGAATGCCAGTGCAATCTGCTCACAGAGTCGGTTGCGAGACACTCGGCCTCCATCGACAGACGCGACCTCTATTTCAGGCTGGCAAATTGAGAATGCCTTTTCATAGTCTGGCCGAAGCAGATCAAAACAGGCCTTATCCACAGGCATGGCAAGTAAAACGAAAGCGTTCCAGGTAATCCGCCAATGCGCGTCATGGTCGCGCGGCAACAGCAACGATTGCCGCTCGCGAAACCATCTTGAGTCTAATCGATAGAGATCTGCCAGCCGCATCCCGATCACGGCCGATGCCAGCAGCGGCGTCGGGGTTACGCGACTGGTCAGCCGCTGGAAAAAGCTTTCTAGTTGCGGAAGATCGTTCAGCGAAAACTCACGGGGGTTGTCGAGCCGGCTTTGCAGCAGCGCCTTCTGCCGCAAGGCGTAATCGATGATGGCGTGGGTGGCAATCCCCGAGATGGTATCGATCGATAGATCCGCATAGTACTGCTCCCCGTCCCCTGCTGAAGACGCCTGCGCTAACGGATCAGGAGCGGCCGTCAACTGCAGCAACATTTCCCAAACCGGTTGATGAGGGTCCATGCTCATCAGCGCTGGGTCGGACAACCCCTCCCTCAGCAACCGTGCGATCTCCGCCCTTGTCCATGACCAGTCCGGATCACGACCCCACGCCCGTGCGCGTCGATCCTCGGCGATCGGCTTTGCCTCTTCCGGCCGGCTGAGCACCCAAGTTGCCAGTCGGAGAATCGGCTCCCAATCGAATGCGTTCTTTTTTTGAAGCGCCTCTCGAAAGCCAACGACGAACGCCCGAACATAGGTCGGGTCAAGCCGATCGTCCATGAATTTCCCTGCATGGGTTGCGAACCGACTCGGATTCTCAGCAACCGCATACGACAGCTGTTGACCAAGCCCTTCAGGGGACTGCGCTGCCGGATCGGACGTCGGTTCAAATGTGATCAAATTCGCCGTCAGTTCATCGAACCCAAGGGTCCGAAACTCATCGATCGTTAAGGGTCGAAGCGGGCCATATCCCATTGCAACGCGCCGCCGTGGCGAAAGCGGCCCAGGGTCTCCCAACTGCTTGACCAGCTTAAGGCGAAACTCTTCAAAGTCCCCCGGAAGGTTGCCGACCAATAGCTCTAATTTCTCCAATCGCCAAACATCTTGCCAGCGGTTGATCTCATCATCAGTCAGTTCACGGTTTTCGCGTTTTGCAACCCGGGCTTGATCGGTGTCTAACGCATTCGGTCCTGTGCGGATCCAGGATAAGATCTTATCCTTTTCACCCTGCGGCAGATGGGTAAAACCCTCGCGCAGCAGCAGATCATATTCATATCGAACAGTCCCCTCAAACAGCTTCCGATCCAACAATCGCTCCGAAATTCGCAATCGTTGTCGATTCGGAAATGTCTTAAGCAGATGAAGTTCCAAGCGCAAAAAAACGGGATGATGGTCGACTGGCAGCTGTTTTAAAACGTCGTCCGGCGTCAGCAACCGCTCGGTCAAGATCGCCTCACATTGACTTCGAAGGACCGTTATCACCACTCTTCGCAGATCATCAAGCGGATCATCATCGGACTCAATCGCTGGCAGCCAGAGATGGGAGCGTTCCATGGTCACATCATGGCCAACGGCCTGTAAGGCGAGATCGATCAATAGGTGGATCAGATCCCGTGGCGCCACGGACCTCAGCTGTGTCGCCAAACGCGTGAGTTGTCGCTGATACTCCCCATGACCGATGCGCGCCGTAGGCCGCCGGAACCAGAGCCCTTCTCGTGCCACCCGAGCAGGTTCGATCTCAAAGAGTGTCGCAGCAAGGTCGACAGCGAACTTAATTTTACGTAGCGCTACCCACTGACTCATCAGGTCGGTTAATCGCTCTGGCAATCGGCTAAAAACGAGATACGGAGATGCTGCCCAATGGTTTAGTTGGGCAAGCAGTTTCGCAGACGGGTGCTCAAGCTGCCGACCGATCTTGCAGAGCGCTAAGACGAGTTCGGCCGCAAGCCGCGGATGCTGGGTCGGTCGCAAGGTTTCAATGATCGATACGACTTCTCGCGGTGCGCTGTCGGCGAGTCGGTTCAGCAGAGCGGCTTGCGGCCATGGCGGAAAGTCGATCCGCGTATCATGCTGAATCGGGACCGGTGGATTGGCGAAATACCCTTTTTCAGCTAGCAGTGGCAGCCATTCAGGCCCGCATCCGCCAAAAAAAAGGCGTAATGCAACCGGATTGTTTGGACACAGTTTGGCGAGTTCCTGGAGATGTTTTTTGGTCGGCTTCTTCTCGCTTGCCAACCCCTCTAGTTTCACGAGCCATTGGGAATAGGTCGTTCGAAACGCAGCCAACAGTTTCGCCAGGATAATCTGGAAGTCATCCCATACTACAAAAACCTGATTGTCGATCGCGCGCACGTTGAACAATTCGGCACGGTGCGCCGCGCGATGCAGCGCAAACTCCTTCCAGGTCTTCTCAAAAGCCGGATCGAGTCGTAGTGCTTTGGCAATCCGTTCGATTTTTATCCGGCGTCCATCCGTCCGCTCCGGATCAACCGGCCGTGGCATTCCAATCGTCGCGCTGAAGAAGTCGAGCAACGCCCCCTCGATTTCTCGTAGCAGATGCCCGACGAGATGCGCGGAGCAGGTTAACCCCTCAGGCTGTGCCATCATCCGACATGCGTCGCGAAAAAAATAAGCGGGCACCTCTCCAACCAACTTCAGATCGGCAAAAAGTTTCTCCTGCCGTGGGTCTAATCCCATCTCACGAGTCCGTCCAAGATTGATCATCTCTCACCCCTCGGGCGTTGCGACAAATGGCGGTTCGTCGAAGAGTCCCATCGCGTAACGCCGCAACCAATCTAAGGCACGCGACGTCGCCAATCGACGGATGATCTCGCGGTTACCTGGGAAGCGGACGCTATGCGCGACACACCCCCCCTGCCACGCGAGCGCAATCCAAACCAATCCCACCGGCTTTTCCACGGTTCCCCCATCTGGACCCGCAACCCCAGTTACGGCGAGACCGACATCGGCCCCCTGCCGCACGCCAATCGCCATCGCTTGAGCGACCTCGCGACTAACGGCCCCGTGCCGCTCGATCAACGCCATTGGCACCCCCAACAACTCCTGCTTCGATTCGTTGGAATAGCTGACAACCCCTGAACGAAATATTTTCGAACTGCCAGCCACGGCCGTTAAGTCGGCTGAGACCAATCCACCGGTACACGACTCGGCCACCGAAACCGTCAACCCCGCTTGCTGAAACAGGTCGACCACGATCTCACCCAATAATCGCCCATCGTCAGTAACGATCACGGAACCAAGCTTTGCGGATGCCTTCGCGAGATACCGCTCCAGGCGAGCCTTGACCTGACGGCGATCGGTTCCGGTTGCACGGATGATCAGATCGAGGTGCGACATATTCGGAAGATAGGCAATCGACACCTGATCATCCGGCGTCGGTTCGATCAACTTGGCAACCGTGCTCTCCGTCATGCCAACCACGCGCCAGGCCGTAACCAACGAGAGGGTCTTTAATGGCTTTAGGTGTCTATTTAAATGGCGATCGATCATCGCCTGAAACTCTTGGGGAACCCCCGGCAAGACGATCACGGTCGCACGATTCTTTTGAAATGAGAACCCGGCGGCAGCACCCGTTGGATTTTGCAACAGCGTCGATCCTTTTAAGATCATCGCCTGACGGTGATGGCCTTCGCTGATCGCCCGCCCTAAAGACCGGAGCCGGTTGACGATCCGTTGCTTGGCAGCCGCGCTTGTCACCACTGGCCGGTTCGCCCACAGCGTCAACGCTTCCCGCGTTCGATCATCGCTCGTCGGGCCTAATCCTCCGGATGTGAAGACCAATCCATATTGCTTGGTCGCTTGTTCTAACGCGATTTCGATCTCAGACAGGTCATCACCGACGGTTAAAATAAGACCGATCTCATACCCGCGTTGGATCAATGCCCGCGCTAGATAGCGCCCATTTTCGTTCACCGTTCGGCCGCTCAACAGCTCATTTCCGATCGCGACGTAGGCTACTTTCCCGACGCTTCGCCTTGCAGCCATGGACCTGATCCCGACAAAAGAAGCTCATGCAGCAAATCGACCGTTGTCGACGTTACCTGATCGCACAGCGACTCGTATAGAGCTATTCAGCGGCTAATAGTCGATCGTTACATACCGGGCAGATATCTTTTAGCGGGACCACAAAACTCTGGCAGGATGGACAAAGAATCATACCGTACTGGGTTTCAACGCGATCCGGATCATCGTCTTGAGTCTCTGCGGTTGTCAGCTCGGTCTCCGACCGATATGGATCGCTTCCTGTCGTTTCCCCCGTCCTCATGTCGATCACCGATTCTGTCTGTGGCCTCGGGGCTGCGATGGAAGCGGCCGCGACCTCCTTTGTCCCAACATCGACTGCCGTGCCGGGCTGGCTGACTGCAGCAGCGATGGGTGACGCCCCCGGTGAGACCTGCTGTGAAAACTTCTGAACATGTTGAAAATAAGGGTCTTGCTGCTTGATCAGCTCAAACTGTTCGTGCGCGAGTCGGTCCTGTCCCTTACACTGATAGGCCCGCCCCAAACAGTAGCGCGCGTGCTTCGCCCAAAAATCGGTCGAACCACGGAATTCCCCGAGTGCCCACTTGGCGTTGACGACCGCCTGATCATAGTCACCCTTGGCAACTTGACAATCCGCAAGCATCACGCGGGCGATCAGGTCAAACTCCGTATGTTGACACAGTTTTGTAAAAATCGTTGTCGCGATATCAAACATCCGACGGCGCGCAACTCTCCGACCCAATACAAAATAGGGTCTTAAGGCCTTTGCCAGCTGTCGACTGACTGCCACGCGGTCCAGCAGCTCGAGTGCGGCTTGCGACCGTTGAAGAGCGACATCTCGCAGCCTCTCGCCCGTCGATCGCGAGGCGGCCAGTAGCGCGGCTTTTGCGGCAAGCACCAACGCCCCATCCTCCGCATAGAGCTCCGATAATGAGCTTGCGGCATCGGCCGTCTTGGCATCGAGCCGAATCGATCGGATGAGCAGTTTTTTCAGACGCTCCCGATCGCCTAGCTCGCGGACGATATCGATCATCGTTGGCAAGACCGCCCTCGTGACCTCTGGGGCACGGCTAATCAACGCGGTAAACAGCTGATCGGCACGCCTGACCTCGCCCGTCAGCAATAACAGCCGCGCCTTACACTCATAGGCGGCCTGAATATCGCGTCCCATGATCACAGCATCGCTCTGCACCTCTGGTAATAACTTCTGTTGGAGGTACACAAGCATCTCTTGCGCGTGCTGTTTGAGCTGCTCAGCATTCTCAGCATGTGCTTTGAGCAGCGAAACCACCCGCGTCACGTTGGTGCGCCGGAGATAGATCCGACATCGCTCCTTCCAAAAGAGTGGCCCTGCCTTTTCATAATAATAAAGTGCCCCTTCAAGGTTACCCAAATTCTCCGCACACTCCGCGAGACGACCATAGATCTCGGCATCGATACGATTCCCCCGGAGCTGTTTGAATAATCGATACTGATCAAGCGCTTCAGCCCACTGCTGCTGCTGAAAGAGCTTCGTCGCACGACGGACGACCGAAGCGCGAAATCGTGCCCGGCGCGCGCGATGAAGACTCGTACCCGTGAAGGCGAGCAAGACGAGGGTCAATCCGCTTCCAAACGCGATCCAGCGCGGTGGATAAAATTCCAGGTAACGACGAACCCGTGCATGCGTTCGTAAATTGCGAGCCGTCATCCCAAACGGATCGACGGCTATCGCCTCATCCAGCAGCTGAATCGCTCGATCCCATAATTGATAGCGCATCCCATCACGCGACAATTCAACCAGTACCGCCACATGCCGTCGCCTCGTCTCACGAAGGGTCGGATCAACCATTAACGCCTTGCGGGTTAGGGCCAGCGCGAACTCGAGTTCATACGATTGGAGATTCTCATCTGCCTTGGCCAACAGGACTTTGGGATAAGCCTCCCGTAACCGCTCAAACTCAGGGGTCACCTTCCCCCCCTTGGTTACTTCCCACAATCCATCCCAAATCAGTCCGAGAACCCGCAGGGGTTCGTCGATCTCTCCCTGATCGACCCGCGCAGCCATGCGCATGATTTCGGCACGGACCCATGGTTGTCCAATAACCGTTTGACTCGGCGTAAACTGAGCAGCTTGTTTCAATGCCAAAACGGCTTCGTCCAAAAAATTTCCCTCATAGAGCAACTGCCCAAAGCCGAGATAAGCACTCTGGATGCGCTGCTTGACCTGAGGATGATTCGCAAGAATCACCCCAAAGCCATCACAGCGCGTTGGATCCGCGCACGGCGCGGCATCCCACAGCCGCGCAAAATAGGTCGTCGCCGCTTCCCACGCCTCTAAGGCCGGATAGTAGAGTGTCTGTTTGATCTGCTCCCAAAATTTTTCCTCATCGTCTTGATCGACCAATCCCTTATTCCACTTCTCCTCGAGCTTTTTTAACGCCGCGTTCAACGATTTTGCCCGGCTCAGCAACCGATCACCCGCGGCGAGCCAGGCATTGTCCTCTGGACTGTCCGTCCGGATCGTTTTCTCCAGCTCCATCACCCGTTTCATCTCGAGGTAAATCTTCATCATCCCTGAATCATCCGGAAGTTCGGCCATGGCCTGCTCCAGATAACCCAAAGCCGTTGTGTCGTTCCCTTTGCCAAACTCTGCTTCCGACATCAGCAGCGCAGAAGAAATCAAGTTTTCGCTCAATACCGATTGTTTGGGATCGAGCTGATAAGCCTCACGAAAAAGGCGGTAAGCCGCGGATAGATCGCCAGCGGCGATCGACAACAAGGCTAATTCGTTTAAGACCATCGGATTGCGCGGATCGAGTCGCCGCGCTTCTTGCAGATGTTCCGAAGCACCTGAGAGGTCATCCAGAAACGAATACGATTGGCCTATTCTCAGCAACAGATAGGGATTCGAGGGCATGAGGTCGACGACTTTCTCATATTCCCGCAAGGCGCAACGGAACTGGTAGCGGTCAAAGAACTGATCACCACGTGAGATCAAATCCTCGAGCTCCCGTGGCAATAACGCTCCGAGAACCTGATCAAGCTCTTCCTTTTTCGCCACCCAAAGCTTCCCGTCCCGATCAACAATCCTCAAAAAGCCAGGACGGTCGTCGTAAACCCGCAACGGAATATCGACGCCCTTAAAGTTAAGAACCGGATGCGCCGCCTCTCCTTTCCAATGAGATCCCTTGGTCAAGCGTCCCGAGGGAATACCGCGAATCGCGCTAAATGGAACCGGATTGTTGAAAATCGGATCACGCTGCCCAGGCGAAAGAAAGACACCGCCCGGCAAGAGACGATCGCAATCCATCTCTTCGGCATGAATGCTCCAGGGGATCATCAGCACCCCAAGCAGACTGGCCAGATGCACCCAAGAGGTCTTCATACGAGTCCCGGAATAACCCGAGCGCAGGAGATCGACCGCAGCAACCATAAAAGCGTCCGATATCCTAGAGCGCTGGGTAGTGAGTTGAATGCTAGAGGTAAGACTTTTATAATATTAACAAATAAGCCTTCGGCTCGCAATCGAACCGAAAGCAACCCTCACACCCTGCAACGCCACTGGTTACGAGTTCCGATGGAAAACAGCTCCCCCCACTTATCGCGTTTGGAACTGACGGAGAGTTCTGCTCCTCCCCCTTGGGATACGAATGAACAAGGTTTCGCAACGATCTTGACCGTGCTCGTCGTGATTGCGATTTTGGCGATCGCGGTTGCATCTGGCTATATGGCCTTCCGTAACTCCTTTTCCGCAAGTCAACGTCAGCTGACATGGAATGGACAGGCGATCAATATCGCCGAGTCAGGACTCTTAGAAGCGTTGAGTTGGTTTCGCACCCAGCCGGTTCAACCGGTGACCCGCTTTGATCCTGGCGACGACCACAAAGGCATTGTCCGCGAGTTTTCGATCAGCCAGAGCCATCACTATTGTGGGCGATATGAGGTCACGCCCAATGCGGTGCGAGATATCTCGGCCCTCCGCCGCCGCTCCCGCGGCCAGGATGGCCTCGTGTGGGAGATTCAATCGATCGGATTGCTCTATCGCTGTATGACGCCCGATAGTCCTTACATTCACAATGAATCGACCTTGGTTCATCGGGTTGTCTTGAGCTCAGAGATCCAACGGCTCCAACTTAAATTGCCGGGGCATGCGGCTGTTATTTCTCAGAAAGCCGACGCGATTACGGTCGGTGCCGGCGCTCGTATCGACGGTGGTGAAGGCAGTGCGCTTTCATTTCCGCTCAATACGGGGTCGCCAACCCTGTCGCCGCGAGCAGTCATTCTAGGTGCCCCATCAAGCCGACTAGATCCGGTTTATGCCAAACAGCGCCCGATCACGGCGCTTGATGTTTTTGGCATTAGCTCTAAAGAATATAAAGAAATCGCCGACTTTGCCGTCCCCGATGCCGCTCAACTGACGCTACCTCCAAACGACCTCTCGATGTCGTATATTGATGGCGACGCCGTATTTGATCGGAATCATCCTCTGGTTGGAAAGGGCATTCTATTTGTCGACGGATCGCTGACGATTGAAGCGAACAGCAGTTCGTCATTTTTTGGCCTGATCTACGTCACCCAGTCTTATACCCAATATGCTCCTTCGCAAATCAGTGGTAGCATCATCGCCGGCGGAAGCGTCCTCATCGAAGGTAGTTTTGATCTGGCTGAAGTGACGTTTAATAGTGATATCTTGTCGATTATCTTGCGCTACTTGGGACAATATCGATTCACTCGCCCGCAACTCAAAGCCCAGAGTTAACGG
>Ga0247727_10016458_pt1 | contig 11932 bp, 11 predicted proteins | sample WisWelCaveWW1625_FD_202498 | JGI IMG/M metagenome (GOLD analysis project Ga0247727, IMG submission 202498) | Biofilm microbial communities from Wishing Well Cave, Virginia, United States - WW16-25 | ecosystem: Environmental > Aquatic > Deep subsurface > Groundwater > Cave microbial mat | place...
ACCGCTACCGGCGCCCCTTCCGCCGACACCAGCCGGTCCCCGGTCAAGTCCCGGTTGCGGCGGGGATCCAAGGTGATCCCCAGAAACTCCAGGCCCGCGCAACCAGCCTCCCGCAGCGAGGCTGAATTCTCGCCGATTCCGCCGGTGAAGGCCACCGCGTCCAGCCCGCCCAGGGCCGCCGCATAGGCGCCGATGGTCTTGCGCACCTGATAGGCAAAGACGTCGAGCGCCAGCCGCGCTTGCGGGGAAGCGGCCGACTCCAGATCGCGCAGATCGCCGCCGGGGATTCCCGAGATCCCGGCCAGACCCGTCTCCCGCAGCAGTTCCTCGCGCATCTCGGCCGGGGAAAGCGTCAGGCGCTCCATCAAGTACAAAACGGCGAAGGGATCCAGGTCCCCGTGCCGGGCCGCGTTCTCCAGGCCCGACTGCGGGGAGAATCCCATAGTGGTGTCGACAGAGACGCCGTCCCGCAGGGCGCAGATCGAGCTGCTGCCCCCCAGGTGGCAGGAGATGAGACGCAGGCCGTCGCGGCGAGGGCCCAGCAACTCGGGGACGCGCTGGGCGATATAGCGGTGAGAAGCGCCGTGAAACCCGTAGCGACGGACGCCGAATTCCTCCCGCCACCGGCGCGGCAGCCCGTAGGTTGCCGCCCTGTCGGGCATGGTGCGGTGAAAACCGGTCTCCAGCGCGGCCACCAGAGGTACCCCCGGGGCCAGCTCGCGGAGAGCCCCGATGGCCGCCAGATAAATCGGGTTGTGCAAAGGCGCGGCCAGGGCGAATTCCCGCAGCGCGTCCAGCAGCGCCTGGTTGACCAGAAAAACTCCGCGGAAATCCGGTCCCGCGTGAACAGCCTTCAGACCGATCGCGTCGATCCCTTCTGCTCGATGCCTCGCCAGCGTCTCGCCCAGGGCCTGGCGGTAGGGGCCTGGACCGGCCAGCCGCTCGGCCCGGCCCCGGGCCAGCACCCTCTCGGAGGGCATTTCCAGGAGCTGATACTTGAAAGACGTGGATCCCAGGTTGGGAACCAGGATGCGCTGTGATCCCGGCAAACTTACTTTCCCAGGGCCGCCCGGATCCTCTTCAGCAGGTCGGCGGCCGGCGCCTGGTAGGGTCCGGAAATCTTGGAAGCCTGCGTCAGATAGGTCACCGCGTCGCGCTGCCGCTCCAGCTTGGCGCTGCAAAAGCCCAGGAAGTATAGCACCGGGGCCAGCGCCTGGTCGTTGCCTTTCAACGCCGTCGAGGCGGCCAGCAGCTCCTTGTGGGCCGGAGCGTACTTGCCTTGGTTGGTCAAAGCGCGTCCCAGCATCGAGCGGCCCAGCCCGGTGTAGGTATTCTTGTGCTTGTTCCACTCCTCATCGGCGATGCCTTCCGGCTTGGGCTTGCCTGGGAGCGTGTCGTTGATCTTCTGAGCCAGGGCCTGGGCCTCGGCAAACTTGCCTTTGGAGGGATCCAGATAGCTTTCTCCAACCAGGTACAGATAAGCCTCGTTGGCGGGCTCCTGGACCAGCGCCGCCTCCGCCGCCTGGACCATCTTGTCTTGCTGGCCGAGTTGCTGATAGGCGATCACGTACTGGGCGTCGAGCGCCTTGTCGAACTGCCCGCCGGGGAAGTTCTGGCGCAGGGCGTCGAGTAGCAGCACCTTGCGCTGGGGAGCGGTCTGCTTCAGGGCGGCGCCGTAGAGGGCGTGCTGATTGTATTGATCCACCTGTCCGGCGAATTCGACGCTCCGTTTCCAGTTTTCGGCCTCTTCGCCGTCGGGCTTGGGGGCCGCGGCGGCTTTCTGGGCCAGAGCGTGGGTCTTCTCGACCAGCGCGGCCAGCCGCTCGGCGTCTCCTTTCCCCTCCGAGGCTTTGACCAGCAGATGGGCGATCTCCAGGTCGGCCGGGGCTTTGGTCTGCGCCTTCTCCCCGTGCTCGATCGACTTGTCGAAGCCGTTGACCTTCAGGTACTCGGCCTGCAACTGCAAATGCACGTAGCCGATCGCGTCATGGGATGGGAACTTGGCCACGAACTGCTCGAGCAGGTCGATCTTCTTGGTCGAATCGCTCTCCTCGCCGGCCTGCTGCAACAGCTTGCCTTCGTCGGATTCCGCGTTGATGGTGACGTTGCGAACCTGGGCGAGCCCGGGGACGACTATCAGCAGCACAAGCGCCACCCCGGCGCCCGCCGCCAGCTTGGTCATTGGATTCCCTCCCCTGACGGGATGGTACCCAAACTGGGGGCCGGAATCAACTGGGAAAACTGCAAGCGCTACAATGGCGGCCGGGATGCATCCTGATAGAACTGTTTCCGGAGAGGCCTATGACCACGGTCCAAAATAGGACTTGCCAGCCAGCCCGGCTGTGTTTATACTGGCCTTTCTTCGGCTATGTTGCCGCTGACTCAACTCCTGGATCAACCCTCGCCGCAGCGCGAGGCGGCGTTCTTTTACGCCCTTTTCCTGCGCGGTCACCGGGTGGACATGCTGCGCCAGGACATTGATGTGCCTGGGGATTTGTTCGCCAAGTGGATGCGATCGTCCGACTTCGACCCGCCCTTCCGTCAATCCCTGCGGCGTCTGTATGACTACCGAAAGCAGGTCTTAGCCATCTTCGACGCCCTGATCGCCACCCAGACCATCGCCTCCCGGCCCCAGTAACCTCCGAACCTACTCGACCCGAACCCAGCGCTTCTGCTTCGACGCCCGGACCGCGGCGTCCAGCACCGCCTGGTTGCGGACGCCGTCGACGAAGTCGGGATGGATCTTGGCTTTGGATTCCAGCGCCTTGAGGAAGTCGTATACGGTGTGAGTAAAGCTGTGCTCGTAGCCGAGGAGGTGGCCGTCGAACCACCAGGCGTCGGCGTAAGGATGCACGCCGCGGGTCACGCAGAGGATGTCGTGAAAACCCTGCACCTCGCCCGCGTCCTGCTGGGAATAAAACTTCAGGATGTTCAAGTGCTCCAGATCGAAAGCGAGCGAGCCCAGGCTGCCGTTGATCTCGAAGGTGTTCTGGTTCTTGCGGCCGCTGGCGAAGCGCGTGGCTTCGAGGGTTCCCAGCGCGCCGTTGTGGAACCGCACCAGCATGGCGGCGGCGTCGTCGACCGTCACCTTCTGTTTGCGCGAGGAGCCCGGGGCGGCCGGACGCTGCTTGATGAAGGTCTCCAGCGTCGCCGAGATCTCGGTGATCTCGCCGCACAAGTAGCGGGCCAGGTCGACGATGTGCGCCCCCAGGTCTCCCAGGGCGCCCGAACCGGCCGAGGCGGCGCTGAAGCGCCAGACCAGGTGCAGATCCGGCGACATGGCCCAGTCTTGCAAATACCGGGCCCGGAAGTGATAGAGCTTGCCCAACCGCCCTTCCTCGATCAGCTTGTGGGCCAGGGCAACGGCGGGAACGCGGCGATAATTATGCATCACCAGGTGCCGCACCTTGGCCTTCTGGACCGCCGCCAGCATCCGGCGCGCCTGCTCCAGGGTATTGGCCAGAGGCTTCTCGCAGATGATGTGCTTGCCGGCCGCCGCCGCCGCCAAGGCCATCTCGCAGTGCAGGTCGCCGGGGGTGGAGATGTCCACCAGATCGATATCCGGCCGGGCGACCGTCTGGCGCCAGTCGGTGGAAGCCTCCTGCCAGCCGAAGAGCCCCGCAGCCGCTGCGGTCTCCTGGGCGTTGCGCCCGACGATCACCTTCCTTTCGATCTGGGGAGCGTCGGGAAAGAACATGTTGACGCTGCGATAGGCCTGGCTGTGCGCCTTGCCCATGAACTTGGTGCCTAACAACGCCACTCGGATGGCCATCTCAGCCTCGCGATTCGGAAGTCAGCCGCTGCCGCGGATCGCCGCGCGGGCGACTGAAGATTGTAACAGGAATGGCGGACCGGCCATGCCCAAGTGCCGAAGAAGTACCACAAGGTTCCGGTCTACTCTCTCGCCGGATTGGCCAAGGTGTAATCCTCGCCTAAACCTAAACTGCCTTGCCAAAGCTGCGCCGTGGCTTGAAGTCCCTCACTTCGCCGCCGAGCAGCGGATCGACCAGCCGCCGCTGCGGCCCCGGCCGTCCCGCCAGCTCCCGCTGACCACCTGCTCGACGGCGCGATCGAGCATGGCGCCGAAGGCCGAGGCGGAATCGAGCGGGGCCCGGGCGGTCCAGGTTCCCGAGTAGATCGGACCTGACGACGCTCGCGCCTGCCAAGTCCCTTCCCAGCTCTTCTCGCCCTTTCGCGCCGACCACGAGCCGGAAGCGACCACCCGGCCGGAGCCATCGCGCAGGGTCCAGGCGCCCTGGCCGACAGTGGGATCCTGGTGTGGCCGGGCGGTCCAGGTTCCTCCCAGCGTTGTCCCGCCTCCGGTGGCCGTCCAGGTTCCTTCCCAATATGTCGTCTCGGCAGCGCCGATGGCGCCCAGCGCGAGCAACCACAGCAGAATGCGGCCCATACCCGAATTGTAAACGGCCGGTAAGAATTCTGTACGGGCGCAACCCGGCTCGCCCCGCCCGCATCCCACTCTAGGGACAGAAACAGGAGCGATTATGATACGCCCAAACTGGTTGGTCTTCTCCTTGGCCGCGCTCGTCGGGGCCTCCGGCGCGCTGGCCCGTCAGGATCAGCGCAAGCCCAAGAACCCCAAACAGGACGTGGAGGCCATCGGGGCGCGCGACGTCGGCAAGGGCGTCAACTTCTACTCGATCGAGCAGGAGATCGCCCTGGGAGGCCAGCTTGCTCGGGAGGTCGAGCGCACGGCCAAGATCCTGGACGATCCGGTGGTCTCCGAGTATGTCAACCGGCTCGGACAGAACCTGGTCCGCAACTCCGACGCCAAGCTCCCCTTCACCATCAAGGTGATTGACAGCGACGAAGTGAACGCGTTCGCGCTGCCCGGCGGGTTCTTCTTCGTCAACTCCGGGCTGATTGGCCTCGCGCAGAGCGACGCCGAGCTGGCCGGAGTGATGGCCCACGAGATCGCGCACGTCACGGCCCGTCACGGGACCCGGCAGGCCAGCCGGGCGCAAATCGCCAGCCTCGCCAGCATCCCACTGATCTTTCTGGGCGGCGGGATCGGCTACGCGGTCAACCAGGCCGCCAACTTCGGCGTCCCCCTCACCTTCCTGAAGTTCTCCCGCGGCTTCGAGAGCGAGGCCGACCTGCTCGGGGTCCAGTACCTTTACGAGGCGGGCTATGATCCGGCCGCCATGGTGAGCTTTTTCGAGCGCCTGGAAGCCCGTGAGAAGAAGAAGCCGGGCGCGTTGGCGAAAGCCTTTCGCTCCCACCCCGCAACCGGAGACCGGGTCAAGAAGGTGCAGACGTCGATTAACGAGTTGCTGCCCGCGCGAAAGGAGTACGCTGTGGCCAGCAGCGAGTTCGCGGACATGAAGACGCGGCTGGACCGGCTGTACGCCGGTCGGCCGAAGGAGAACGCCGATCCCGGCCGGCCGACCCTGCGCCGGCGCCCCAGCGGGGGGACCATCCCGGCCGAGGCCCCGGAGCGCCCCGGCGAAGAGAAGGATGGCGAGCGTCCTACGCTGAAGCGCCGCAACTTAGGGTCTGCCACCGAATAACCCTCCTCAACGGCGATCTCGATCTCGCCCGGCAGAGACGCCAGGCTCCGCCCTGTCGTATCCTGATGTCTGCCGGCGGCGCTTATGCAGCAGCCTGATCCAAGTCCGCAACCAAGCCTCGTTTCTGGCGGCTTCCAGTTCGCCATCGTGGTGAGCCGTTTCAACAGCTTCGTCACCGAGCGCTTGCTGGCCGGCGCCCTGGACGCCTTCCAGCGCGCCGGCTCGGACCCGGCCACCGTGGAGGTGTTCCACGTTCCGGGCTCCCGCGAGATCCCCCTGGTCGCGCGCGAGCTCGGCCGCCTGGGCCGCTACCACGCCATTGTCTGCCTGGGCGCGGTCATCCGCGGGGAGACCTCCCACTACGAGTATGTATCGGAAGAAGCCTCCCGGGGCGTGGCCCAGGCGGGAATGGAAACGGGCGTCCCCACCATCTTCGGGGTCCTCACCTGCCTCACCCTGGAGCAGGCCACCGATCGCGCCGGAGGGAAGAGCGGCAACCAGGGCTTCCAGGCCGCCCAGTCGGCCATCGAGATGGCGCACCTGATGAAGCGGCTGCGCGAAGGGAAATAGGATGGCCGCCCGTCGCGAATCCCGCGAGCGCGCGCTCCAGATGCTGTTCCTTTGGGACCAGACCCGGCAGTCTCCGGAGAACGTGATGGCCGGCTACTGGAACGGGCTGCTCGACGCCGATCTGCCCAGCGACGAGCGCCCCGCGCCGAAACCCTCCGACCCCTTCGCCAACGATCTGCTGTGCGGCGCCGTCAGCCGCGTCGCCGAGTCGGACCGGCTGATCGTGGCCCACGCCCAGAACTGGCGCCTGGAGCGGATGTCGGCCGTGGACCGCAACATTCTGCGCCTGGCTGTCTACGAGCTGCTCGACAACCAGGCCCCGGTTCCGGTCATCATCGACGAAGCCCTGGAGATCGCCCGCCGCTTCTCCGGCGAGGAATCCGTCCCCTTCATCAACGGGGTGCTCGACGCGGTGCGCAAGGAGTTGGCCTGATCCCGGAGGCGTGATCGCGGCCGGGGTGGAACTCGCCTCAAGAGGGTCGGCAAACCCGAAGGCCGGCAACGTCTCGAAAATCGTCGAGATTCAACGTCCACAGGTCCGCGTCGCGAACGATGGCATAGGCGGCGATAGCAAGGTCGATTTCGCGCCCGCGAGGCCGTTTTACGGACCGGTAGACTTCAGCGGCCACGGCGGCCTCCTGCGGTCCGAACGGTAGGGCCGCGTCGCGCGGAAAAAGCGCCTCCTGAGCCTCCCGTTCCTCGGGTAGCCTGGGCCCGCGCAGCCATTCGTAGAGGGCCAGGGCAGGAATCGCCAGGCGCTCACCGCGCTCGAGGGCCCTTCGCACAGCCGGCGCGGACCCCTTCGGCCACGTGAAGCTGTCGATGACTGCGGAGGTGTCTAAGATGATCACCGCGCCCCCAGGCGCCTGAAACGCCGGCCGCCGGTCCGGCGCGCCCGGCGAATCTCTTCCAGTTCTTCCCTCGCCTGCCCCTGTGGACGGGGCGGTATCCGCGCCATCACCTCGTCGAAGATCCGTAACAGCCGCAGGCGCTCCTGCTCGCTGAGCTTGCCGATTCGTTCATGATAGTCAAGGATCGCCTCGCGAACCACCTGGCTCTTGGGTTTGGCCAGCCGCTCAGCCGCCTGCCGGAGCCGCGCGATCGTGATGCCGTCGAGCGTGAAGGTAACCTTGCTGGTTGCCATACCATCACCATACCACAATATGCAGCCCGAGAGCCGTTCCGAGCCCGTCCGCCTGCGCGCTACCGGCGCTGCCAGGGCGAACAGCGACTCTCCGTCCGCGGCCCGCACCCGCCGCCGCTGCCGTCGCATCAGGGACGCCAGCCAGAGTCCCCACCACAGCAGGCGCTCGACGGCCAGGCCGCTGCCCTCGAAGGCCGCGCCGAGCGTCGAGGGAAGGTAGCGCCGCCGGTGTCCCTGCACCCGGTCGAACTCCTAGAACAGCTCGGGCAGCGCGGGGACTCCGACCACCACCACGCCGCCGGGCCGGACCAGCCGGGCCAGGGCCCGCACCGCCGCGCGGTCATCGTCCAGATGCTCGATGACGTCGAGCGCCAGGACCCCGTTGTACGGCGTCAGACCATCCGGCCAGAGCTTGGTAAGATCCGCTTCGATCAGCCGCCGTCCCGTCGACCTCGTAGCCGGCTTGCGGGTCCTGCAGGTCGGCGTCGAGAATCGCCACCGCGTCGCCGCTGGCGTAGCTGAGCCCGGCCGAGATCGCCGTCTGCTGTCCGAAATTCCGGGAGAGTCCCACGACCTTGACGCGCTCATCCTGGCCGTGCATTTCAGCCAGGATGGGGAGCGTGCGGTCGCGGGAGCCGTCGTCGACAAACACCAGCTCCCAGCTCGCTCCCAGGCGCTCCAGCGTCTCGACCAGGCGCTGCCGCAGCGCCGGCAACACTTCCTCCTCATTGAAACAAGGGATCACCAGACTCAGCCGGGGATGCTCAGCGGCGGTCATGCCGGGGAGAAATCATTCTACCGCCGGTCGCCGCCGGCCACCGGAATCCGGTACAGAACCAGATCCCCGCTCCTCAGCAGCTCCGGAAAATGAAGCTGGTGACCGGGTTGGGACAGCACCGCGTAGGTGGCCCGGTATTTGGCGGCCAGAGCCAGAAAGTCGGCCTCGCGAAGCTTCTCGTAGCCGCCGGCCAGCTCGGTGCCGCATTCGATCCAGCCGCTGCAGCGCAGATCGGGGACCCCGGCCAGATCATCCATCCGGCGCTTCCATTCCGCCAGATCCCGCTCCATCGACGGCGCGCACTTGAAGTCGGCCACCTGGGCGCGTTCGGCGAAGGCGCTGAAGCCTCCCAGGTAGGGCGGGGTAATGACGACCGCGTCCCGCGGGGTCAGGTCGCGAACCCGCCGGCAGAACCGATACCACTCGTCGGCTGGGGGATGATCGTACCCGAAGAACGGCAGCCCGGTCAAGGTCCGCACCACGGCCACCAGCGCGAGTAAAGACGCCGGGAACAGCCCCGGCCGCCCCAGCTTCCAGGCGCCCCACAGGACCCCCGCCAGCCCCGCCAGGGTCAGCGGCCCGATCCACATCCCGCGCGTCGAAACGGCGAAGCTGTGCCAGAACATGGGGATCGGCGTCCCCAGCGAGGCGGTGGCCACCGCCGCCACCCCGGCCACCGCCCCGGCGGCAAACAGCCCCAACCCCCAGATCCACCGGCGGTTCTGCCGCCGGGCGAAGATCAGGCTGGCGCACATCCCCACGGCGGCGAAATTCTGAATGGCCAGGATGGCCAGCGCGCAGATCCTCTGCCATGTTCCCGGCTCCTCCAGCGCCGCCAGCAGGAAGCGGGCGGCGTAGAGCAGAGCGAAGAACTTCACGAAGATGGTCATGCGGAAAAGCTGCATCTTGATGACCAGCTTGATCGGTATCAGCTCGACAAAAATCCATCCGGCCAGACCCAGGGCCAGGATCAGAGCCGTCCAGATGACGATCGAGCGGTGCGGCCGCCTCCGCCAGTCCGACCCCAGCCCGAGCGCGGCCAAGGCCAGCGCCAGACCGAAGCGGTAGTAATCCGCCCCGGGCCAGGAGGAGGGGATCAGGTGGTGCGGCTGGCGCAGGACGGCATGCGTGTCCAGGAATTGCCGGGCGGAAAACGCGGATGGGGCGCCGACATAGAGTTGCCACTGCGGCACGATCGCCGGCGCCACCAGAGTCAGGTACAGAGAGCCGGCCAGCAAGACCGGCCGCGCGCCGGTTCTTCGCCAGTCGAGCAGCATCCCCGCCCCCAACACCAGCATGGTGAGGGCGCCGAGCTGAATATGAATCCAGGTGGCGGCCGCCGCCGCCGCCGCCGCCCAAACCAGGCGGCCGCGCAGGGCGAGAAAAAACGCCGCCAGGCACGCCGCCGCCGAAGCGTGGTGCGGCAACAGAGAGTTGGCCCACAGTCCGTTGCCGCCCAGTCCGCTGGCCCCCCAGCGCAGCAGCAGAAACACCGCCACGTAGAACACGCGCCGGTCGGAGAACAGCTCTCCAGCCAGCCGCCGCGCGGCCCACAGCGAGAGGATGAGGAAAAGAACGTGGAACGCCGCCATCACCAGGGGCAGCGGCGCCACCCGCGCCGCCCAGGCCAGAAAGCGAACGAAGTTCAGATGGTGCGGGATTGTGGTTGCGAACCAGTCGTTGGCCAGCAGGCTGGGGTCGATGCGGCGCAGAATCCAGGGAAGAAGAAGCGTTTGGTTGGCGTCCCCGTAAGTGTAGCCAAGCTGATAGACCACCAGCAGGGCGAGCAGGGCCGGAATCAGCCAGCCACCAAGCCGCGCCGCCGTCAATCCCACGCCCGAGATTCTATCTCAGCGGCCAGTGGGTGTGGGGCAAAGTGGCGAACACCTCTAGAACTCGTAACGCAGGCCGAACTGCATCACACGCGGGCTGGTCAGCACTCCCGAATACTTGCCGAACGAGCCGGTGTTGCCCAGGTCCAGGGTCAGGGAGTTCACATCGAATCGCACGGTATTGCTGAGGTTGAAGGTCTCCCAGCGAAACTGGAGGCTGTGGCCTTCCATGGGCAGGGTGAACCGCTTGCCGACGCCCAGGTCGACGGTGAAAAAGCCGTCGCCGCGGATCCCGTTGCGCTGTCCGGTCTCCCCGGGCAGGGTGTAGCTGTAGGCGTCCAGCGCCGGCTTGGGGTCGGCAAAAAGGTTCGGACCGGGGCGGCCGGCCACCGCCGGCGCGTTCTTGCTCTTCCTCGGCGTGGGAACGATACCGGTTTGGGTGGCGAACCCCGAGATGTTCCAGTTGGTTGGCCAGAACCGGCCGTTGCCGACCCCGACGGGCAACTCGGTGGTCTGGCGCCAGATGCCGGACACCTGCCAGCCTCCCAGGATGTGGTTGAGTGGGCCGCTGGCATTGCTGAGAAACTTCTTCCCGCGTCCGACCGGCAGCTCAACGACGTAGTTGGCCACCCATTGCTGCGTGGCGTCGAAGTCGGAGACGCCTTTGCGCTGCCCCGGGAACCAGGGATTGAGCAGGAAGCCGCCCCCGAACGAGCCGGCCCGCTCGGCGCCGGAAGCCAGGTCGATGGACTTCGACCAGGTGTAGTTGAAGTCGAACTGGTGGCCGGCGGTGAAGCGTTTGCGGACGGTCCACTGCATGCCGTGGTAGTTGCCGCCGGCGATGGAGCTCCAGCCGGCCAGCGCCGAGTACTGGGGAGCAAACATGGCGTATCGGCCCAGACGGCTGCAGGCCGGATCGCAGAAGGCGTCCAGGTCGTAGAGGGCGGAGGTCCAGTCGTTGAGGTTGTTGCGGTAGACGGTGTAGATGTTCTGGGTGGCGGTGCGGCCGCCGCCGGCGGCTCCCGGCCACATGTTCTCCCAGAAGGCGATGCGCGGGACCTGGGCCTGGGGCGTATTGCCGAGGATGTGCCCGACAAGCTGCTGCGCGCCCTCGAAGTAGGTCATGCCGGAGGCCGGGTCTTTCAGGTTGGTGATCATGGACAGATCACGCTGGATTAGCGAGCGCCGGGACAGGCGTCCCACATAGGCCCCCTGAATGTAGATGCCATGGGCGAACTCGCGGCCAATCGAGAAGTTCATGCTCAGGCTGTAGGGGGGCCGCAACGTGTCGTCCAGGCTGTTGGTGATGGAGAGCAGATCCGGATAGAGCTGCGGGAATCCCCCCTTTGGCGCCGGCTGGATCAGTTGACCGGGCAGATTGAAGATCCCGGTGAAGCGGGGTGCGGCGGTGGCGGTGATCACGTTCGGGGGATTGAGGATCCGGGTGGAGAGCCCGAAGGCGGTGGAATCGTAGAGCCCGATCAAGGGCAGCCCGAAAAGGTCGTAGAACATGCCCCAGCCGGCGCGGATGGCGGTGCGTCCGGGCCCGCCGAACAGGAACTTGCCCAGCCCGTCGTTGGACTGCGGCGAATAGGTCAGGGCCAGGCGGGGGGCCAAGTTCTTCTTGTGGTACGGATACAGGGGCCGGCCTCCCTGATTGTGCAGAATGTAGGTAATGCGGCCGGCTTCCAGTTGGGAGCGGCCGGCTTCGGCCAAGCCGCCGCGCTTGTTAAACCACTCGCCGATGGACTGGTCGGTGGATACTTGCACGCCGCTGGCCTCGTAGATGGGCGGCATCAGGGACCAGCGCAGGCCGGCGGTGATGGTCAGGGCCCGGCTCACGCGCCAGTTGTCCTGGACGTACATCTCGTACTCCTCGCCGGCGAACACGCGCTTAACCGGGGCGCCGGTGGGCTGGACCGTGCCTTGAACATCGTAGTTATACAGGGCGTTGCCCTGGGAGATGATGCCCAGCAGGGCCATAGACGCGTCGCGGTAGGCGGTGCGGAATCGGGCCGCCAGATCCGGCACGTTGGCGTGCAGATCCGCGCCGATGCCGCGCAGCCAGGAGGAGTTGGTG
>Ga0247727_10016459_pt1 | contig 11932 bp, 13 predicted proteins | sample WisWelCaveWW1625_FD_202498 | JGI IMG/M metagenome (GOLD analysis project Ga0247727, IMG submission 202498) | Biofilm microbial communities from Wishing Well Cave, Virginia, United States - WW16-25 | ecosystem: Environmental > Aquatic > Deep subsurface > Groundwater > Cave microbial mat | place...
TGCCTCGGTGATCCGCAGCACCATCTCTTGCGAGAGAGCCCGCGGCGGAACCGCCTTGAGCAGGCCCATCGCAACCACGAGATCCGCGCGAACACGCACGCACCCCTCACACGCGTCGAGGTGCTTACGAACCTCCTCGTGGCGCGAGGAAGGAAGGATCCCCTCGATGAAATCGGAAAGCAGGTTCTGGCAGGAGAAGCACGTGGTGTTCACGCGGCGCCTCCGCGCAGGCCGTCCAGCAGATCAAGCCGCGCCCGGTGGAGCCGGTGGCGGTACACGCCCCACCGCAGACCGAGTATGCGAACCACCTGCTCGTCCTCAATGCCCAGCATGTCGCGCAAAACTAGCGCGGCCCGGAAATCGGGATCTATGGAACCCAACCGGGCAACCACCAGTTCGCCCACTCCCGCGCCGTCAGCCGCGATGAGGAGGTTTTTCTCACCGTCGACCGCCCGGCGGGTGTCACGGCCGGCGGGCCAGAGCGCATGTGACGCGACCATATGGCCGTGCACCTTGCTCCACGCGACGCGGAAGAGCCTGATCCTGGCCTCGAAGGGCTCGCGCGGCTCACCCCTTCCACGAAAAAGGTGCCCCCAGTGGTGACCGAACTCGCGAAAGGTGCTCAGGGCGAGATCCTCGGCCTCGGTGGGACTTCCCACCATGTAGAAAATGAAGTCGTAGAGCGGCTGATCGAACTCCTGGGTGAACTCGCGCAGTCCCGCGAGCCGCTCGCCGGGAACGCCTTTGGTGGCCATCCTTGAAATCCTCTCCCGCCGGAGTCTAGTCCATCGAACCGGTCACCGCACCAGGGAATCCCCGCGGGCATCGAATGACCTAACACAGCATCACTTCGGCAATGATCCTTCCACCTGAGGTTTGATATTCGATATTTCGTATTTGGCTTTTAGAATTTTCTATAAGTGCGAGCACGGACATTGGTTCCTGCGCACTCGATCCCCGCTCGTACTTAGAGAAAATTCTAAAAGCCAAATACGAAATATCGAATATCAAACCTCAGGGAAGATTCATCGTCTGCCGGATACCGCTCATCACCCCGGCGACCCCGTCACGGCTGGGCCGCTCCAAAGCAACACGCTCGGAGATCCACGCCGTTACCAGCTCCGCGGGAGTTACGTCGAACGCCGGGTTGCGTACCGAAGGGGGGGAGCGGAGGGGGCCGAGTATGCCCCAGATCTCTTCCGAGGCCCTTTCCTCGATCGGGATCGCATCCCCCGAGGGGCAGGCCGGATCGACGGTGGTCGTCGGCGCCACTACGAAAAAGGGGAGCCCGTGATGCCGGGCAAGCACGGCGAGCCCGTAGGTACCGATCTTGTTGGCGACGTCGCCATTGGCGGCGATGCGATCGGCGCCGACGACCACCGCGGCGATCTCGCCCGCCCGCATCAGGGATCCGGCGGCCCCGTCGCAGACCACCGAGAACGGCACGCCGGCTCGGCCCAGTTCCCACGCGGTGAGACGCAGTCCTTGGAGTAGCGGCCGCGTCTCGCCAGCGATGACGCGCGCGACCTTTCCCCGTCGGTAGGCCTCCACAACGGCCGCGAGCGCCGTCCCCTCGCCCACCGTGGCGAGGCATCCGGTGTTGCAGTGGGTGAGCACGCTCCCCTCGGGCAAGCGCTCGGCCCCCAGCACGGCCATCCGCCGGCTCGCCTCCCGTTCCCACTCGGCCAGCGCCCGTGCATCCGCGTCGAGAAGGCCGACGAGCTCCGCGTCGAAGGCTTTCGCCGCGGCAACGGTGCGCCTCAGTGCGTCGACCGCCCGCGACAGGTTCACGGCGGTCGGCCGCGCCGCCGAAATTCGCGCCGCCCGCGCGTACCAATCGGCCAGCCGCTCGGGCTCGCGCACGGCCAGGCTCTCGCGTGCCGCCAGACACGCCGCATAGGCGCCCGCGACGCCGATCGCTGGCGCGCCCCGGACCGCGAGGGTTCGGATGGCATCGATCACCGCGTCGGAAGTTTCGCAGTTGAGATACCGCTCCGCTGCGGGGAGCGCGCGCTGATCCAAAAGCCGACAGGATGCCCCGTCCCGAAAAACGGCTTCCACCGGCCACTGCATCGAGATTTCACCCATCCGCATGCGGTATCGTGCCGCCCCCTGTTTTGACAAGATCGGCACTTGGAAAGTATTCTATTTAAAGACGAAGTTTGGCCCGGCGCCATGCGGCCTTCCCACCTCGTCCCGTCCCCGGTACCTTCCCGATGCTCATTCCCGTCCACTGGTTTCTGCTGCCCATCGTTTTGCTTCTCTCGGCGGTTTTCGCCGCGGGTGAGGCTGCTCTCTTTTCGCTGTCGCGGCTCCAGCTCGAATCACTGAAAGCCACCCGGCCGGGAGTTTACCGCCGTGTGCGCGCCCTCATCCACCAGCCCGAGGTTCTGCTCTCGACCGTAGTGATCGCGAACGAGAGCCTCAACATCCTCACGGGTACACTGGTGGCCTCGCTCGTAGAGCTGAGCCGGCCGGGAATGGACATCCGCTGGACGGCGGCGATCTCCATCGCCATCACAATGGCGCTTCTGCTTCTTGTCTCGGAGATCCTCCCCAAAACACTCGCGTTCCGATCCCCGATGGCCATTGCCACCACCGTCGTTTATCCGCTCGGCTGGGTCGCGAACACTCTCTCCCCCCTGCGCCGCGGCCTCGTGGGATTGAGCGAGAGCATCACCCGAATCCTCGGTCTGCCGTCGCCCCAAGCCTCGCCGATCGGAGAAACGGATCTGCGACTGCTGATCGAGGCGGGTGAGGAAAGCGGGAGCCTCGACAAGACGGAGAGGGACCTTCTGCTCAATGTCTTCGAGCTGGGCGACATGACGGTGACCGCCATCATGACTCCCTGGGAGAAGGTGTTCACCCTTCCCGAGAATCTGACCGTGGAGCAGGTGCTCGCGGCGCTGCCCGATCGGCCATTCTCCAGGATTCCGATTATCGTGCCGTCGGCGGGAGACGTGGCCGGAGTGCTCTTCGCCAAGGAGATGGTGCGGCTGCTCGCGGCGCCCGAGAAGATCCAGAAATCCGACATCCCGAGACGGGCGATTATGGCCCCTTACGTCGTTTCCGTGCACAAAAAAATTGCGCAGCTGTTCAAGGAGTTCAAACGCAACAAGGTGCACTTCTCGCTGGTTGTCGACGAGTACGGCCGCCAGCTCGGGATCGTCACGATGGAAGACATCATCAACACGCTGCTAAGGACCGGCCGCCACCCCGACAAGCCAACGGAGGCCCCCCGCCGGTCCGCCACCGGCTGAGGAAGGATCAGATGATCGATTGGCTCGCCCTGGGATCCGCTGTCACGGTGCTCATCGCGCTCGAGGCGTTCTTCTCGGGCTCCGAGATCGCGTTCGTGTCGGCCAACCGCGCGCGCCTGCTTCGGCTCGCCAAGGAAGACCGTCCCGACGCCCGGATGGCGAAATCGCTCATCTCCAGGCCCGAGCAGCTCTTCGCGACGACCGTGCTGGGCACCAGCCTTGCAATGTCGGCAACGTCGGTCGTCTGCACCCTCTTCCTGACGGCGCGCCTCGGAAGCTACGGCGAGTGGGCCAACTTCCTGGCGTTGACACCCCTCGTGCTTCTCTTCGGTGAGTTTCTTCCCAAAGCCATCTGCCGCAAGCACGCCGACCAGATCGTGCTCCGGCTGGGCAAGGCCCTCAAGATCTGCGGCATAGCCCTGTACCCGGCAACGCGCCTGCTCGCGGCCTACACGAGCTTTCTCAACCGGATCCTCGGCGTGCCTCAGGCACGCAGCTTTCTGTTTTCGCGCGAGGAGATCAAGGGTGCCCTTCCGGCAAGCCGCGGATCCGATATCACCGCCTCCGAGCGCGAGCTTCTCTTCAGAATCCTGGAGTTCCGCAAACGCACGGCGAAAGACATGCTTAGGCCGCTCATCGATGTAGTCGCCATCGAGGAAGCCAACTCCATCGGCGAAGCAGTGAAACGCTTCAACGAATCGGGACACTCGCGGATTCCGGTCTACCGCGATCGCGTGGATAACATCGTCGGGCTCGTCTCGATTTTCGATTGCCTCAGGGCCCCGGCCCTCGAGGCACCCGTGGCGGAGATCATGCAACCACCGCTCTTTATCCCCGACAGCAAGCCGGTAGGCGAGCTGCTCGAGGAGCTGCGCAACCTGCCGATGGCCGTAGCCGTCGACGAGTACGGCGGCGCGAAGGGGATCCTGACCCGAGAAGACGTAATCGAGGAGATCGTGGGCGAGATCGAGGACGAGTACGACGAACCACCGCGGCTCTACCACCAGATCAGCGAGAACGCCTACGTCGTGAACGCTCGAATGGAGATCAAGGAGATCCGCCAGCAGCTGGAGATCCCCATCCCCGAAGGCGAGGATTACCAGACCCTGGGTGGATTCCTGCTCAAACGGATGCAGAAAATCCCGCGCAAATGGGAATCGACGGTAGTCGACGGCGTCGAGTACGTCGTACAGGTTGCGACCGATCGATCCATCGAGGAGGTCTACGTCGTAATTCACAGGCGGCCGGGATAACGCAATCCCCAAGCTCGGGGCTACCTCTCTCGGCTCACCTGTCGAAATTGAGCTCCTCGTCGAAATCGTCGAACCGCTCGCCCCCCAGCCCGTTGTCGTCCGACGCGTCTTTCACCCGGATGCCGGTGTCGTACTGCAACGCCTCGTAATCCGACTCCGGCTGCAACGACTCTTCCTCGTTGTTGCTGGGCGTATACTCGGCCAGACGCTTCGGACGCCTTCCCCTGCGGACCGGCATTTTCCCAAATGGGCTGCTACGCGCCGCGCTGGCCTTTTCGAGCTTCCGCTTTTCGATCTTACGGGCCAGCGCCTCGGCAACCGACTTCGCCGTGACCGCGGACGCCTCCAAAGCCTTGACTGCCGGCTTCGCCGATTTCTTTGCGGGTCTCGCCGGTATCACTACCGGAGCACTCTTGCGGACGGTTTTCTGCTTCTTCAGGCCGCTCTTCTTGGACATATCCCCCCCGAACGCCAAGACGACGATTACGACCAACTGCTAATGCTAATGCTAATGCTTTGGATTTCCCCCAACAGAGTTAGCCGCCCTCTATTCAAGGACGCGCGTAGCCTGTGCCCCACAACCACACATGCTGTCTGCTAGATTATTCATGGATAAACTGTTTCTCCTGATTTCGCAATATGGTTTCTGAGTTACACGCACGAGTCCGAATGGTTTGTGCGCGAAAAAAAACTATGCTATCCGGGGCGAGTCGTGAGTAATTTTATCTCTCGTGGATCCGGGAACACCGGTAGGCAGTAATCATTGGTGAGGAGAAATTTCATGGCCAAGAAGAAAAAGGCTCAGCGTAAGACGACAAAAGCGCGGGCCAAGGCAAAAACACCAGCGCGCAGGGCCAGCGGAAAATCCCGCAAGCCGGCAAAGCGAACGGCTACCAAGAAGAAGGTAACGCGTCGCGCAGCGCCCAAGAACACGGCAGCCAAGAAGCCGACGGCCCGCTCGGCTCCGAAAGCGGCGACATCGGCTCCGAAGCCTTCGGTCTTGTCCCACGCGGCCACGGCCGCTACGGGCGCATTCGCGGGCTATGTGGTGGGCAGCTCGGTGGTCGCCGCTAAAGACGAGGAATAGCATTTCTCGAGGGCGCCGAGCAGTTCCACGAGAATCCAGGTGGCAGCCCCCCACTGTGCCGCTACGCGGTCGGGGTTGGGCTGCCATTTTTTCTTTTCAAGGAATGGTCCCCGTGCGCCGGCCCTGGCCACGCATAGGTACAGGGTGCCGACGGGATCCGCATCCGTGCCGCCCGTGGGGCCCAGATAACCCGTAACGGCGGCAGCGAACCCGGCTCCGCTTTTTTCCAGAGCGCGCACGGCAAGCTCGCGCGTGGTCTGGGCCGATACCGCGGCCTCGTCGGTGGGAACGCTCACTCCCAGCATAGCGAGCTTGGCCTCCCTCCGGTAAACCACATAGCTTCCCCAGACGTGGTCCGACGCCCCGGGTAACGCGGTCAGCCGCTGCGCCACCAAACCGCCCGTGCACGACTCAGCGAGCACAAGGATTGCTCGTCCTCGCCGTAGAGCGGCAAGAACAGCCTCCTCGGGCTCCTCACGGCCACGCTGGTAACAGAACGGCCGCAACACCGCCTCGATCGAGCCATGGAGATCGGCTGGAATCGAAACACCGGCCCGCCTGTAAAGCGTCACGTGATTCTCGGGGAACCGGGTTCGGTAACCCAGCCACGCCCCCGCGGGTAGCCTGGCCTCCAGCGGGCCCAAAAGCTCCTGCAGCTCCGCTTCGGGAATCCCGATGCATCTCCATACCGGCGGCTCGGAAGTATCGCCGGGTATGGCGCCGATCAGCCGCGGAAGAATGTCGCGCGAAAAGATCGCCTTCATTTCCGCGGGAACGCCCGGCAGAAAGAAACAAGTGCAGCCGCCGCGTCCAACTAGTCCGCTGACGACAAAGGCCGGAGCCAGCCCGACCGGATTGGCGATGGCTTCCGCCGCGGAAGGCACCAGGAGCTGCTTCTCGGCGGCCGCCGTGACAAGCCGCTTGCGTCCCGCGAGATAGCGGTTCAGTTTCTCGCGCGACGGCTCGTGGGGCACGGTGGGACAGCCCAGCATCCGGGCAATGGCCTCGGTCGTCTTGTCGTCGGAAGTCGGGCCCAGCCCCCCAAACACGACGAGGAAATCCAGCTTCGCGGCTAGCTCCGTCACGGCTTCCTGGATCACGGAGATCTCGTCGGGCACCACGCGCGCGCAGGCGAGGCGAGAGCCTCGGGCGAAAAGCGCGTCACCGACGAAGGAGGTATTGGTATCGGCTATTCGGCCGGTGAGCAGCTCGTCGCCGATCGCCAGGGTCCCGATCCGAGGCTCCTTTACGCTCACCTCTCACCCACGCTTCACCCCACGACCTTCACGCTTTTTCTATGGAACGCCGCCGGACAATCACCCTCTTCTCAAGCCGGCGCTTTTCCTCCTCGCGCTCGGCCGTGGTGCGGGAGCGGCGTGCTTCGGCGGCGTGCCGGAGAAGCTTGATCTTCTCGATCCAGCGCGGGAGGTCTTCCACCTCCGCAATCTGGAAACGCACGACCTCGAGCAGGCAGGGCACCGCCGCATGCAACTTGCGCCCCGCACGGTTGCGGATGACGAGGATTTCATTCGCGTGCGCCAGCTGGCACAGCTCGCAAGGCCGCGCCTCGTCGTCGTACACATGGCCGCTGATACAGGTCACCGATCCGTTGCCCCCGGCAAAGGCATCCATCCGATCGGCGATTCTGCGACGCAGATGCTCCTTTTCAAGCGGATCCATCCCCATATAATGGTCGAAGTATCAGAAGCCTTTCAAGGCAGCAACCAACCATGACGAACCTCGCGTGGTCGCGGCTCCCGTTTCTCCTGCTCGCCGGGTCACTCGCGGCCGGGGAGCTGCGGGCGGGTGTCGGGACATGGCTCTGGGATGCCCGCGTGCTCGGTACGGTCACCGCGAATCGTCTCTTTTCGCCGAGCTTCATGGTGATCGGAGCCGGCGAGTTTTCCAGCTCCGCGCTGGCGCGCCCCGCGTTTATCTTCGAGCTGCTCTACCAGGTTTGTGGCCGAAAGGTCCCGATCCACGCGTGGGTACAGGGTAATCTCCCCCCCAAGGCCGTCCTCTCATTCGAGAAAGGAAAGGCCTTCGGGCTCACGATAAACACGACGCTCGAGGGCCTCTGCTTCAAAGACGTGCAGCTCGCGTTTCTCACCGCACTCAAGACCGACCCTTTGGTCATCGAGTGGCTGCGCGGGATGCGGGCCGCATTGGACCCGATCTACCGGCTCCGCGTCACAGCGCCGTTTCTCTCGATCACGCCCGGCGACGCCCCCTCGTGGCCCCCGGATTTCGCCCGCTCCGTCCTCAACGTGGTCGACACGCTGGACATCGCCTTTCACAGCTCCGGCAAGCATTCCACCGCGGAGTTCTCGCAGTTCCTGCGCGAGCAATGGAATCACGCGACAAAGCTTCTCGATGGCGACTGGGGAGGCCGGCGGAAGGAACTGATGGCGGGGTTCTCGGCATTCAAGAGCATCTCGGACCATCACGATCCAGCGGCGGAGAAGCTCGAGCTCGTGGACGATTTCTTCAAGGCGCTCCCGCTGGCGGAGCTTGCCCCTTTATGCAACGGAAGAATCCAGCTCGCCGTGTTCGCGAGCTTCACCATGGACGATCGGGCCCGCGGGATCGTGGGCAAGATGGGCCGGAGGATCGATGAGCAGTGTAAGAAGAAGCCAAAGAGTTGAGCTGATCCTGCTGACGCTGTTCTACGGCATGGCCTGCGCGGCAGATCCGCTGAACGGAAGCCTCGAGTCGGGCGCCTCCGTGTCGGGGAACGTCCTGGCCCGCAACCTCTTCGTGAATCCCGCCGCCTTCGGGTTCGAATCCACCCTGAACGGGGCGTCGCTCACCACTTCCTATACCTATGGCGCGCAGTCGGGGCTTCCCGGGGAGCTGTCGACGGCGCTGGGGCTCGGGCCCGTGGGCCTTGGGCTCGAGCGTTTCGCCACGGCGGGTGGCAAAACGAATCGCTGGAGCTTCGGGGCCGGGGTGCAGCTCGCACCCTCCGTTTTCGCCGGCACGCGGCTCTCGCTCGTGCGGCCGGAGAGCACCGCCGGCACCGCCTACGAATCGGTCGATCTCGGCATGCAGTACAGGCCCGCGCGGTGGCTGGCTCTGGGCCTCATGTGGAACCGGATCAACCGGCCTGCTCCCGGCGGCGTCGCGCTCGCCGGTCAGTGGGTGACCGGAGCCACGCTGAGACCGCTCGACTGGCTCGATCTTTCCATCGATCTCGATGCGCAGGATCGCGGCCCGGCGCGGATGGGCTATCAGGCGAGTGTTACCGTAGAGGTGGTTCCCGGACTCCGGATCCGTGGCGGATACCACCGGGATTATCTCTGGCAGGCGGGACTGGAAGTCCGCCTCGGGCCCGCGGCGCTCACCGCGGCCTTCCAGCCCGGCGCCGCGCGGCGCGGGTCCATCGGGTTCTATACGGCGCCGCTTCCGTTCCGTTCGCAGGTGGGTGGGCCGCCGACCCTCGCGCTCGAAATCGACGAGGAGCTCGACGAAACGGGCCGCACCGGGGGGCTATTCGTCAACGGACGGAGATCTTTCCTCGACGTCCTAACCGAGCTGGAGCGCGCGGAGACCGACGGCTCGGTGAACCGCGTGGTGGTGCGACTGAAAACCTTCCCCCTCGGCCTCGCCGCGGCGGAGGAGCTGCACCTCGCGCTGGCCCGCGTGCGGAAGTCCGGCCGCAAGATCGAGGTCTTCATGGCACGAGGCGGCATCCGCGAGTACCTCATCGCCGCGTCGGCGGATCGGATCCACATGGACGCCACCGGCGAGCTCACTCTCGTCGGGGTGAAGTCGGAGCGCTACTACCTCAAGGGAACCCTGGACAAGCTCGGCGTGGAGGGCCAACTCCTGGCCAAGGGCGAGTACAAGTCGGCCGCCGAAATGTTTACCCGAAAAGGCGCGTCGTCCGCCAGCCGCGAGGCCACGATGCAGTCGCTGGAGGCGATTGAGGGGCTGCTCATCGCGGCACTCGATCGCAGCCGCGGCATTAACGCCGAGAAATGGGCCAAGATCACCCGTACCGCGCTGTTCGGCGCCGAGGATGCGCTCGCCGCGGGGCTCATCGACTCGATCGCGGGCTTCGAGGCGCGCGAGGAGAAGGTTGTCTCGCGCGGCGGGGCGCGCGGCTCGCTAAGAACATGGCGTCCCGATCTCGCTCTGCCGCGCAGGGTCGCCGTGGTCGTGGCCGACGGAGATCTCGTCGACAAGCGCTGGCGGCTGCTCCAGATGGCGGGCAGCGGGCAAACCACGCCCGACACCTTCGGCCGGCAGCTCCGCCGGGCAATAGCCGATCCACTCACCGCCGCGGTGGTGGTGCGCGTGTCGAGCCCGGGCGGCGATATTCTGGCCAGCCACAAGATGGCCGAGGCGATCAGGAACGCCCGCGAGGAAAAACCTGTCGTGGTCTCGATGGGCGATGCGGCCGCGAGCGGCGGGTATTACATCGCCACTCCGGCGACGCGGATCTTCGCCGGTCCCCTCACGCTCACCGGCTCGATAGGAGTGATTCTGGGCAAGGTGAGCCTCGAGGGCCTGTTCAAGAAAATCGATCTTCAGAAGGAGATCCTGTCGCGCTCTCCTTACGCCGGGCTTTACTCCGAGGCGCGCGGGTGGAGCGCCGACGAGCAGAAAATCGTGGGACGGAGACTCGAACAGTACTACGACGGCTTCGTGAGCCATGTCGCCCGCGCGCGGGGCATTCCGGTAGGCGAGGTGGAAAGCTCGGCGAAGGGCCGTGTCTGGCTCGGTACCCAAGCAAGGGAGCGCAAGCTCGTCGACGAGCTGGGGGGCTACCGCGAGGCCGTGGCCTTCGCGGCGGCGGCGGGAGGAATCGAGGCTGGATTGGCGGACACCTGGATCGCGCGCGACTCGCTGGGCCTATCTGATCTGCTGGAACAGGCGCCTTGGGCCGAGGCCCCGCCCCTGGCCCTGGATGAGATCCTGGGTCGCGATCTGGCCCGAATGACGGCGGAGTCCGCGTGGTTCAGAGAACGGCCGTACCAGTACCGGGCGGAGATCGGGGTTCGGTGACCGATCTTCCGTTACTTTCAGGTGAGCGGCGAACTTCCTCGCTTGGGCTGCTTCACTCCCTGTTTCCTCAGGAAACCGAAACTGGTATTGCTTTCTCAATGAGCCCGCCGAAGGTGGAACGCTGGGTCCTCACGCCCCACGCAGCGATCCGGATGGAGGAGCGGGGAATCTCCCCGTCCGAGCTGGCACTCGTGGTGGAGCATCCCGATCTCGCTATTCCGCAGGGGCCCAAGTGGATCTTCGCCAAGCGGCTGGCGGGGCGTAGAGATAATCTGGTGGCGGCGGTGCTGCTGGAACGAAAGGAACGGGGTGTATGGGTCGTGTTAAGCGTGCTCGTGCGGTTCGAAAAACGGCGGTGAAGCCTGGTTTCCCCCAAGTCTTCGTCGATCGCGATGCGGATTTCGCCTCGATCAAGCTCGCTTCCGGGGTGGAAGCCAGATCCTATGAAAGGGACGGTTTTGTTTTTTGTGAGGACCGTCGGGGTAGGGTGATCGAGGTGCAGGTTCTCAACCTGTCCGACCTGAGGAAACGGCGGGCCGCGTAAATTGTTAGGTTACTCCGTCCCGCTCAGAGCGAGCTCGCCTTCCTGCAGGCGAGAGGAGTGCTGGATGTCGAAGACCAGCCTGAGCAACGCGATCTCCTGAGCGCCCGAATCGGCCTCGAAAAACCGGGGCGAGGCGCTTACCAGATCGTTTTTCCAGCTCAGCAGCTCGGCACCCGCGGGATCCAGCGCGACGGGCAGGCTTTCGTCCGCAACCAGATCGTCGACCACTTCAATCCACTGCGACAGCTCGGGCACCTTGCCGCCCAGCCGATCGAAAGTGGCGTGCAATACTTGCCTTTCCTCCAAGCCCAGGGGCCGCGCCACCATCGCGTCCGGATCGGTGGCGAATCGAATGCCCAGGGCCAGGACGGCGGCGGAAAGCCCGACGAGGAACCAGTGGATTCCCTTGATCCGCCCTACGCGGCGCCCATTTTTCAAATTCATCAAGACCACTCGTATACGCTCCGGGCACACGGGATGCCGGGTGGTGAATTTGCAACTTAAATGCCAGGCAAGAGGTGCCTGCGCACCGGTTCGGATCCCGGCGACAGCCGAAAAACGTCACCGGACCGTCGAACCGGCCTGCGCTCGAACCACGCGCGAGCGAAGCGCGAAGCCCTCCACGGCGGCGTATACGAGGAGCGATGCCGGAAGGCCGATGCCCTTGAGAGCGGCCCAGGCCCGGGTGGGCCAGGCAACCGCCGCCCAGGCCGCGAGACCCGACTGGGCGAGCATGAACAAACCCATCCGCCAGGTAATCCCGCCAAGCGCCGCTTCG
>Ga0247727_10016460_pt1 | contig 11931 bp, 13 predicted proteins | sample WisWelCaveWW1625_FD_202498 | JGI IMG/M metagenome (GOLD analysis project Ga0247727, IMG submission 202498) | Biofilm microbial communities from Wishing Well Cave, Virginia, United States - WW16-25 | ecosystem: Environmental > Aquatic > Deep subsurface > Groundwater > Cave microbial mat | place...
ACTTCCTTACCCGAAGAAACGTGGATTTTTATTCTCGCCCCTCCCATCATCCCAACGCCACTTAAAAACATTCAAAATTTTTTCCATGCCACACTTGCTTTTGTCAACTGAATTTTGCATTCTTTGCTTGTCTGTTTAAGAAGCATAGCCAGGCGCTTCCGATGATGCCATGAAGTGACCCTTCTGCGAGCAATCGGGAACTAAGAACAATACTGCTGACGGAAAACGGGACCATTTTGGACACACGCGCGCCGGCTACTCATTCCCTCTCAATTTTACTGAAAATGCCCAGATCAGAAACTGTAATGTCCTCGGCGATCACCATCAGTGTTGTGATCATCGTGATGATCAGCAGCGTCTTGGCGCAACCCAACGAAATGCGCGAGCAGCTTATTCGACGCTGCCTCGATCAATTGCATGATGAGCAATACGATAGCGCGCTGGCCAATTGCGCCGCGCTGCGCCGGTTGTGGCCTGAGGACCCCGCCGGCTATCTGAATGCGGCCAATATTTATCAAGCCATGATGCGCGACTATCGTGTGCGTCTCTTCGAAGCCCAATTCGATAGCTTAATCAACCGGGCGGTGCAATTGGCCGAGCGGCAATCGCGCCGAAATAGCACGGCCGAAAATCTTTTTGCGCTTGGCTCGGCGCGGGGCTATCAAGCGCTGCACCGGTTTCGCCGCGGCGAATGGATGCAAGCTTTTCGTGGCGCCGCTATCGCGCTGAACGCCATGGACCGCGCCCTCGCGCGCGATCCGGATTTTATTGATCCCGCCTTGGCGTTGGCGCTTTATGAATATTGGAAAAGCGTGAAACTTGATTTCGGCCTAGGCATTTTTTCGCGCAAACGAGAATTGGCCATTGGCCTGCTCGAAAAAGTTTGGAAGCACGGCCGCTACGTTTCAGTGGAGGCGGCGTATTCCCTGCAAACGATTCATCTGCAAGAAGGCGATGCGGCGCGGGCGCTGGAAATCAATACGTGGCTGTACGAACGCTTTCCGCGCAATCCGGTTTGCCTCTATCATCGCGCCCTCATTTTGGAAAAACTCGAACGCCATCGGGAGGCGTTTGAGGCCTGGGAAAAGCTGGTGGCGCGCATTCACGCCTTCCGCAAAGCGAGCGACGGTTTTCTGGCCGAGTGCCATCTGCATCGCGCCATGCTTTATGAAAAGATGAATGAGGTGTCAGCCGACGAGACCGGGCAGCGTCCGGTTGAAACTGCTTTGAAGCTGGCAGCGGCTTATGCGCGGCAGCGCGACGCGACAGCGGAACTGGAAGGCCCGCTTGCAAGCTTTGAAACGATTAACCGAGAAATTGCACGTATGCTGAAAAAGTATTCTCTAACTGTATCACCTATTTCGGAGGCTAAAAAACCATGAGGCTGGATTTTCGTTTAGCGCTTGACCTTTGTAAAAAACAATTTCATTTTTTATTACTGAAATCGGCTACAATTTTAGAGTGAATTCCGGACCGACGAGAACGACTATCTTTCCTCCCTTTGATGGCGTTGATTCGTATACCCTCAATGGAAAATTTTCGGCCTTGAACGTCGTCATTTCTTTGCTTCTGACCTGGGTTTAATGACAAACCTAAACGCACGATATGCTATCGGTGCGAGCCATTTTATCGGCATGGATAACGGCGGTGAATTTCGTGGCGGTTTCAAAATTCGCGTGCGCCGATGGTTGGGGGCTAAATCAAGCCTCGATTTATCACCTGGACTGCTGATATGGGATACACGTTTCGGATCTACGCATCCTGGATTTACAGCCAGCATGCATTTTAACATGAGGAATTGGTTTGCCTTAACCGTTCTCTTGGAGTCGATACGTTTACAGCCCTCCGGCTACACTCCACCAGCACAAGTTATTACAGACCCGCGCTCTGACACGGCATTCTACGTTGGCGTAAAAACAGGCTCGACGCCTGGCCTGGTCGGAAATGCCCTCGCTGCGGCGACCGCTTTTGCCTTCGGTATTTTTTTTCTGACGGCAGGAGTTGAATAGGATTTGTGACGATGAATTTGCAAGAATTTTTCTTGATCGTACGGAGAAAAATTGTTATTTTATCGAACCGATTGTAAGCTGTTTCAAAAAATTAAACAGGATGATATTTCCCATGCTTCACGTCAAAGAACATGAAGAAAAGCTCATCAAGCTCTATCGCCGCTTTGACCCCGAAGTCCGAGAAAAAATTTTAGAGCTTATGGAGATTCAGACGAAAGACCTCAAGCGTAACAGGAGAAATGGCGCAAAGACAAGGAAATTGAGTGTCGGCGAGATGATTATTCGCAGCCTGGAAGATTACTTGCGAGGGGATTATATCGTTTTGAATAAAGCGTGAGCTTATTCGACAAATCAAACTAAATCTGATATAGGGACTATGTCGTAAGTCTACAAACTAACCGCCAAGCCGGGGAGAGAAGCAATCGAAAAAAATACAAAGAATCCATTACTAACATAAACTTCAACATTTGTACGACGCAATTATTATCGGCAGCGGTTTCGGCGGTGCGATGACGGCGCACGCTCTGGTCAACGCCGGATTAAAAGTTTTGATGTTGGAACGCGGCGACTGGGTGCAGCGCGGTCCGCAGAATTGGGCGCCGAATGCCTCGGTTGATTTGACGCCGTTTTATTCGACGGAAACGCCCTATCGAATTCTTGCCGGCGGCAACAAAGATATCATGGGGGCTTACTGTTGCGTCGGCGGGCCTTCGGTCTTCTACGGCGGCGTTTCGTTCCGTTTTCGCGAAGCAGATTTTGAAACTGATCCTGATATCATCGGCGATTCCGCAGCCGTGTGGCCGTACTCGTATGCCGACCTCGAACAATATTATACTCATGCCGAACAAATCCTCAATGTTGCCGGCGAAACGACAAGCGATCCCACCGAGCCTTTTCGCAGCGCGCCTTATACGCAACAACTCAATTCGCTCTCCGATACTTCACGAATGATCGACCACGCGGCGCGTGGGCTTGGTTTGCGGCCGTTTCGTCTGCCGTTGGCCATCAACTATTCGTCCAATCATCACCGGACGCCGTGCGCGGCCTGCACGACGTGTGACACCTTCGCCTGCGCGATTGAAGCAAAGAATGATTTGGCGACCTGTGTTTTGCCCAACCTCGTCGCGAAAGGACTCGAGCTTAAAGCCAATCTCCTCGTGACACGCTTGCTCAACGAAGATCGCCGCATAACGACGGTCGAGTGTTTTGAAAAATCGGAGAATCAAAAAAGAACCTTTCACGCCCAAATATTTATTCTGGCCGCCGGCGCGTTAGGCTCGCCGCATTTGCTGCTCGCTTCTGATTTGACGCGCCTCAACCCCGGCGGCCACACGGTCGGCCGGTATCTCATGCGCCATTGCAACGCGATCGTCTTCGGATTTTTCCCGCGCCCGCCGAATCCCGCCCAACAATTTCACAAACAGCTCGGCATTCACGATTTTTATTTCGGGCATCCGAGCATCAAAAATCCGGCGGGCAAATTGGGCAGCATGCAGCAATTGCAAACGCCGCCGGTCGGGCTGGTGCAGGCGCATTTGCCAAAACCATTCGGCCAACTGCTCAGTCCGGCGGTCGAGCATCTCACCGGGCTTTTGGTGATGGCGGAAGATCAACCGCAATACGACAATCACGTTGCCATCGACCGCAGCCAAGCGGATCGTTTCGGTTTGCCGCAGCTTGCGATCACGCATCATTACACCGCGCGCGATATCGCCGCCTGCAACGCGCTGATCAAAAAAGCCAAACAGATTTTGCGCCGGGCCGGCGCGAGGTTTTGTTACGTTCATCATATTAAAACGTTTTCCCATGCCGTCGGCACCGTGCGCATGGGCAAAGATTCCCGCACCTCGGCGCTCGATGAATTTTGCCAATTTCGCGGCGCCGATAATTTGTATGTCGTCGACGGCAGTTTTATGCCGACTTCCGCCGGCTTGAATCCGAGCTTGACCATATCGGCGAATGCTTTGCGTGTCGGTGAATATATTTCACATCATTGACGTTGAGGAGAGAAGAGTTTGCATTCACCAATCCACCTCGCCTTTTTAGGCTGCGGCTTAGCGACGCAGTTGCACAGCAAGACGCTCGCCCACTTTAAGCAGGAGGCGCGATGTTATTACGCCAGCCGCTCTCGAGAGAAGGCGGTTGCTTTCAACAACAAATACAACGGCAGCGGCTATTTTGATTCATACGATGCCGCCATCAATGATTCGAGGATCGAAGCTGTTCTGGTTGCGACGCCCCCGGTTTCCCATCTTGAATTGACCCTGCAAGCGCTGCGCGCCGGAAAACACGTCATCGTCGAAAAGCCGCCTTTTTTGCGGGCAACGGATTTTGAGGCGATTCGCCGGGCGCAAGCAGAAGCCGGCCGCCGCGTCTTTGTCGCTGAAAATTATTTTTACAAACCGCTCGCCTTCAAGCTGCGCGAGCTGATCCAGGCTGATTTGATCGGCGACATCCTTTTCATTCACATGAACGCGCTCAAAAAACAAGCCACCGGCAACTGGCGCGATGAGGCCGAACTTTCCGGCGGCGGTGCGTTGTTTGAAGGCGGCATTCACTGGATCAACTTCGCCGCCAACTTGGGATTGGCCATCAAGACGGTGCGCGGCTTGCGTCCGGGTAAACATGACGGCGCCGAGAAGAGCATGCTCGTTGCCTTTGAATATGAAGGCGGCGCGGTGGGAACGTTGTTGTATTCGTGGGAAACGCCGGTGTTGTTGAAGGGATTGCATCTCTCGCAAATTTACGGACGGAAGGGCGCCATCACCTTTGAGTCAAATGGGCTTTTTATTTTCGTCAATGGCATCAAGAAAAAGTTGATCTTTCCCGGACTGGGTGACATTGCCGGTTATAAAGGAATGTTTCGTGACTTTTTTGAAGCGTTGCGAACGGGCCAAGAACCTAAAATGAATTTGGAAATGGCGCAAAAAGATCTGCAGCTTGTCGAAGCGGTTTATCGATCTATTAACCATTCCCTAATTGGAATCGCTCAGTTACGGAATTGAATTATGGAAATTTTTCGTGAGAGTTCAATTCCGTGAGCGACAATTTTTGCTTTTAAACCCATAAATAAGGAGAAAACTTTCATGTTTAAAAAAACTTTCATCTTTTTATTTTTGGGCCTCGGCGCCTTCGCGTTTGCCCATCCCGATTCTCCTTTATTTTTTTCCAAAGGAAGATCGGGACGCCCCATTCACACCTACTCCATCGTGGCGCGCGACCCGGCCACCGGCCAGATGGGCGTTGCGGTGCAATCGCATTGGTTTTCCGTCGGCTCGCTCGTCACCTGGGCCGAAGCCGGCGTCGGCGCGGTGGCCACACAATCTTTTATCGATCCCGGCTACGGGCCGTTGGGATTGGATTTGATGCGCGCCGGCAAAATCGCGCCGCAAGCGCTCGCCGGTTTGATTGCCGCTGATCCCGGCGAGGCGGTTCGGCAAGTCGCGATGATCGACGCCAAAGGCAACGTTGCGGCGCACACCGGCAGCAAATGCATTCCCGGCGCCGGCCACATCACCGGCGACAATTTTTCCGTGCAGGCCAATCTCATGCTCAACGACAAAGTTTGGCCGGCGATGGCTGAGGCTTACAAAAACACCAGCGGCGATCTCGCCGACAAAATGATGGCCGCGCTCGATGCCGCGCAGGCGGTCGGCGGCGACATTCGCGGCAAACAATCCGCTGCCATTCTCATTGTGAGCGGGACCAACACCGGTCGGCCGTGGGTCGATCGCGTGATGGAGCTCCGCGTCGAAGATCATCCCGAGCCGCTCAAAGAATTGCGGCGTTTGGTGCACGTCCATCGCGCCTATCAGCACATGAACGCCGGCGACCTCGCGGTCGAGCACAACGACATGAACAAAGCGCTGGCTGAGTACGGCGCAGCGCAAAAGATGATGCCCGACAATCTCGAAATGACGTATTGGACCGCCGTCTCGCTCGTCAACGCCGGCCGGCTGGACGAGTCACTGCCGCTGTTCAAAAAAGTTTTCGCCGGTGATCCAAACTGGGCCGAGTTGACGCCACGCTTGCCCGGCGTGGGATTGCTCAACGTCGACGGAGCCGGAATGAAAAAGATTTTGAGCGTCACGCCACAACCGAAAAAGAAGTAAAATTCACCGTATCTTTTTTTAAGACAAGGAGGCAATGATGACGACTCGCGCAAGCGGAACGTTTGAAGTCAAGCTGAACCCTCTGGCGCCGGACGACAAATTCGATGACGCCACTCTCGGCAGGATGTCTATCGACAAACAGTTTCACGGCGATCTCGAAGCCACCAGCAAGGGACAGATGCTGTCTGCCGTCACAGCCGTCAACGGCTCGGCCGGCTACGTCGCGATCGAACGGGTCAGCGGAACGCTGCACGGTCGCCGCGGCAGCTTTGTGCTCCAGCACAGCGGCACCATGACGCGCGGCGCGCCGCAACTGACTATCACGGTGGTGCCGGACTCTGGCGCTGGTCAGCTCGTGGGTCTTGCGGGGAAGATGGCGATCAACATTGCTGACAGCAGGCATTCGTACGAATTCGAGTACACACTCGCCGAAGCCTCTTAAAAAAATAGTCACAATAATTCTTCACCTTCCGGTAAGGCCTCACTTATTGGTGGAAAATGTAGCGCATGCGTCCCGCCTGCAGACAAGATGTCTGCGCTACGCCACCCGTAAGTGAGGCATTACACCTTCCGTCGCCGCCACCACCGAGGCGCACGAGGCGTCGCCGGTGACATTCACCACGGTGCGGCACATATCGAGCAAGCGATCGACGCCGAGAATCAGCGCGATACCTTCAAGCGGCACGCCGATGGTTTTCAACACCAGCGCCAGCGTGATCATGCCGACGCTCGGAACTCCGGCCGCGCCAATCGAGGCCAGCGTGGCCGTGAGCACAACCATGGCTTGTTGTGTGAGTGAAAGCTCCATGCCAAACATTCGATCGTCACCGGCAAAGTTGCGGAGTTGGAGCTCGAGCTGAAGGCGATGAGCTGCGCCGGTCGAATGCCGCCGAAAAATTTTCGCAACGGCAAGCGGGTGAAGAGTTTGAGCAGCGTTGGATAAGTCACACCGGCGTGAATGATCAACCCCAAAACCACCACCAACGAATATTTCGCCAGGGTGCTGAGAATGCCGAGGCCGAATTCGGCGATCATGGCGGCGATTAGCGCGAACACCCCGTGCGGCGCGATTTCCATGATGATCATCACTAGCTTCAGCTTGGCTTCGTTGACGCCGTCGAAGAAATTTAAAACCGGCTGGGATTTTTCTTTCGGCAGAACGAAAAAGTCCTTGAAAAGAATTTGGCAGATGGCTATATTGCAACCGTTGCCTCGAGCAAAATTTCAACCTCACAACCTTGCGCGCCAATATGATCGAATGGGCTTTCATCATCGTCTCGCTGCCGGTTTTTGTCCTGCTTTGGCGGTTTGTGGAAAAATGCCCGGAACTTCTGGCGAGAATTTCAAGCCGCTTGCAAAAGCAGCATGAACCGGGTGAGTGGTTTGAGTGGTTGTTGGTATTCTCCGCAGCAACGACGAAAAACCGCGAAGCTGAATTTATTGACAATCGGCCGCTCGAAAGGCGCAAGCTGATCCGACTGCTTCGCGCTTTGTTGATTATCAGCTATTTTTTGTTTGCCGTTTACGTGCTTAGAAAGCTATAAAAGTGCCGATAATTGGATTCGACGTTTCTAAATTATAAGGTGATAAAATGCGCAAACGAATTTCACTTGAATTCAAATTTGGCCAAGGACAAGCTTATATCAAGGGAACACGGATTCCGGTCCATCAGATTGTGGGAGCGCTGGCCAATGGCGACACCCTTGACGACCTTATCGAGGTTTATCATTCGCTCAAAAAAAAGGATATACTTGCTTGTCTGGCCTATGCCGCCGATTTAGCTGAACAACCAGGAAAATTTCCCAGGAAACTGCCAAGCCGTCTCATGGCGGATAAAAACGGCCGTCGCGAAATCGGCGAATATCTTGTCATTGACCCCAACATTTGCCATGGCAAGATGACGTTCAAAGGCACGCGGATTTTCGTCGAAGACGTTCTCGATATGGTCTCCAAAGGGATGGATTGGGATTACATTATTGGGGAATATCGTGGCAGCATCACGAAGGAAGCCATTATGGAAGCTGTGCGTCTTGTAGGCGAGGCTTTTATCGAAAACAAAGAACACAAAAGAGCGACCCGGTCAAATGTTTCTACTCGACGAGCACGTGCTCGAAAATCAGCTCGATAAACTTATTCGCTGGCACTTCTCTGTCAAGAAAATCGGGCAGGGTATCGTTATTTTACGGGTAGACAGATACGACGCTGCAGAATATATTCGGCGATTCTTGAAACATCCGGATTTTAATACGCACAGGAAACGCATGGGTTGGATTATCGAAGCCCACAAGACGATCATCAAAGGCATGCGTGTTGGTAACACAAAAGAAATCAAATTTACCTGGCAAAATATTTAACGTCAAAGTGGCTACCTTAACTCCCGAAAAACTTCACGCCCGCCTCGCCGCGATGCAGGGCAAGCACATTGCGGTGCTGGGCGATTTCATGCTCGACCGGTATTTGTGGGGCAGCGTCACGCGCATCTCGCCGGAAGCGCCGGTGCCCGTGGTGGAGATCGACACCGAAACCGAGCAGCTCGGCGGCGCGGCGAATGTGGCGAACAATATTGCGGCGCTCGGCGCGCTGCCGCTGCCAATCGGCGTGATCGGCAAAGACGGTTCCGGCGAGCGAATTTTGGAATTGGTGGAGAACGCCGGTTTTCCCAGCGCCGGCATTTTTGTGGATCGCAGCCGGCCGACGACGATTAAAACCCGCGTCATTGCCCACGATCAGCACGTCGTGCGCACCGATCGCGAGTCGCGCCGCGATCTGGCGCCGGAGATGCAGGGACAATTGCTGCGCCATCTCGAAGAAATTTTGCCGCAGCTCGAGGCGATTCTCATTGAAGATTATAATAAAGGCGTGATTTCACAGCCTTTTCTCTCGCGGGTGATTGAATTGGCGCAAAGCCGCCGCTGCCTCACGGCCGTCGATCCGAAGTTTAATCATTTTTTTGAATACCGCCACGTCACGGTTTTCAAACCGAATCGCAAGGAAACCGAAGAAGTCCTCGGCATGAAACTCGCGACCACGGAGGACATCAACCGCGCCGGTGAAATTTTGTTGCAGCGCTTGCAATGCGAGAATGTGCTGATCACCCTCGGCGAGCGCGGCATGGCGCTCTTTCGCCGGGACGGCGGGAGCCAGCTCATTCCCACGCAGGCGCGAGGTGTGCACGATGTTTCCGGCGCCGGCGACACGGTGATTGCCACGCTCACGGCAGCGCTGGCTTCCGGCGCGGATATTCTCGAAGCTGCCAATCTGGCGAATTACGCCGCCGGCGTCGTGGTCGGCGAAGTCGGCGCCGTGCCGATTGACAAACAAAAACTCATCGAAGCGATTGCGCATCATCAGCAATGGGAGTGAAGCAGTTACCAGTGATCAGTAATCAGTTATAGTGGAACAAGTAACACTCAAATAACGAGTAACCAGCAACGAGCAACCAGCAACCAGAACATGGGACGAATCGTTGAATTAGACGAGCTTCTGGCGATGCGGCGGGAATGGCGGCATTACGGCACCAAAGTCGCCTTCACCAACGGCTGTTTTGATCTGCTGCATCGCGGCCACGTCGAGTATTTGCAAAAGGCGCGCGCGCTGGCCGACGTGCTCGTGGTCGGGCTGAACACCGATGCCTCCGTGCAGCGACTCAAAGGCCCGCATCGGCCGATCACGCCACAGGAAGATCGCGCCGTCGTGATCGCCGCGCTCGAATGCGTCGATTACGTCGTCTTTTTTGACGAAGACACGCCGCTGAATTTAATTGGCGCCTTGCAGCCGGAGGTTTTGGCCAAAGGCGAGGATTATCAAATTCACGAAATCGTTGGGCATGACGTCGTGCAAGCCGCCGGCGGTCGCGTCGAGCGTATACCATTGACAGCGGGGCAGTCCACGAGCCAAATTATTGCCAAGATCTTGGCCGGCAAATAGAGAAGCCTTTTACAAAAATTTAGTAAGCGGATTGAGCAGATTAAGCGGGTAAAATCTTTGCTTTTCCGTAGCGGCCTTACTTTTAGAAATGAAATCTTCATGACAAAAACACACCGGCTCTTTATTGCTCTTCTTCTCATTGTATCGAGTATTCTGGGATGTTCTCATCTTTCCTCCAGAAATACTTCTCGAATCAATGATCTGAAACCAACGGTGATCTTGATTTCAGTGGACGGCTTTCGCTGGGATTACTTGGATAAATTCGCAGCGCCGGTCATGCAACGTCTCGCAAAAAACGGCGTGCGGGCCAAGGCCATGATTCCGGTTTTTCCCACCAAAACCTTTCCGAATCATTATAGCATCGTGACCGGGCTGTATCCGGTGAATCACGGCATCGTTGCCAACACGATGTACGATCCGGAATTTGACGCCCGCTTTAGTCTCAGTGATCGCGAGGCGGTGCGAGACAGCCGCTGGTGGGGCGGCGAGCCGCTGTGGGTCACCGCCGAGAAACACCAGCAGCGCAGCGGGATTTTTTTCTGGCCGGGTTCGGAAGCGGCAATCATGGGCAGTCGTCCGGTTTATTGGAAAGTTTACGACGATGATTTTCCCAACGCCGCCCGCGTCGACACCGTGCTGGGTTGGCTGGATTTGCCGGCAGGGCGCCGCCCGACTTTGCTCACGCTGTATTTTAGCGAAATTGACGACGCCGGCCATCGCCACGATCCGATTTCGCCGGAAGTGCAAGACGCCGTTCGCCGCATCGACCGCATTTTAGGCCGGCTCGCGCAGGGCTTGGAGACGCGCGGCATTTTCGAGCAAGTGAATCTCATCATCGTCTCCGATCACGGCATGGCCGCGGTCGATTCCGGCCGGGTGATTTTTCTCGACGATTATCTTGATTTGGAGAAAGTTCGGGTTGTGGATTGGAATCCCGTTCTTGCTGTGCGCCCGCGAACAATGAATGAAGATGAAATTTATCTCGCTCTCGCCAAGGCGCATCCGCATCTGCAGGTGTATCGCAAAGCCGACATGCCGGGGCGTTTTCATTATTCGCAGCATCGCCGCATCGCGCCGATTATCGGCATCGCGGACGACGGCTGGAAAATTTCCCGGCGTGGAATCAAAAACACCGTCGAAGGTTTCTACACCACCGGCGAGCACGGCTACGACAACCAGCTTGCGTCGATGCGCGCCATTTTCATCGCGCACGGCCCGGCCTTCAAAACCGGGCTCGTGGTGGAGCCGTTCCAAAATATCCATTTTTACAATCTCATTTGCGCCATCTTGAAGTTGCAGCCGGCGCCCAATGACGGGAATCTCGATTCGGTGCGGGTGATGTTGAAGTAAGCCGTAAAAGTAAAGCATAAAATTTTCATCTTGCGTCTGTTAGTTGAATTTCTTAATATGCCCTTAGACAACATGAAATTGGACGACATGATCAAGCATTGCCGCCGGCTCAAGCATACCACTGAGGATGTCAAGTGGGGAAGTGTGTTGGCGTTTTCAATCACCTAAACCTTGGGACAACTCTCATGCGTCTCGAAATAAATTACGGCAAAGGAAAATTGCCGCTCGAAATTCCCGAGAAGAACATTCTCGCCTATCGCCAGCCGAATTCACTGGCCCCCGAGGCCAACGGCGGCAATCAAAAAATTCTGCTCGAGGCCATCAACGAATTCGGCATCTTGCGGCTCTCGCCGATTTTTGCCGGCCGGCAGGTCGGCGTCATCGTCGAAGACGCGACGCGCTCGACGCCGCTCGCCGAGCTGCTGGCGGTGATGCTGCCGTTTCTGCGCGGGGCGCGCTTCGTGCAATTTCTGATCGCCACCGGCAGCCACGAGCCGGACACTTCGGGAAACCGGCGGATTATCGACGGCATT
>Ga0247727_10016462_pt1 | contig 11929 bp, 6 predicted proteins | sample WisWelCaveWW1625_FD_202498 | JGI IMG/M metagenome (GOLD analysis project Ga0247727, IMG submission 202498) | Biofilm microbial communities from Wishing Well Cave, Virginia, United States - WW16-25 | ecosystem: Environmental > Aquatic > Deep subsurface > Groundwater > Cave microbial mat | place...
TCTGGGCGCGGCCGGTGTGGAACGTCTGGTGGACGTGGGATGCGCGACTCACTTCGACGCTGGTGCTGTGGTTTATTTATGTGGGTTACATGATGCTGCGCTCTTACACCGGCGACGAGCAGCGCGGGGCGCGGTTTGCCGCCGTCTTTGCAATCGTCGGTTTCGTCGACGTGCCGATTGTTTATCTCGCCAATCGGCTATGGCGCACGCTGCACCCGCAGCCGGTCATTTTCGGCAGCCCCGATTCCGGCATGACCCCGCCCATTCGTAATGTGTTTCTCTTCAGCCTGGTGACGTTTCTTGGGCTGTATTTGCTGCTGCTGTTCTATCGTCTGCGTATCGAACGCACCCAGCTTGAATTGAATGAACTCAAAAGAGATGCGGTTTATTCGTAACGACAGGACTCCCGATGAAATTTCTCGCCACACTTTTTTTCCGGTTCCTCGTTTTTGTTTTTCAAGCCGAACCGGCGCCTGCTGCCATGAAAAACCTGAATTTTCTCTTTGCCGCATATGCCATCGTCTGGCTGCTCATTATCGGCTATTTGTTTAGCCTGGCGCGGCGGCAGAAAAAACTGGCGCAGGAAATTGAAACGGTTAAACAGATGCAATATGAGGCCGGAAAATAAAATAGCCAACGGCTTTTTAAAAGCGTTGGCTATTCTGAGTTTGAAAATTTTTCCGTATTCTTGAGCAATCCCGAACCACCCTGCCATTAATCACACAATCCACTCATTGCGATTGCCCAGGCGCTCGACCGCGGCGATGAGTTTTTCCGCGAATTGCTCGAAGTCCTGCAAATTTTTATTCAAGCGCAGCGCCGTGGTGATGGAATCAATCGCGGCGGAATAATCATAATTCAACAGCGCGATATAACTCAAGGCCAGCAGCGCCAGCACGCAGCGCGGGTCGAGTTGCAACGCCGAAAGATATTCGTGTTGCGCTTTGACCGGCGTTTTTAATTCGAGATAAAGATTGCCGAAGAAACAATGCATCGTCGCGGATGGACGCATGATGGCGCGCTGCAACGCAAACGCATTCAACGCCCGCTCGTAATCTCCGTTTTCATAAAAACGCATCGCCTGCACAATCTCCGGCGCCGCGCCGCGAAATTCATAACGCCGGTCGAGAATCTGGCGGAGCGGAAACGCCGTCAGCAAATCCTCGTGCAATTGTTTTTTCGCCGAGAGGGCGTTTTCCACCGCCCCGGCTTTGTTCGTCTCCGTGGCGATATGAATAACGACGCTGTCCGCTTTGCCATGGCGCTCACGCCACGGCTGCAGCCATGGCCCAAGCTGCGCTAGGTGCAATTCGATTTGCTCCCGCCCTAAATACGCATATTCGCCGCCGGCGAGACGCGCCAAAATTTCCGTGACTTCGATGCCGGGATTCTCGCGCCAGATTTCCAACAAAGCCTGTTCTTCATTCGTTGTCAAAAAATGCTGTTCCAGTTCACAACCGCTGGCCTCGGGATGCGGCTTGTCCAGATCGCGCAGAATATTTTTAAGCGCGACCACGGTGATATCATCCGCCGGCGGCTGCGCGCCGAGAAATTTTTCGAGCGCCTGCTTCAGCTCGACCAAAAACTCGGTGGGATTCAACTCGCCAAAATTGCGCACAAAGTCGACCAGCCGCTGGCGGCCCCAGACTTCGCCTTGCGCGTTGCGCGCCGCGAGCAAACCGTCACTGTATAAAACCAACAAATCATTTTGCCGCAACGCGACGCGCTCACTTTTCAATATGCTCGCGCTATTGACCGTCGTCACGCCGTTGGGGTTGGGGTCGGTCTCAGCCGTGCCATTGCTGGGCAGCTTCCCATTCGTTCCCGCGCCAAACGGCGAGCCCGAGGTGTTCAGCAGATAAACTTTGCCGGAGGTCGGGCGATAAACCAACATCGGCAAATGGCCGGCGCTGGCAAAATGCAACAGGCGTTTGTTCTGATCAAAGATGGCATAAAATGCGGTAATATTGCAGCCGTTGGCGCAAACTTCGGTGAGGCGTTGATCCAGATGGCGCAGCGTCGCCGCCGTGGAAAGGCCGGCGCTGTTCGAGCGCAACGCCGTTTTAATGATCGGCACATTCTCGTAATCGATTTTGCCGGCCACATCCGCGAGCAACACGCCGACGCGATTTTCGCCGAGAATGAAAAAATCCACTTGATCGCCGGCGGTGTCCGGCGCCGACAAATACAAATAATCAATCAGCAGGCCGTTGCGCTCCTGCCGCTTGCGCGGAATATACGGAAAAATAGCCGTGCCCTCCTCAGAACCGTTGGCCGGAGGCCGCGGCGTACGCAACTCGTGTTGAACTGTCAACGCCTGGCCGTTTCCATTTTGCGATGAGGAAAAGGGAACGCCGGCGCCATTCTCACGAAACATAGTGGCACGCTCATGTTCTCGCCATGCGACTTCGAACGGATCAGCCTGGCCGTTGCCATTTTCATTCGTTCGCCAGTGCAGCGAGGGAAAAATTTCCGAAAAATTTTTCTCGCCTTCAATACGCATAACCGCCCGGGTAAACACCATCATGAACCCGACCCGGCGCCGAATTCAACTCCGCCGAAAAAATCAACTTGCGTCCCTGTCGCAAAAACGGCGTTGGAGATTCGTCATGAGCCGCGTCGAGACGTCGTCCACGAATAGTCGCCAGCAGGAAGTGCTTAAGATGGAAGTGGAATGGAATCTTGATTGGCCTGATACGGAACGGCACTCCTCAAGTCCATTTGCTTGCCATCATCCTGTGCAATACCTCGTGGGTAGGACGTCACCTTCCGTCGGACAATTTGACCATCACGGCATGATTGTGTTATGCCCTTTCCTGTTGCAGATGCGAGAAGATGTTGGTCAAATTATAAAAAAATAATATACCACCAACTTTTCGCTTTGTCAAGTTAAATTTCGCGCGAAGGGGTGGCCGATTGGGATGCTATGAAGATAGGTAATTAAAATTTGAAAAGCAACGATAATTCACGTTTTGGCCGAGAGCAATCAACCAACGAATAGCGGCGCCAATTTTTCATCGGCGAACGGCGGCAGGTTCAGCTCGGAAACAACCTGATGTATTGCCAGTCGCGAAATTTGTTTTGGCGCGGTGATCTCAATGCCAATTGGTCGTCCGCCTTTGCCCTAATCAACCAGGATTCCGTTGCTCGGACGATTGTTTGAACTTGCCTGTCGAAAATTTACGCGAAAAATGTGGATTTCGCAAGCGCTTTTTACAAAACCCTATACAAAGTAAAAATGGTTCGCCTCTTCGAGTTACATTGCAAAGAAGCGAACCATTGAGATTTTTAGTAGTCTCGGCCCCTTGTGGGCCGCTATTACAACCAATACATCCGGTTTCGCAACAGTGCCCCACAAGAGGGCAAGACTACATGTCACTAATCAAAAAAATACCGCAACCCGATCTGCGCCTGCCAGCGCGAGAAGAGGCCGGGGTCGTCGATATAGGTTTCGGCGGGGCCGGTGAAATTGAAAACCGGCGCGCCGGCCGTGTTGAAATTCACCAGGCGCAGCGGCGAGGTGGCCGAGACGCTCGCCACTTTTCTCACACCCCAGTCGGATTTGATAAAGTTCGCGACGTTCAGCAAATCAAACGACAACTGGAACGTGTGCTTTTGGCCGCCGGAGTTGAGCGACAGATCCTGCAGAATCCGCAGATCGATATTGCTGTACCACGGATTCACCGCGCCGAAACGCTCGGCGATTTGGCCGCGATGCGAGCTCAAATATTTGTCTTGCAGAATAAAGCGATTAAGCGCCTCCCATTGCGCCGGCGCGGAAATGGTCTGGCCCGCGGCGTTGGTGTACGGCGCAAAATTAATTTCACTCTGGCTGCGCGGAATGTAAATCAAATCGTTGCCGCCCTGGCCGTCGCCATTCACGTCGCCGGAATAGATAAATGAATAACGATTGCCGCCGGCGCCGGCGAAGCGATTGCCTTCCGCCACTTCGAGGAACAAACCGAAATGCGTCGCAAGACTCTTCGACCACGCTTTGCGATACGTGCCGCCGCCGACAATGCGATGGCGCTGGCCAAACTCGGAGAAGCTCAATTCCGGCTTGTTGGGATTGCCCTGCACCGGTTGATTTTGCCACAACACGCTGGCGATTTCCGTGGACTTCAAATTGTTCTTCGCGCGCGTGAAACTGTACGCGAGCGTCGTGTTAAGACCCGAGACAAAATTTTTGCGCAACTGCGCCGTCATGTTGACGCTGCTGCCTTCGCTGGTGTTGTCAATCACGTAAATGCCCGCGCCGCCGTCGGCATTCAGCTCGTTGGCGCCCGCGCCGCCGTAATAAGGCCGGCCATCCGGCAACGTGCGTTTCGCTCTCACGAGATCGGCATTGCGCACGAACACAGAATTGAGGTCCTGCCCGTAAATGAACTCGAGCGTGCCGAGCGTTTCCCACGCCAGCTTTTTGTCGATGGCCAGGTTTATCGTCCACACCTGCGGCCATTTGAAATCCGGATCCATCGCGTTCAAATCAAACGAACGCAAATGCGCCGGCAGATCTTGATTGCCGCCGGGATTGGAAATATTGTTGCCGATCCACACGAACGGCACGCGCCCGGTGAAAATGCCCGTGCCGCCGCGCAGTTGGGTCGAACGATCACCGCTCACATTCCAGTTAAAACCGATGCGCGGCGAGAACAACGGCTTCGCGCTGGGCAGCCGGCTCTGGTCGACGATTTCCGAAAGGCCGTTTTCATCCAACGCTTTCAAGCCGCGCGAAAACGGATTGTCGACCAGATTGTTCAGATAAATCGGGAAATCGACACGCAGGCCGTACGTCAGGTTTAATCTCTCCGAGGCGAGAAATTCATCCTGCGCATAAAGCGCGAGCTGCGCCACGTTTATATCCTCGCCTTTGAACGAGCCGGAGCCGACCATCTGTTTAAACTTAATCGGGCCGCCGGCGCGCGCCGGGTCGGTTTGCGCAAAGAAATCCGCGAGCGAGAAGAACGTGCTGCCCTCGGGAATGCCGTCGCCCTGAAAGTCAACAAAGTACGGCAGGAAAAACACGCCGTGGCGGAAAATGTTGAAGGAGTTGAAGAAGGCGAATTTCTCAAAGGTCGCGCCGACGGTATAAACGTGTTTGCCGGAAAAGATGCTGAGATTGTTCGTCAACTGCAACACGTCTTGATCGAGAATGTTGTTAATCGAAAACGGCTCGTGGCCGACCGTCGTATAGGTCAAGCCGTTTTCGCCAATATCGATCGTGGGAAAATCGGCGCTGAACGGCGCGCGAAAATCGCGGAAACGATTGTAGCTCGCAAAAAAACGGTTGGCCAATTTCGTGGAGCGGCTGTTCAGCTCGAGCGCGAAGGAGTTCAGCTCGTTGTTGATTTGATAGCCGGAATTTTGGAACGGCAGGCTGCTCTCATTCGGCCCGCGGCCGGTGTTGTTCACGCTGAGCACAAACGGATGCGGCGGCAGATCGCGGCGCGCATCGAGCAGATTGTAGCGGAACGACAGGTTGTGATTCTCGTTGACGTTCCAATCCAATTTCACGAGCAGCTTGTCGTTGTTGGTCTCATGAATGTAACCTTGATACGGGCCAGTGTCATAGCCGTAAACTTGCTGCATGCGCTGGCGAATCTGATCCATCACGGAGGCGCGCACCCGCGATTCACCGAAGGTGACATTGCCATCCGTATCCGCGACGAAGTTGGTGCCGGGATCGTCGCGGCGCTCCAACTCGCCGTTCACGAAAAAGAACAGTTTGTCTTTGGCCAGCGGGCCACTCACCGTAAAGCCGGATTGATTGAACTTCAAATCCGGATTCGCAATGACGTCATTGCCGCGCACGGTGTTGCCGAGAAAACTTTCGTTGCGCACGAAACTATACAGCGACCAGCGCAAATTATTGGTGCCGCTCTTCGTCACGGTGTTGATGCCGGCGCCGGTGAAGCCGCCTTCACGCACGTCAAACGGCGCGATGGAAACCTGCACCTGTTCGACTGCATCGTACGGCACCGGCTCGGCATTGGTCTGGCCGCCCGGCGCCGGATCGTCGAGACCGAACGGGTTGTTGAAATAAGAACCATCCAACGAAATGTTGTTGTACAACCAGTTGCGCCCGCCGAAACTGAAGTTGCCGTCGCTGCGCGGATCGAGTCTGGTTAAATCGCGCGTGCTGCGTTTGATCGAAGGAAGTTCCGTCACCTGCTCGGCCCGAATAAACGTCGCCGCGCCGGTGCGATCGCTGTTCAGTACTTCGTCGCGTTCGGCGGTGACTTGAACGCCTTCGACCGTGATGGCTTCTTCGGCCAACTTGAAATCGAGACGAACGGTTTGTCCGAGGTTGAGATAAACGTCTTTCTCTTCTTGCTTCTTGTGGCCCAACAAACTCGCGGTCACGGTGTACGGTCCGCCAATTTTCATGTTGAGAATGTTGAACGCGCCGCTCGCCCGTGACGCCGCGCCATAACGCGTGCCACTCGGCTCATGCACGGCAATCACATTCGCACCGGGCAGGGATTGACCTTTGCTGTCCATCACGATGCCGCTCATCGCCGCGGTCGTCACGCCTTGCGCGAAAAGTTGCGTGGAAAAACCTAGCAACCACACCGCGAACAAGAGCAACAACTTCAGCGTGGCCGCATAAATCGGCGTAGCTTTTTGCCTCATGTTCATTTCCTCCTTTTCCGTTAATTGAACTAAAACACGACATTGGATTATTAACGAAACTTTACACATTTCTCCGTTCAAAAGCAAGTTGAAATTTGAATTAGTTCTCCTAATAAATCTTTTCAATTCCATCGCGTCGAATTTGCCGCACGCGCGCCGCATTGTTCATTGAATATTCCAACAGATAGAGATCGCCATTCGACGCGACCAAGCCACCGGTCGGCGACCACGGCAGGTTGGAACGTGCCACGACGGTTACTTTGCCATCGCGGTTCACTTTCTTTACCAGGCGACCGGAATAGACCGCGACGTAAACATTTTCATCCTGATCCAACCACAAGCCCATGAGACGGTGCTGATCGCCGACAAAGAATTGCGCAAGGCTGCGCTCGCTGAGATTGCGAGCAATGGTGGTCACGGTTCCATCCGAAGCAATACGGCATAAATCACCGTCGTCGATCAGATAAACGATGCCATCGGCGCTGCATGTCATCCAGCGCACGTCGCGAAAATCGTGCGTCTTGCAGAAATCCGTAATCGTGCCGTCGGGTGTGCGTTTGCGAATGATGGTTGGCGTGCCGCGATCCGCCCAGTACATGTTGCCGGCGCGATCGCGCACGAAGCTGTAATTTTTCAGAAAGCCTTCACATGGCGTATTCACTTGCTCGAGCGTGCCATCAGCGCGTAGCTTCCAGACGTAATGTCCCCATTTGTCCGTCGCTTCGCCCTCATACCAAAGATGCTCGCCATAAAGATTGTCTTCCGCATCGATATAAAGCTCGTGCGTATGAACGTTGCGCACCGCAACGGACTTCTTGCCCTCCGGCGAAATTTTCCACACCTGCTTGAGATCGGTGTAGAAGACATTGCCGCGGCTGTCCATCACAATGCCGATGCCGGGATGGGCGGAAACCGAGGCCGTGATCATCAAGAAGATGGTCCGCCAGAGTAAGCGTTTGCACATATTTTTCGTGACATCATAATTTATTCTTATTACGATTTACGTTTTACAATTTACGTTTCATTTTTCACCTTCACCACCACAAACGTCGTGTCATCATTCTGCGGCTCGCCGTTGGCCCAGGCGTCGCCGGCTTGCACGAAGCGCTGAATGATGTCCGGCGGTGATTGCGGCGCGACTTCGGCCAGCACTGTTTTGGCCTGCTCATAACCCAAAGTTTCGCCGCGGGGATTGAAGCGTTCGGTGAAGCCGTCACTCATCAATAAGATCACATCTCCAGGCGCGAGCGCCAATTCTCGAAGTTCATAAGGAAAATCCGGCACGCTTCCCAACGGCATGCCTTTGAGGTCGATTTCTTCCACTTGTTGCGTCGCGGCGCGATGAATCAAAACCGGCGGCATGCCCGCGCCACAAATGGAAAGCCGCGGACCGTTGATGCGCACGAGCAACAACGTCATATAAATCTGGCGCAGGTTCATGCGTTTGAGCGCCTGATTCGATTGCCGGAAAATCTTGATGAGATCGGACTCATGCCCAAGCGTCATGAACAGGCTTTTCATCGCCGTGACCATCGTTCCGGCTTTGAGCCCGTGGCCGGTCGCGTCGCCGAGAACCACCGTCAAGACGCCGTCTTCGTCGAGATGAAAATCGTAGTAATCGCCGCCGACCTCAGTGGCGGGTTTCATGTAAACCGCGAGATCGAGATCAGGCAATTGCGGAAGCGTTTGCGGCAGCATGGAAAGCTGCAATTGGCGCGCTTCTTCAAGCTCTTGGGCGCGGCGTTGATGTTCAGCTTTTTGTTTTTGTTTGTTCAGGTTATAACGTTGCATGCCGAGCAAACTTGCGCCCGCGATGATCGCATAAAAAACATACGCCCACCACGCGCGATACCACGGCGGCAAAATTTTAAAGGCATAAACCGCCTCACGGCTTTCATGCTGATAAACATTTTTCGCGCGGACGCGGAAACGATATTCGCCCTCGGAAAGATTGGTGTAATCTTTTTCGGTTGCTTTGCTCCATGCCGACCAGCCCTGGTCAAAGCCTTCTAAAAAATATTGAAATTGGTTGGCGGATTCTTCCTCAAAACTGGGAGCGGCACATTCAAAACGCAGGGCGCTGTGGACATAGGAAAGCGAGGGGCGTGGAGCGAAGGGCGTAGAGCGCAAAACTTCAGATGGCTCGTCAATGAAAGACGAGGTTCCGACCACTGCGGTGCCGGCGAAGAGGATCGAATCTCGGCCCGCTTTGTGCGGAATGGCCACACGCCGAATCAGCGCCGGATAATCCACGGTCTCGCGTTTTGGAATATTGGCATCGTATCGCACGAGGCCATCCGGCCCTCCAAACCAAACGATTTCATTACCAGCGGGATCGTTTTTCAGATAAATGGTCCAGATCGCTGTTTTGGCAAGTTGGAGAGATGATCCTTTTTCCGGCAAATAAGAGCCGTCCGGTTGCCGCAGCGCACGGTTGATTTCGGCGGCTTCTTCCGACCCTAACCAGACGTTGCCCTGATCATCCTCGGCCACGACTTCAACATCGCGCGAACCGTCGGCAAACACGCTGCCGTAGGTCGAATCCGGAAAAAATTTATTCGTCTCACGATCGAAACGAAAGAGCCCCTGGTCACTGGTAAAAATCGTCCGGGCGCGAATGGCATTCACCCCCACCCATCCTTTCGGCAGGCCATGCTGGAAATCAAAACGCTCAACTTTCGGATTTTCGTTCCATCGCCTCAGGTTGGAATTTCCATCCAGAAAATTCACGCGCAAAACGCCTTGCGCTTCCGTTCCCAGCCAGAGCCTGCCGTCTTCGCTCTCGACGATGCTCCAAATCGGCTCGTGAATGCCATGGATGCGCCCTTCGTCGATCCATTTCGAGGCGGCGGGATCATATCGCAAAGAGGCCAGGCCATCTCTTAGTCCAACGTAAACACGATTGGAATCCCGTTGGGAGCGATGGAGAAACATTGAAAAAAACGAATCGCCGATGGATTTTTTGATGAAGATGGCCCGATCGCCGGCAATCTGATAAACGCCGTCATTGGTCGCCACGAGCAAAGTTTTGCTGACAGAGAGAAGTGACCAGCACTGCGCCGTAATTCCTGCTATGGGCCGAAATTCAGACGCCCGCTCCGACTGCGACGCAAGCGGCGAATTTGTTTCGATTGGTCGAGAGGGCAAATAGAAAACGCCGAGGCCGGTCGCCACATACAAAGTGCCACGATGCCGGAGAATGGACGACACAAAATCCTTGATTCCCGCCGGTTCACCATAAAACGAGAGCGGTGAAGCCGTTTCAACACGCGCGATACGGCGGCCTTGCGCCAACCAGATCGCGCCCTGCCGATCGGCAAAAATAAAATTGACATCGTTATCATACAAGCCCGCCGCTTTGTCCAAAATCTGGAGCAGATGTCCCGCTTCGGCGGGATCAATGATCGCGACGCCACCTCGTAATGTTGCCAATGCAAAAGTATCATCGGGCAAAACCGCGCCATGAGAGAGTTGATTTTTGCGCAGAAACTTCGTCGTTGCGGGATCGGTTTGAAAAGTTTGGAAGGAAGCGCCATCGTACAAAAACAAGCCCTGCTCGCGTGTGCCAACCAGGATTTTTGCTTCAGCATAAGGCAGCATCACATAAATGCGCGCCTCCGCAAATTTTTCTCCGCCGCGCGCCAATCGCAAAGAATCTCCGGCCAGCTCGAGCAGCCCGACTCCCCACTGCTGGATGTAAACACGATCGCGCACCACGAATAAACCGGAAAACGAGGTGGTTGGCTTCCAGGTTTGCATGCTTTGCCCGGCCCAGCGCAACAGGATTTTATCCGTGCGAAAATAGACGCCTTGCGAAGTGGCATAAGAATACCACACTTCATTGAATTCTCGGTTCTCCGGCTGGACGTGATCGAGCAAAGAGACGAATTGCATGTCACCAACGGAATCCGGCGCGAGATAACCGAGATCGCCGACCGCGCCAACATAAATGCGGCCGTCCGCATCGATGGCCAATGATCGCACACCGGACTTATTGGGCGTGGAAATCAGTCGCCACGAAACGCCGTCATATTCGAGAATGCCGTTCCAATTGCCCAAATACATCACGCCGCGCCGATCTTGCGCAATGGCCCAGTAATTAAAAGCCGCGCCGTATTCTTTCGGATTGTAGTTGCGAATGAAGGGCCTGCCGAAGGTCGGGGCGTCCAAGGCCGAAAAGTCCGAAGCCGCACGGGGCGATGGGCGTTGAGCGAACGCATTGGCATGCGCGCCGAGGCAAAAAAAGATCGTGATGACGATGATTTTTTTCATGACCTTTCCAACTTCAAAAAAATGCACTCGGCCTAAGACTTCACCGGCGACAACGGTAAGATAAAACCTGATGAGGCATGAAAAATTTTACAAAATCATACGGCGAGAAGCAAGGGGAATATTATTTGTAGCGTGCTCATTTTAAAATTCACGGTTATGTTCATTTTCAAAACGGGTTATTCACAAACAAATATAGTGAATGGTTTTCAAATTATCAAGAAAACATTGCCCAGAACTGAACATCCCCAAAAATTCTCTTCAAAAATTCTCGTGATTTTGGCTCTTTTTCTGCTAATTCGTCGTAAGAGAATTTGGCGGCAAGATACCTTCGAGACGCTACTATTCCTTCGTCTCGTCTATTATCCTGGGTAATTTTCCTCTCCGCCTAGGGTTCCCGTTTGCCGGGCAGGCTGTATTGCACGGCCTGCTTGCATAGCAAAGTGTAGCTCGGTAAATTAAATTGAAATGGAACCCCCTTGTCGATTTTGGGCTCCGCCGAACGACTATTCAATAAAGTGAGCCCAAAACCCCGCTGTGCGGGGATAAATGTTGTGACATAGGGTTGACACAGGACGTTCTTATATTTATATTGAAGGTTCAGGCTATGCCCGTAGCGGGTAAAAAAACAGCGCCGAATGTAGCTTTTCCAGTGTTTTATAAGGAGAAATATGCAACCATCAACTTACAAAGCCCTGTTAGTGATCGCCGACATTAGCGGCTTCACCCAATTCATGAAGTCGCACAAGAAAGCTGCCAGCCATGCCATGCAAGTGGTGGTGGAACTGTTGAAAGCCGTCATTTCGGCTTCAGCGCCACCACTCGAATTGGCAGAAGTGGAAGGAGACGCCGCATTTTTTTATGCCATTTGTCGTGATACTGAAAATAGCGAGATCACGCTAGAGCTCGCTGCGATCAAAAAACAGGTGATGAGCTTCTTTCGGTCATTTTATCAGACGCTGAACCGGCTTTGTGCTTTAAACCTGTGCGCTTGTGACGCATGCGCCGGTGGCGCCACAAATTTGCG
>Ga0247727_10016463_pt1 | contig 11928 bp, 10 predicted proteins | sample WisWelCaveWW1625_FD_202498 | JGI IMG/M metagenome (GOLD analysis project Ga0247727, IMG submission 202498) | Biofilm microbial communities from Wishing Well Cave, Virginia, United States - WW16-25 | ecosystem: Environmental > Aquatic > Deep subsurface > Groundwater > Cave microbial mat | place...
TGCGAATCGTCCTCTCGTCCTCGAGCGCGAGGTGCGTCTCGAGCCGGGGTCGTACTCCATCGTCGCCATCGCACAGGAGCCTTCGACCGAGTGGACGGCCACCGGTCTGCGGCTCGCGGAGTGGCCCGACCCGGATGCGGCCCCGGCGACCGTCGGGCCCATCGTCCTGCTCCAGCCGGCCGAAGACGGGCTCCAGGACGCGAGCGGGACCCGGCGAGTGGCCCTGGACGACGAGGATCCGGCGCACGTGGACGCTCCCATCGCGCTCGTCGGGATCGTGTGCAGGAGCAAGGACGGGAAGGGCTCCCTGCGCGTCACGCGCAGGATCGAAGGAGAGCGGGTGGTCGACTTTCCACCCATCGATTTCCCGCCCGCGGACGATCGGTGCATCCAGGTCCGAGACCTGATCGCCGCCGGGACCCTGGGGACCGGCTACTTTCGCTACGAGATCCGCGTCGACGACGGTCCCGACGCCGTGGCCCGCGGAGTGCGCCAGTTCGAGGTGACCTCCTCGCTTCCTTGATCGCGCTCTCCGACCGAGCCCTCCTCCATGCGTGCTAGGCTCCCTCGTGATGGGGCGGACGATGACGCATCATCGAGCACTCGCGGTCCTCGGGACCGCCTTCGTGGTCACAACGCAGGTCTACGCAAAAGCCGCCGAGCTTCCTCCCGAGCGATGCGTCAGGCTCCTGCGCGAAGCGCGGCTCGCCGGGCAACGCGGCGGCCCCGCACGTCAGGTCGAGATCCTGAAGAAAGCGGTGGCGGAATTCCCGGGCGAGCTGCTGCCGATCCTGAGTCTCCTCGACGCGACTCGTCGCGAAGGGCTCGGCCCCGAGGAAACGGCGGATCTCAAGCGTATCCTCCGGGAGCGCATCGCGAAGGCCGACTCCCTCGTCCCGGATTCCGTGCTCGAGCTGGCCGTCGAGGATCCCGACGCCTCCCCGGAGGATCTCGCGATGCTCCGTGCCGCGGTGGCCAGCCGACTTGCCCGGATCCCGGACGACGCGGCGCTTCTCGAGGTGCACGCGGCGCTGTCCGAGCGGCTCCTCGACCTCGACGCCGCCCGCGATTCGGCGGCGCGCCTGGACGCGGCGAAGCCGGACCCGTCGACTCTCACCTGGAGGATCCGGCTCGCGACGAAGGCCAAGAAGTGGGACGAGACGGCATCGTTGTGCCGGGAATTCCGCTCCCGGTACGAGGACTCTCCGGATCTCAGGGTTCGCGCCGCTGGGGCGCTGGTCGCTGCGGGGAGACGCCAGGAGGCCCGGGAGGAAATCGCGCCTGTCCTCGCGGATCCCAAGGTGCGCTCGTGGGCGATCGATGAGTTTCTCGTGCCGCTGGGATGGGAGCTCTGGGACGCCGGACGGGCTGCCGAGGCGCGCGCCGTGTTCGAGGAGGCCGCCGACGCCGCACCGGAGGAGGGGCAACCGGAAGCCATCCTGCGGAATCTGTTCGCGACGCCCGAGCAACGAGAGGCCCTCGCGGCCGAAAAGGCGTCGAGTCTCGCGCGGATCGAAGACCCGAACATCCTGTTCTCCCAGGCGACGGATTTCCTGACGACCGGAGACGTGGAGCGGGCCTACGCCGTTCTCCGCCGGGTCGTCACCCTGGACGCGACCTTCGAGATGGCGTGGTTCAACCTCGGGGTCTCGGCCTGGCGGCTCGAGAAGTGGGACGAGGCCCGGGAGGCATTCCAGAAGTCGGGCAGCCTGAAGCCCAACCGCGCCGAGTCCTTCCTCTTCCTGGGCGAGAGCCTTCGCAAGCTGAACCGGTGTGAAGAGGCTCTGCCCGCCTTCCGCCACGCCGTGGAGCTTCGACCCGACCTGCGCGAGGCCCATGCGGGACTTGCCGCGTGCCTCCGGAGGATGGGAAGACACGACGCGGCGGCCCGGGAAGACGCGGCGGCCCGCCCTCCCGGCTGAGGTCCGCCGTCAGAACTTGGCGATGTAGTCTCCGAACTCCTTCGAGAGACCCTCGGGGGTTCCGCCGTAGACACTCCGGAACACGTCGCCGGGCGCGAACCCCTCGGCGACGTACAGGACGAACTTCGGGAATTCGCTCTCCGCCCAGCCAGAACGGCCATGGCGCAGGAAGTGCACGAACATCCATGCCTGCGTGTAGAACAGCCGGGCCTTCTCCCCGTAGAACTCTTCCCCCCGGGCGGCCAGGAGCTGATTCAACGGAATGGCTCGTCCCTTGCGAAACGCCTTTTTCACCTCGTCGGCCGTGACGCGAGGGAGGCTTCGAGCCCGGATCGGGGCCACCGGATTGTGATAGACAATGCGGCTCTTCAGGCTGCCCAGGACGATCTGCCCGTCTCGAACCTCGGAGTTCTCCACATACGTCGCGAGGCCCTCGTCCAGCCAGAGCGGCAGGCGGACGCCCGGCCGCACCACGTGCTGGTTGAGGAAGGCGTGGACACCCTCGTGCAGGAGGACCCCCCGCAAGATCTCGCTGGCTCCCATTTCCAGGTGAAACGCCAGCAGCCCCAGAGAGTCGTAGAAGCCCGCCGCGTTTTCGAGGGACACCTGACGGGAGGAGGCAAAGGAGCGGAACGACCCTTCCGAGCGAAACAGAAAGACGAGGACCCTCTCGGCGGCGATCTCGGGGGGGATCTTTCCGGCGAAGATCCGGTACGCGGCTCCGTAGGTTCCCTCGAGATTTCCCGCGACGACCTCCGCCGTCCGCTCGGTCGGGCCGTCGGTGATCACCTCGAAGTGGTCCGAGAGCGCCTGCTGTCGTCCTTCCGTGGTCAAGAGTCGCTCGCCGGACAAACGGGCCACCTGGCGAAGCCGTTGCCGCTCTTCCTGCGAGATGCGGGCGAGATGCTCGATCCACCGATCCTGTCGGTCTCTCGGCGGACCGAGGCTCGACGGTCCTCGCACTTTTCTCCAACCCTCCTCGGACTCGCGCTCGATCGCCGAGAACTCGATGGTCCACTCGATCACCGACGGGATCGCAACTCCGTCACGCAGCTGAGGCGCTGCGCGCCAGGTCGAGAGCGCGTCGCGAACCTCCCTCGAGAAGGCGAAGTCGTACGCCGACGAGGGAGAGATCCGGACGATCTCGACGGTCGAGGGCTTTCCACGGGCGTCGATGTGGAGCCGCACCGTCACCTGCGGAGCCAATCCGGTGCCCGCCGCCTCCAGCGGTGCGTGGGGAGGGGTGCGGTACAGGAGCACTGCCGGAACCTCGTTCCCCCCGAACCCGAAGGAGGTCAGGATCAGGCACGCCAGAGCCGTGAACGCGCCTCGGCTCGGTCGCATCGCGCATACCCCTCTCGGGGAACGATACCGCGGATTCGCTGCTCGCGTAGCGAGTATTCCGCGACGCGCGCGGCGCCGATTCGAAGCTCACTCCTCCGAGGGTGGCGCGAGAACGGACTCGGGCAGCCAGCACCCGCTCTCGGGCGCGACGACCCTTCCGAAGCTGCACCGCGTGGTGATGAACCGGATCTCCTCGATTGTGTCCGGATGCACGTAGTTCAGAAGCTCGCGGCGGAACGGGTCTCCATCAGTCGAGATCGGGTCGGGGGCCAGGTCCCCGTCCTCCTCAGAGTCGTCCGGACCCTTGGAGAGAGTGTCTTCCGGGGTGCCCCCCTCATCGGGGATCTTCAGCCAGGTCTCCCCCTCGCTCTCGAAGACGTCCAGAACGCGCACCTCGGCGTCTTCCAGGATTTCCCGCGAGACCTCGGAGTCCCGCGCGAGCCCGGGCGCCTTCCAGCAGGACGCCGATCGCTCGCCGGGAGGAGGCGTGACACGGCGGAGCACGGGCGGATCCAGCCGAGCGTAGATCCCGTCCACGCCCGGACGGAGGCGCGGACCCCCGCCGCGGCGCAGGCCCTCTGCGGCCTCGAGCACCCCGGAGGGGAGGGTCTCCGCGCGCGCAAGGAGCCGGTTCACGAGTGGAAGCAACAGGGGGTGGTTTCGCTTCGCCAGAGCGAGGAGGGTGGACTCGCGGAGCCCGTCGTCGGAGAGGGCCGCCTCCGTGAGGCGAACTTCCGCCGCGGGCTCGTCGCGGTCGGCAAGCATCTGGATCGCCGGCTCCGCCAGCCGCGGATCGGGGTCGAGACTCACCTCGAGAATCGCGCCCAGTGCTTCCGCGTCGTCCGATCCCGCGAGGCCATGGATCGCGGCGAGCCGGATCAGGAGAGGCCCGTCCCGCGACAGGGTCGCGAGGAGGGGCGGGACACGGGAATCGCGGAGGTCCCCCAGAGACTTTGCGGCCGTGAGGGCCAGATCCGGGTCATCCTCACGGGCAAGCTCGAAGAGATGATCGATGCATTCCGGCGATTCCTGGTACACGAGCGCCTCGATCATCTCCTTCCGGATCCAGGATCGCGCCTCCGTCGCCCACGCCCTCTCGAGAAGGGGCAGTGCGTCGGGATCCTCCACCTCCCCGAGCCACAGGATGGCGCGCCTGCGGAGGTTGGGCGAGGAGCTCTTGAGCGCGTCTCGAAAGAGCGGGATGAGGGCCTCCGATTCGACCTCGATCAGCCCCTGAAGCAGCAGGCTCGTGATCCAGTCGTCCTTCTCCTCCCGCACCACCGCCCGCAGGGACTCGACGATTCTCTTGGTCTCGGGACCTCCGGAGTCGTCGTCGGAGTCGTCGCCCAGATCTGCGAAGAGCTCGACGGCCGAGCCGGCCACCGCCAGCTTCTCCTCGGGCGTTCCGCGCCTGAGGGTCCGAACCGCCTCTGCCATGCGTTCCCAGGTCTGCGTGTCGTCGTCCACGACGTCGATCGTCACGACCGAGGACGCGGCGGGGAGAGAGGTGATCCAGCAGGCGCATGCGGCGGCGAGAGGGAGCGTGGCGCGAGAGTGAGGGATGGCGCTCATGACCGTTCTCCTTTCTCGATTCGGTGTTCTGCTTGGAAGGGTACGCTCGGAACGACGCGCCGGAGAGGGGAGCGCGAGCGAACGCGGGGAGGGCTCCGCGTGCGGGATCATGGCGCTGCGCGTGCGCCGCGACGAAGCGGTTCGCGGCCCGTGAGCGCGAGCCTACGTTGCTACCTCTGGGTCATGAGGCGGTCGAGCAGGTCGCGGATGCCCAGCCGGTCAGCCCACTCGCGCAGGTAGGCCATATCGAGGCGTTCCGCCTGAACGCTCAGGATTCCGCGGACATCCTCCCACTGGCGATCGGATACCTCTCCACCAAGTCGATACCACAGCAGCTTCCTCACCAGCGTGTCCTCGGCTGACTTGACGAAGACCTCACGCGGGGTCTCGTCGCCCAGTCGCACCGCGACCTTCCTCTCGAACTCCGCCGCGTCGAAGGCGGCGGCTCCCTTGACGAAGAGGTCGACCTTGATTCCGGTCGCAAGATGGACGAGATTGCAGCTCGCACGCTCTCTGACGGCCCTGGCCACGGCTTCTTCATCGACATAGAACTCGCCCAGAAGGGCCCGGACGAGCTCCCCGACGCGATCCTGGCGGAGGTCCACCACGAGATCCACGTCCTGAGTCTGGCGGGGGATGCCATGGATCGCGCTCGCGTACGACCCGCCGACGTGGTAAGAAATCCCGAGTCGCTCCAAGACCTCGAGCACGAGAAAGGCCACGCGAAGCCCTTCGGGATCGCTCGGTGTCATCGTCCCGAAGTCGAAGTCCGCCGCCCGTAGACACGCACCGCCAGGTCCGCGCCGAGAAGGATGTCCATCAACATGCGGACGCGCTCCTCGTCCGAAGCCTCTGGGAAACGCAGGCGGATCCCGGCCAGGGCGAGTCGCCTGGCCGTGCGATTGGCGTCCTCAACCAGCCCGACCTTGCGGGACGCCGGCATGGCGCGCAGCAGCCGAATCTGGACCTCGGCCGCGGCGTCCGACGTGTCATTCACCGGCGGTGTGCGAGAGACGGTTTTCACGCCCTCAGATTAGCACCACTCGACGGCAGGAGGCTCGGCCCGCCGCGGCACGTTTCGACATGGCGCTCACTCCTGTCCGAAGGCTCGGCGAACCTGGTCGTTTTCATACGGCGAACTCGGGCGGGCGGCCACCCATTCCTTGATCACGTCGAGCGCCGATCCGGCCTTGAACCAGGCAATCTGGTCGAGGTTCAAGGTGTGCCGGAGCGGCCCCGGTCTTCGGCGCCCCCCGCGTGGCGGAGGATCGCCGCGCGCAGCGATGGGGTCGGAGACTCCCGGGACGACTCAGTCACATGCACGGGCATGGCCGGAAGGAATGGTGGATAACGGTCCGTAATCGGTCTATATTCGGTCCGCACGCAGAGTGGAGGTGGGTATGAAGGAGGTCCAAGTCTTCGACGGAATCGTCCCCCTTGGCGAATTCAAGGCCCAGGCCGCGAAGCTGCTCAAGCGCCTCGGGGAATCCGGAGAGCCCATGGTGATCACGCAGAACGGTCGACCGGCCGGCGTCCTGGTGTCTCCAAGAGAGTTCGATCGAATTCAGGAGCGGCAGCGGTTCCTGGAGTCGATCGCAGCTGGCCTGGCGGATGTCGAAGCCGGAAGGGTGATCGGCACGGCCGAACTCAAGAAGAGACTCCGCGCGTGGCGAGCCGAGCGCGCCAGGGGATGAAGGTCGGTTGCACCGAGCGGGCGTGGGAGCGTCTGCTGACCCTCTTCGAGGGTCATCGAGTGCTGCGACGCGGCGCGGACGCGGGAGGCCAGACGGGGCAGGAGGAGAGACGGAATGACCACGCGTACGACGGAGGGGTTCGACGCGATCGTCATCGGCACGGGCCAGGCGGGAAAGCCGCTGGCGCGCGCGCTCGGCCGGGCGGGCTTCAGGACCGCGATCCTCGAGCGGGAGCACGTCGGCGGGAGCTGCATCAACCACGGCTGCACGCCGACCAAGACGATGGTCGCGAGCGCGCGAGTGGCCTACCTCGCTCGCCGCGCGGCGGAGTACGGAATCCACGCGGGCGGTGCGGTCCGGGTGGAGATGGGCGAGGTGATCGCGCGCAAGCGAAGGCTGGTGGAGAGCTTCCGCGAGGGGAGCCGCAGAGGGCTCGAGAGCACGCCCAGCGTCTCGCTTCTCTTCGGCGAAGCCGCGTTCGACGGCGAGCGGTCCGTGGTGGTGAGCGAGCGGGACGGCGAGACGCGAAGGCTTCGCGCGGACAGGATCTTCATCAACACCGGCACCCGCTCGGCCACACCCGCCGTCCTGGGGATCGACTCGGTCCCCACGCTCGACAACATCTCGATCATGGAGATGGAGGCTCTGCCCGAGCATCTCGTCGTCCTGGGGGGCGGCTACATCGGCCTGGAGTTCGGTCAGATGTTCCGCCGCTACGGAAGCCGCGTCACGGTCGTGCACCGGGGCAAGCGTCTTCTCTCCCGCGAGGACGCCGACGTGGCCGATGAGGTCGGGAAGATCCTGCGCGAGGACGGGCTGGAGGTGCGTCTCGAGACGACGCCGGTGCGCGTGGAGCGGGGCAGGGAGGGCAGCGTTCGCCTCGCGGTCCAGGGGCCCGGCGGCGAGGGGGTCGTGTCCGGCTCCCATCTCCTGGCGGCGACCGGACGCGTGCCGAACAGCGATCGTCTCAACCTGGCCGCGGCCGGCGTGGAGACGGACCACGCCGGTTTCATCCGGGTGAACGAGCGGCTCGAGACGAGCGCACCCGGGGTCTGGGCGCTCGGCGACGTGAAGGGCGGACCCGCGTTCACGCACATCTCCTACGACGACTTCCGCGTCGTCCGGGCGAACCTGCTGGAGAGCGGCGGCGCCACCACGAGTGGCCGCCTCGTTCCCTACACGGTCTTCATCGATCCGCAGCTCGGCCGGGTCGGGATCGGGGAGGACGAGGCGCGCGCCACGGGGCGCAACATCCGCGTCGGGGTGCTTCCGATGACCCACGTGGCGCGGGCGATCGAGGCGGGGGAGACGCGCGGTTTCATGAAGGCCGTGGTCGACGCCGACACGGGGAAGATCCTGGGATGCGCCGTTCTCGGGATGGAAGGGGGCGAGATCATGGCGATGTTCCAGATCGCGATGATGGGCGACCTCCCCTACACCGCTCTGAAGGAGGGGATCTTCGCCCACCCGACGCTGGCCGAGGCGCTCAACAACCTGTTCCTGGCGATGGACGCGTGACCAGCGATCCGCCTAGACAAGCTCCGCCAGGAGGCTTCTCCAGGCCGCTCGCTCCCGCGCCGGAGCGAAGAGTGGGCGCAATCGACTGCAGCGCGCGCGGAGCTTCCCGAGAAACGCCGGCTCCGCCTCCGCACGCAGCAGCAGATCGCGCAGCGCACGCGTGTCCCCCACCGGGAAGAGGCCCGGGTAGTCGCGACCGAGCAGCCCCTCGGCGCACGCCATGCGCGAGGAGAGCACGGGGACGCCGCTCACGATCGCTTCCGAGATGACGTTCGCGCCCCCCTCGGAGCGCGAGGAGAGGACGAGCAGGCGAGAGCGGGCGATCTCCCGGCGCGTCTCCCAGCCGGGCCGCGCGCCGAGCCACACGTAGCGCGGGTTCGCCGCCGCTCGCCGCCGCGCCTCGTCTTCCATTCCGCGCTCGAGCCCTCCCCCCACGTGCCGTACGCGCAGGCGCGAGTCCAGGGGAAGGTCGCGGACCGCCTCCTCGGCGCGGAACGGGTCCTTGACCTCCCTGAGGTGCGCCACCACGGACACGTCGAAGTGACGGCGGGAGAGGAGCGGGCGCGGGCGCGGCGGAACGGCGGATTGCAGGATGACCCGGGTCCGCGAGCGCAGCGCCCGGGGGAGGTCGCGCATGGCTCGCGGATGAAGCGCCACGAGACGCGCGGCCTGTTCCAGGGCGCGCCAGCCCATGCGCGGAAGGTCCGAGTAGAGGTCCGTCCCCACCAGGGCCACGACGAGGGGAGCGAGAGGGGAGCGAGATCGGAATCGCTCGATGGCCGCGGCCGAGCGCGTCGCATGGAGGGCCACGAGCAAATCCGCGGGTCTCGCCCCGGCGTCGGCAACGACCCGCGCGGAGTGCCCGAGATCGCGCAGCAGGCGGCACCACCGCGCGGCGGTGACGCGGTTGCCGGTGCGGGCTCCGGCCGCCGCGGGACAGGCGATGAGGATCCTCATGTCGGGTGCGGATGTTATCCTGGACCGCGCCGAACGTCTCCATGATGATGACCGCCATGAAGCCCGAGCCGCCGACGCGCGATGCCTTGAGCGACGCCCTGCGGGACGCCCGCGCCCGCACCCTGGAGCTTGCTTCGGGCCTCACCGACGAGCAGCTCATGGGGCCGCGTCTCGACCTCGTCAACCCGCTGCGATGGGAAGTGGGGCACGTGGGCTGGTTCCAGGAGCGATGGGCGCTCGGCCATCTCTGGGGCGAGCCCCCGATCCGGAAGGACGCCGACACGCTGTACGACTCGACGAAGGTGGCGCACGATGCGCGGTGGGATCTGCCCCTCCCCACGATGGTCGCCACGCTCTCTCTCGTCGGCGAGATCCTCGACCGCATCCAGGACCGCATCGCGACGCGGGATCTGTCCGAGAAGGCCGCCTACTTCTATCGGCTCGCGCTGTTTCACGAGGACATGCACGACGAGGCGTTCACGGTCGCGCGGCAGACGCTGGCCTATCCCGAGCCGCGATTCGCGAGCGCCTCGGGGCCGGCAGGCTCCGCGTTCGCGGGGCCGCTTCCGGGGGACGTCGAGGTCCCCGGCGGGACCTACCCTCTCGGCGCCACGAGCGACATCCGGTTCGTGTTCGACAACGAGAAGTGGGCGCACGAGGTCCAGGTCGCGCCCTTCCACATCGCTCGCGCTCCGGTGACGAACCTCGAGTTCGCGGAGTTCGTCGAGGCGGGGGGCTATGCCAGCGAGCAGTACTGGACGAGGGAAGGCTGGCGCTGGCGCTCTTCCCTCGCGGCCGAGCGTCCCGTGTACTGGGAGCCGGGATTCCGCTGGCGGCGCTACGATCGGGTCGAGCCGCTCGAGCCGCACCATCCGGTGATCCACGTGAACGCCTTCGAGGCCGAGGCCTACTGCCGCTGGGCCGCGCGCCGGCTTCCCACGGAGGCCGAGTGGGAGCTGGCGGCCTCCGGCTACCCCGACGGCGGTCGGAAGGGAGTCTTCCCCTGGGGCGACGAGGCGCCGACACCGGAGCGCGCCAACGTGGATGGCGGCGCCGGGCGCACGATCGACGTCGCCGCGCTCCCGGCCGGAGACTCTCCGTTCGGCTGCCGTCAGATGATCGGGAACGTCTGGGAGTGGACCGCGACCCGCTTCCTGCCGTACCCCGGCTTCGTCGCGGATCCCTACAAGGAGTACTCCGAGCCTTGGTTCCAGACGCCCCACCGGGTCCTGCGCGGCGGCTGCTGGGCCACGCGGGGGCGGCTCATCCGGAACACGTGGCGGAACTTCTACGAGCCGAACCGCCGCGACGTCTTCGGCGGCTTCAGGACGTGCGCGCTGCAAGAGAATGCGCGGTGAGCGGGCTCGTCGAGAGAGCGCGTCCCTCGGAGGACGCGCTCGCCCGGATGGTCGCGGAGGTGCGGGAGGGGCTCCTCGCGCGGCCGCTTCGCTCCCTGCCCTGCAAGTACTTCTACGACGACCGCGGCAACGCGTTGTTCGAGGAGATCACCCGGCTCCCGGAGTACTACCAGACCCGGACGGAGGAGGCGATCCTGGAGGCGATCGCGGGCGAGGTCGTCGACCGGACGCGCCCGCGGGAGCTGGCCGAGATCGGCTCGGGCAGCAGCCGAAAGGTCCGCCTGCTGCTGGACGCGATGCGAGAGAGGGGATTGCTCGAGCGCTGCGTGCTCCTGGACATCAACGAGCGGGTCCTCGGGTCGTCGGCCCGGAAGCTCGCGAGCGACTATCCGGGGATCCGGGTCCGCGGGATCGCGGGCGATTTCCTCCTGGACCTGCCCGCCCTCGGCCCCGGGGGCGGACGGCTGGCGCTGTTTTTCGCCGGGACCATCGGGAACCTCCATCCCGACCAGGTCCCGCCCTTCCTGGGCGCGCTCGCCCGCCAGCTCGCGCCCGGCGACGGTTTTCTCGTCGGGCTCGATCTCGTGAAGGACGAGCGGCGGCTGCACGCCGCCTACAACGACGCTCGCGGCGTGACCGCCGAGTTCAACCGCAACATCCTGCGCGTCATCGATCGGGCCCTTGGGGCGGATTTCGTCCCGGAGGCGTTCGAGCACGTGGCGTTCTACGACCAGGAGCACGCGTGGATCGAGATGCGCCTCAGGGCCACAGAGGCCATGCACGTGCGCGTGCCGGCCGCGAGCCTCGAGATCGACCTCCGCGCCGGCGACGAGATACGGACGGAGCTGTCCTGCAAGTACACCGAGGAGTCGTTCGCGATGCTCGTCGGCGGAACGGGCCTCGGGGTCGAGCGCTGGTTCACCGATCCGGCAGGGCTGTTCGCCTCCGCCCTGCTGGTGCGGCAGCCATGATCGAGGTCGATGGCCTGCGCAAGAGCTACGGCGGCAAGCCCGTCGTGGATTCGGTGTCGTTCCGGGTGGACGACGGAGAGCTGCTCGGTCTCGTGGGCGGCTCGGGCTCCGGCAAGACGACGACGCTCAAGATGATCAACCGCCTGATCGAGCCGACCGAGGGGCGCGTTCTGGTGGATGGAGAGGACGCGGCCGGGGTCGCCCCGCACGTGCTGCGCAGGAGGATCGGCTACGTGTTCCAGGGGATCGGGTTGTTCCCGCACCTGACGGTCCGGGAGAACGTCGCCGTGCCGCTGACCCTCGCCGGCTGGGACGAAGCGCGCATCCGCGCCCGCGTCGCCGAGCTGTTCGCCCTCGTCGACCTCGACCCGAGCCTGGGAGACCGCTTCCCGGCGGAGATGTCGGGGGGGCAGCAGCAGCGCGTCGGGGTCGCGAGGGCGCTCGCGGTCTCGCCCCGGCTGATGCTCCTGGACGAGCCGTTCGGCGCCCTGGACCCCTTGACCCGCGACCGGCTGCAGCAGTCGTTCCTGGCGCTCAGGCGGAAGCTGCACCTGACCGTCGTCTTCGTCACCCACGACATGGCGGAGGCCCT
>Ga0247727_10016464_pt1 | contig 11928 bp, 9 predicted proteins | sample WisWelCaveWW1625_FD_202498 | JGI IMG/M metagenome (GOLD analysis project Ga0247727, IMG submission 202498) | Biofilm microbial communities from Wishing Well Cave, Virginia, United States - WW16-25 | ecosystem: Environmental > Aquatic > Deep subsurface > Groundwater > Cave microbial mat | place...
CCCATGATTATTTAAAACGGATGAGCCAAAAACTCAAACATGATCAGGCCAGGATCAGCAAGAATGAGAAGGCCGAAAAAAAGAAAAAGATGAAGTTAAAGGCCCGTGAGGAAGTCAAAGCTGAGAAGGTTGACTCTGCTAAAGAGGTGGGGGGGAAGGAAGTTTCAGTAAGAAATTGGGATGAAATGGGAGCCATTTCTAAGGATAAAAGTTTTAGTCGTGAACTGGAGAAACTTGAAAGCAAGATCCATGAGGAAGAAGAGAAGTTGTCCCGGGACCGCAAGGCTGAGGAAACGCGTATTAAAGAAGAAAAACAAAGAATGGAAAAGTTGGCCCAAAAGCGTCAGGAACAGATGAAAAGACGTCATTCTTCCGCCAAAGAAACCAAACAGGAAAAAACGTTGACCTTTGAGGAAAAATACAAAATTCTGTCTGAAGAAGACAGTGAGCATGAATTGGAACGGTTAGTTCAGGTAAGACGGGAGGAATTGAAACGGGAGCGGGAACGGATCAGAGGAGAATTTAATTCCAGTATTGATCAACTTTACAAGAAGGCGGTTAAATTGCATGGGTCTGGAATGGTTGAGGAGGCGGGGCAGATATTTCATGAGATCAATGTGATGGCGCCCGGATATAAAAAGACGGAAAATTACCTGAGCCGTATTGAAAAACGGCAGGAACGGAAGTGGGACTTGGATAAGCCATCCGGTCATTCCTCTGATGGACAATGGTCCGACAATGATAAAGAAATGACCAAAGAGGAAGCCATAAGAAATTTACTTGATTCTTATGAACAGAAGATGTGATTTTTGGAGAATGCGCTTTTTTAAGTCCGCAATCCTGAGTAGAGGCAGTATAGAAGCTTTTACAGTCATTGAATTTTTTCCTTCATTTTGTGAATCGCGTTCCAACCCAATAAAAATAACCTCATGAATGATCGCGAGAAGTATAAAAACCGCTTGGCTAATGAAAAAAGTCCATACCTTCTTCAGCATGCCGATAATCCTGTGGATTGGTATCCGTGGGGAGAGGAGGCCTTTGAAGAGGCCAGGAAGAAAAATAAACCGGTCTTTCTGTCCATCGGCTATTCGACCTGCCATTGGTGTCATGTGATGGAACACGAATCATTTCTTGATACAGCCGTGGCCGGCAAACTTAATGAGTATTTTGTCCCTATCAAAGTGGATCGGGAAGAAAGGCCTGATATCGACCATATTTATATGACGGCTGTCCAGGCCATGACAGGACAAGGGGGATGGCCGCTCACGGTTATTTTGACCCCTGACAAGAAACCTTTTTTCGGCGGAACGTATTTCCCCCCTTTTGAAAAATGGGGGCATCCGGGTTTAATGGATATCATGGAGTCCGTCCACAGGGCTTGGGAAGATAACGGTAAACGGTTGGTCGAATCCGGTGATGATTTGACAAATGCCATACGAGAGCGGAGTGTTGCCCTCAAAGGAAAGCCTTTAGGAGAGGAAACATTGAGAGCGGCGTTTGAAAATTTTAATATGTCCTATGATCCCAGGCACGGCGGGTTTGGTTCCGCGCCCAAGTTTCCTACAGGCCATAACCTGTCGTTCCTTTTACGTTACTGGCAGCGGACAAAAGTGGAAAAAGCGTTGGCCATGGTTGAACATACCCTGGTTCAAATGGCCCAGGGAGGCATTTATGATCATCTGGGGGGAGGGTTCCATCGTTATTCCACGGATCAGATGTGGCAGATCCCCCATTTTGAAAAAATGTTGTATGACCAGGCTATCTTAGGGAAGACCTATTTAGAGGCTTATCAAATAACAAAGAATGAATTTTACGCGAAAGTCGCTCGTGAGGTTTTTGATTATGTTTTAAAAGTCTTGAAACATCCTCAAGGGGGATTTTATTCGGCGGAAGACGCGGACAGTCCTGATCCGGACATTTATGACGTTATGAGCGCTAAGGTTGACCAGCGGATTGAAAAAAAAGAAGGGGCGTTTTATTTGTGGCGGTCGAAGGAAATTGAAAATGTCCTGGGAGAGGAAGAGGCCGCGATATTCAATGATCATTTTGGCGTCCTCCCGGATGGAAACGCGCGACACGACCCTCATGGAGAGTTTGTCGGGAAGAATGTTATTTTTGTTGAACGGCCGATTGAGGAGACGGCCAGGGCCTTTAGCAAGACTCCCGCAGAGACAGCCACCATATTGCGGCGTTGTCAAAAGACATTGCTGTCTTTGCGAGATCAACGGCCCCGTCCGTTTCTCGATGATAAAATATTAGTTGACTGGAATGGGTTGATGATATCCTCCCTGGCCATCGCGTCCAAGGTGCTGCATGAACCGCGTTATTTGGACAGCGCCATTGAAGCGGCTCAATTTATATTTGACCATTTAATGACAAAAGAAGGGCGGTTGTGGCACCGATACCGGGATGGGGATTCGGCCATCCCCGGAACGGTTGAAGATTACGCCTTTTTTGTCCATGGCCTTATGGACCTTTATGAAGCCACTTTTGATGTGAGATATTTAAAAGAGGCGCGTGATCTGGCTAAACATATGGTGAAATTTTTTTGGGATGAACTTCAGGGGGGATTTTATCTGACGGCAAGCGACGCGGAGGAACTTATATTCCGTCCCAAAGAGGCATATGACGGGGCTATTCCCTCTGGAAATTCTCTGGCCGCCCTTGATCTTGTCCGGTTATATCATTTCACGCTGAATAAAGAATGGGAGGATAAACTTAAGGAGACTATTGACGCGTTTTCTTTTCAGGTGGCTTCCAGCCCTAACGCCTACACACAGATGTTGATGGTCCTGGATTTTATTTTAGGCCCTTCACAAGAGATCGTTATGGCGGGCAATTTTAACGATTTCTTGGTTGAAAGGATGAAGGAGGAAATTTATCAGAGATTTTTACCGAGAAAGGTTATCATCTTCAGGCCGGTATCTGAGAATGAGTATCGCCATATTGTCGCGTTGTCCCCTTTTGTTAAAGAACAGGAACCTCTCAATGGCGGGACAACGGCGTATATTTGTGAAAACCATCTGTGCCAACTCCCTGTGAGTGATTTTGAGGCGTTTCAAAGGGGGTTGGAAACCTTAAGATAGGGCCGGGAGATCGGCCTGCATGGTCATGTCCAATCCATCCGCGGAAGGGCCGAAAAGAGATACCAATTTAACCATATTTATTTTTTTGTGTTTTTTTTTGTTGATTGGCGTTTTATGTTCCTGGGGGGCGCGTTCCATGAAGAAAAATGTTCTTGAGGAAGCGAAATTACGTCTGAGTCAGGTAATATCGTTTATAGAAAGAGTTTTCACGCTGAATTTGGAAAATGAAGGATCAAAAGAAAGGGCCGGGACCAGAAGTGAGGGGAAAAATCAGCAACGTGAAAAATGGAGCCAATCGCTGGACTTGAATAAAGAAAGAACAAGGCAGAACAGAACCCAAATGGAGGAACGAAACCGCGCCATAGAAACGGTGTTTCAAAAGCAAAAACGTCAATGGGATGACAATGAGTTTGTTCTCAGGCAGAAGCTTCAAAATATGAGAGAACGACAAAGAGACATCGTCCACTCTCCTGATTTATTTCGAAGATAATGATTCAAAAAAATTATGCTTTCTCAAATAGACGTGGAGGCGCATGGATTATCGTTTACGCGTGATTTTACTTATCAGTCGCGTATGAATGTTTATGGAATGGGACAGAATGTTGAGTTGAATGGGGTGGCCAGGATCGACTCCGCTGGCCCGCGATTGATCTTGAAGGATTTTCGTTTGGGTTTTCAAATGGCTGGATTGGCCGTGAACCAACTGCGAAAAGATTTGCCTTTGATGGAAGTGATTAAAATTGAGACGGTGAGCCAAGGGGAGGCGGTTTTGGAAGGAGTCGATGTGGTTTTGGGCCCGGGAGGCATCAAAGAGATGAATTCATTGAATGGAAACCTCATGGATGCCCAGGTTAAATTCGAACCGTTTCAATATTCTATTGATAATATTGATCTATCCGTTCGTCTGGGGGCCACAGATTTCAATATTGAACAATTGTTTCTGCTTCTAGCTTCGGGGAAAATAGTGGCTAAGGCCCGGGTTGAAAATTATTTTGAAGATAATAAAACGGACTTCAATGTGTCTGTCGAAGATGTGCGTGTGGAAGAGTTGCTAAAGCGACAGTATATGCCTTTGAAAGTTGAAGGGCGGCTATCTGGCGCGTTGGAAGGAAAAGCCGAAGGCAAGGACGTCAATGGGTTAAGGAAAAGCGCGGTGGTTGGGGCAACGGTCGAATTAAAGAACGGAATGATCCGTGACGTGAATGTCTTGCGTATTATTTTGAGTAAAATTCCATTTTTACCGGATTTGGCCGAAGAGATTGAAACCAGGATTCCATCATCGTATCAGGCTCAATTTAAAGAAAATCATACTTTATTGAACAAAGTGGCCCTCAATGTCCGATTTGAGGACGAGAAGATATGGATTGATATGTTGGAGGTTGATAGTGATGTTTTTTTGTTGAAGGCCAATGGTTCTATGAATCTGGATCAAAACCTTTATTTGGACGCTGACGTATATATCTCAAAGGATTTTTCGATTCAGTTAAGCGGATCTTATGAGGAGTTTACCGCGTTGCTGGATGACCAAGGCCGTATTCATATCCCGTTTCAACCCTATGAAGGACAGTTAATGGAATTCCGTCCTTTACCGGACATCACAAGTATCGGGCGATCCGCATTAAAGAATAAAGGGAAACAAGAGATTAAAAAAGCGATTTTAAAGGTTTTGGATATTGAGGAAAATGAAGAGATCATTCAGGAGAAAGGCCAGGCGTCGGAAGAACCTCCAGAAAATCAGCCGTCTCAAGAACGGCTCCTTATTGAAGGTGTTTTTGACGCCATATTTAAATGACAGATTTTTGAGATTTCAGGAAATTTTCTTGTAGAAATAAGGCGAAAAATATATACTGAGCCTAGTTTTACTGCCTCTCCTTGGAATCGCGAATAGAGGAAGGCAGTATAATACCCAATAATGTTGTTAATAAATTTTATCACCCTTTTTTATGCCAGAGACCTTATCCGATAATAGAGGAAGCATATTTTCTGATATGAGAAGCCATTTCCGAATATCAGAAAATAAGCGGATTTATTGGAACGTAAAAGGCGCTGATTGTAATGGGAAAGCGAGAGTGCGCAACATCAGCACCTCCGGCATGCTGATTGAAACTATCGGAAAAATTCACCCTCCGCAAGACGCGTCTGTCATCTCTTTTGATTCCACATTAGGTCATAATAATTTTATTCCACAATATGGACAGTTGATATGGTCAAAGAAAACAGGTTTCTCCCGTAACCGTTTGTGCGGTATTAAATTCATCGAGCCGGCCGAACATGTCATGTCAAAATTACGGCAGCGCGTGCAGGCCGCCATCATCAATATGGCGACGATGCGGCGGATGACTGAATGGATTAATGGAATTTTTATCCTGTTTGTTGTTGTCCTTGTCGGGTATGCCGTGTGGATCAGCAGGGATATTTACACGGGAATGAATACTTCTAATCAGAGATTACTGTGGGCCATGGGACAACAAACGGTTGTCACCCGCTATTATGCCGACCTGTACGATGAAGCGAAAAGGCGCCTTGAACTGGTGGCCACGGAATTGCATAGAACGCGGGTTTTATATCAGGAAAGTCAGGGGGCCTTGCGGAATGTTTCTGAAGAATTGTCTCAAACTAAAATGATTTTGGCGCAGGCGGAAACGATGCTCAGTGAGGCCAAGGCCGGTCAGGGAGAATGGACGGCCGTTTTGGAACAAAATGAGAGTGAATTTTTGAAGAAGATAGCCGAACTTGTCTTGAAAGTCGCGTCCTTACAAGAAAGGAATAATCACCTGGAAGTGGAAATGGGATCTTTACGCGGCCAGTTGGACTTTTGGGAAGGGAACGTTAAGAACGTTGATGAAGGCAAGGTGTTATTAAATTTGTACCGCGGGCATATGTCGTTGGTCAAAACGAGGATCAGAGATTTTAAAAAGGATGTTCGAAACGTCAGACGGTTGGCCGCCAGAGAAAAAGACCGGATCAAATTGATGCTGGGAAACAATGGCTACTTGATTAAAGATGGAAAGGTTGTTGAAGTGGATATGCAAAAATACCAACAGACCGGTGAAGATGGCCTTTCTCCAGCGGGTGTTTCCGCCCCGCCTTCGGATAAAAAAGTAGAGGTACAAGTTATCAATTTTTAGAGCCTCGTAACACATACACATTCCAGAAACATTCAAAATTTCGTTTCATTACATTGAGAAAATTATCCAGGCATCCAAAACTTATTTCAAAAGAAACATGTCTTTTGGACTCCCCTGATGGGCCGTTGTCTTATCAATTAAACCGGTCATCCGCCAGGCGTTCCATGTGTATCGCGATCAGGAGGCCGGACGCGCGGGTGAACGTTTCTGTCCCTTACGCGCTGCCTCAAATCGAGGTTGACCGGTTTCTAAGACAGAAGGCCAGATGGATTTTTCAAAAGATAACTGAAATTAAAGTCAATAGGGTTTCTGTCCGCAAGAGGACATTTGATGATGGGGGAGAGTTTCTGTTTTTAGGAAAAAGTCATCAACTCCGGGTCCATGTGAAAGATGTTAAAAAGGCGGCCATCGGGTTTGATGATACAGGGTGGACTATTTCTGTCCCAGCCGGTTTGTCCGTTACGGCACGGCAACGGGCTGTTAAATCCAAATTGATTCAATGGTACCGCCGGCAGGCTGAAGAAATCCTGGGGAGCAGGGTGTTTCATTACTCCAGAATTATGAATATCGAGCCCAAGAAGATCGCCGTCAGAAGTTTTAAAAGGGTTTGGGGGAACTGTGATTATCGCGCGCAGAAAATCCAGTTGAATTGGCAGATCGTTCTGTCTCCTATCCAGGTCATTGATTATGTGGTTGTCCATGAGCTCTGCCATCTATTTCATCCCAATCATTCAAAGCGATTCTGGAAAAAGGTGGAAGGATTTATGCCGGATTTTAAAGAACATAAAAAATGGCTAAACGCCCATATGGTGGATATGGTTTTTACGTAATCAAGGCGTGTTTAATGGCTGTGACTATTACAGTTAAAGTTATTCCTCAAGCGAAGAAGAGTTTGGTCAAGAAAGAGGAAGGTCTATTGAAGGTTTACATCCGCGCGCCGGCTGTTGAAGGCAAGGCCAATGGGGCGTTGATTGAACTTTTAGCCGGATATTTTGATGTCCGAAAAAGCCAAATTCAGATTATAAAAGGATTGAAATCCAGAATCAAAACAATTAGTATAGGTTAATAAATTTTCAGGAAGAAATCATCAAGGATCAGATAAACAAGGGGTTCAAATGTCATTGGAAGAGCAAATTAATAAAGATTATATCCAGGCGATGAAAGACAGAAACGCCCTTAAGTCGGCCGTGGTCAATTTTCTAAGGGCGCAGATTAAAAATGTTCATATTAATGAAAAGAAGCCTGTTCTGGAAGAGGCCGAAGTCATAGCCGTTATTAAAAAACAAATCAAACAACGTCAGGATTCCATTGAGCAATTTAAACAGGGAGGCCGGAATGATCTGGTGGAAAAGGAGTCGGCCGAATTGGCGATATTAAAGTCGTATCTCCCTGAAGAAATGTCTGAAGAGGGCATCCGCGCGGCGATTTTGACGGCGGTTGAACAGACAGGGGCGAAGTCCATGAAGGATATGGGGGCCGTTATCAAGGCTGTATTAGGGAAGGTCCAGGGAAAAGCGGATGGCAAGCTGGTCAGTGAGTTGGTTAAAAAAGTTTTATCAGATTTATGAGTATCAAAAGATTTAGAAATAAGTTTATTGTTTTTATCGGTATTTTTTTTGTGGGGTTCGGGGTATTTCTTGCCTGGATTTACCTAAGCCAAGTGCCCGCCATTTTGATGTACCATCAAGTGGATCTCTCCCTTGAACCGAAGGCCCAAAAAGTGACTCCGGAATTGTTTGAAAGGCAGATGGCGCTGCTAAAAGAGTGGAATTTTAACGTCGTCAGCCTGGATGCGTTGGTTAAAAGGATGGAAAGCGGCCAGCGTGTTCCCCGCAATTGGGTTGTGATCACATTCGATGATGGTTATGAAAATAATTATACCCGGGCTTTTCCTGTCTTAAAGAAATACGGCTATCCGGCCACCATGTTTGTTTCCTCTGATTTCCTCAATACAAAAGATTTTATGAATTTTGACCAGCTTCGTGAAATGATCGAATCCGGAATTGACATCGGCAGCCATACACGGTTCCACAGGTATGTCGGAGGGGTTCCCCAACAGCTGCAATATGATGAGATCGTGAATAGCAAGAAAATTCTGGAGACGAATTTAAAAAGGCCCATTAATTATTTCTCATACCCGTTGGGAGGTTTTGACGAACAGGCTAAAAGGATCGTTAAAGAGGCCGGATACAAAGCCGCCGTCACAACCAACCGCGGCTTTGCCGTTAAAAATAAAGATCTATATGAACTGAAACGGGTTCGTTTAAGCAACAGTGACCAAAATATCGTTGACATTTGGGTCAAGTATGCCGGGTTCGCCAATGTGTTCCGCAAGGGCAAGAAACCCCATTAATAACCGATTAAATTTTTCACTATGAACCGAAAGCAAAAATCGAACGAGGCCAAATATTCTTTAAATCATAAAGGATATTTCAATATTGAAAATTACAACCAGTCCAGGGCTTTCTGCAATTTCTTTCCAGGTATCGCCGGCCTGTGGGGTATCCCGATGTGGGTGTTTTACGTCAACCGCGGGCAATGCGTTACCAGTTTCGGTATTGAAGACAAGGGCAAGGCGATTATGGAATTCCAGCCGGCCAATAAATCTTACCGGTTGACGTCTCTTCAGGGATTCAGGACTTTTATCAAGGTGCGTCAAGGAAGAAAGGTCGTTTATTGGGAGCCGTTTCAAAACAATCTGATGGGGACGGCCTTCAATACCAAACAGACCATGGCGGTATCCGCCCATGACCTGGTCCTTGAAGAAACCAATTTTGATTTGGGGTTAAAGGCGCAGGTCAGCTATTTTACTTTGCCGGAGGAGCCGTATTCGGCATTGGTCAGGCAGGTTATCATCAAGAATCTTACACCGAAACCATGTTCGGTTGAAATGGTTGACGGGCTGCCGGTAATTATTCCCTATGGTCTCACCGAGTGGGCCAATAAGAACATGTCCCGAACCGCGGAAGCCTGGGTCAAGGTTCGCAATCTGGAGCAGCACGCGCCGTTTTATCAGCTCAACGTGGAAATTTCCGATACGCCTCAAGTGACGCATATTCATGAAGGCAATTTCTTTTTCAGTTTCCGGTCCAAGGCCCCGGCCGGCCAGTTGCTTCCGGTTTTGGTGGAAGCCCAGCATGTGTTTGGTCAGGCCACGGATTTCAGCGCCCCGGTTGGATTTCTAGCGGATGACTTTCGACTCCCGCAAAAACAGCGGACAAACAACAAAACACCATCAGCCATGAGTCACGCGTCGTTTGACCTGAAGGCAAAATCTCAGGAACGGATTGTGTCCATCTTCGGATATGCCCATAGTGTCCACCAGCTAAATATGATTAAGTCCCAGATAGCGGATGTCAAACTGATCGAAGCGAAGGCTCTGAGGAACCAACAGATCGTTGATGAGATCAAGAATTTTACCTTCACTCAGAGTTCATCAGAGGCGTTTAACTTATACGCCAGGCACACTTTTTTGGATAATGTCTTAAGAGGAGGGCTGCCTATTTCCGTCCAAACGGATGATGGCCCCGTGGCGTTTAATGTCTACAGCCGTAAACATGGCGACCCTGAAAGGGATTACAATTATTTCAATTTGGCCCCGACTTTTTATTCTCAAGGCAACGGAAACTATCGGGACGTCAACCAGAATCGCAGGAACGATGTGTGGTTCAACACGGATTTGCGCTCAGGCCATATCATCACCTTTATGAACCTGGGGCAGGCTGACGGATATAATCCGTTGATCGTCAAGGGGACGACCTTCGCGGTCAAGGACACAGACACTTTGAAAGAAATTCTGGCGTCCAGTGTCGATCCGCATGGTCAGCAGGTATTGATGGACTTTCTAAAGAAAGATTTTAGGCCAGGAGATATGATGACCTTTATTAAGAAACAAAATATTTCTTTGAAGGTCCCCGCGGAAGAATTTTTATCAAAAATATTGAGGATTTCCCATAAACATGAATTGGCCGATCACGGAGAAGGTTTTTGGGCGGACCATTGGACATATAACCTGGATCTGATCGAAAGTTATTTGTCTCTATATCCGGAAGACTTGCGCTCCTTGTTGATAGAGAGGAAGGATTTTTCTTTTTATCATAACGGGCATTTTGTCTTGCCCCGTGACCGGCGTTACATTCTTACAGACCGGGGGGTGAGACAATACGCTTCGGTGGATACCCTTGAAGAGGAAGCCATGGCCCTGGTCTGCGCCCAGAATAATGTTTTAAGAACGAAGCGCGGGGAAGGGGCTGTGTATACCACCCATCTGACGTGCAAGCTGCTTTGTATCATCTCCAATAAAATAGCCACGCTGGATCCAAGCGGTATCGGTGTTGAGATGGAAGCGGATAAACCCAACTGGTATGACGCCCTCAACGGCCTTCCCGGGCTCCTGGGTTCTTCCATATCGGAAACTGTTGAAATCAAACGATTCTGTCAGTTTTTATTGAACTCTTTCAGCCGGCTTTCTCTGGCGCAAGACGTATCGTTTGATTTATTTGAAGAATTGGCAACGTTTATTCGCGGATTACACGATATTCTCTCCTTAGAACCTGACGCTCATTCTTGCTGGTCCAAGTCCAATGATATCAAAGAATGGTACCGACAACATATTAAGGAAGGCATCTCAGGGGTTGATGCCAAAATGCCCATGTCTAAGATTAAGAATTTCTTGGAGCTTGTTATCCAAAGGGTTGATTGGGCGCTGGAGCGGGCAAAGGATGAACAGGGATTCTTGGCCACGTATTTTTATCATGAAGTGACTGAATATGAGCCCTTGGACCAAAATCAAAACGATCAACATCCCCACGTCCGGCCTTTGAAATTCAAGAGAGTTGTTTTACCCCCGTTTCTGGAAGGGTATGTGCACGCCCTTAGGGTCTGTTCCAACCGTGAACAAGCGCTTGAGCTTTACGGGAAGGTGCGCCAGAGTCCTTTATGGGACAAAAAATTAAAGATGTACAAAGTGAATGCCGAGCTTACCCATCAGACTGAAGAAATCGGACGTACGAGAGTATTTCCATCAGGGTGGTTGGAAAATGAGTCCATCTGGCTTCATATGGAATATAAATTTATCCTTGAGCTTTTGCGTAATGAGTTGTATAAAGAATTTTATGAAAATTTTAAAAATGTTTTAGTCCCGTTTTTCAAACCTGAACGCTACGGCCGGAGCATATTGGAAAACTCTTCATTCCTGGTGAGCAGCGCCCATGAGGATGAATCTTTGCATGGCCAGGGATTTGTGGCCAGGCTCTCGGGCAGCAGCGCTGAATTGATCCATATGTGGTTGTATATGAATTTGGGGAAGCATCCTTTCAGCCTGGATAAGAAGGGCCAACTGGTTTTAAGGTTGTCCCCTGCCTTGGCCGGATGGATGTTTACGATGAAGAAAATCAGAATTTCTTTTTTTGACAGCAGATTATGGCAAACGGCCGAACTGCCTAAAAACAGCTACGCGTTTAATTTATTGGGTTCGATTCTGGCGGTTTATCATAATCCCAAACGCCGGGATACTTATGGAGAAAAGAAGGCGACGATCAGAAAAATCAGCCTCACATACCCGGGGCGTAAACAGCCTGTTGAACTGGCGTCAGACCTGATTCCGGCGCCTTACGCGCAGGATGTGCGTGGACGAAAGGTTTCCCGGATTGACGTCTATTGGACATAATTTATAAACCTGTCGCGTTTGGGTATAAAAATTTAAAATGGAGGCA